>Ga0080004_1120809_pt1 | contig 10029 bp, 11 predicted proteins | sample WasSprMetagenome_FD_69207 | JGI IMG/M metagenome (GOLD analysis project Ga0080004, IMG submission 69207) | Sulfidic aquatic microbial communities from Washburn Spring, Yellowstone National Park, USA - WS (SPADES assembly) (version 2) | ecosystem: Environmental > Aquatic > Thermal springs > Hot...
AGCATCCCCTCCACTTATCCATCCAGTCTTGTTTGCAAATCCAGAGCCTGTAAGGTCAAACATGGCATTTGATTTGTTTATATTTACAAGCTTTATACCATCCCCATCAAGGTCAATCACAAGTGGATCAATACGCCGTGAACCTTCCCTAACTTTGTTCCGGGTTGTCTCCGCATAAGCAGGAGCCACTAAGAAATTTTTGAAAAAGTCCCAAACCGATGATTGCTTTTGACTTTGATCAAATCCTTTAAATTTGTAAATTTTAAAGGGATATTTAGTCCAAGAGAAGCCAGATAGGCTTTCTACTCCAGGTATCCTATTTCCAAAGTAATCTGAGTATGCGTCAGATGTTTGCCTACCATAAAACTTCCCTGCACCTTTTGTTGTGTCATACCATTCAACTACACCTACATGAAATGGTCTTCCATCCTTACCATAAAAAACAACAATATCTCCTACCTTGGCATTTTCCGGTGAAATCTCATAAAATAACGAACTTTTTGTAATTCCCTCAGAACTTAACCGGGGGACATTAGTATACCCTAATTCCCAAAGTGCTCGCGTTACTAATCCAGAACAATCATACTCCGGTATACCATTTTTGTTCCAATCTTCACCTGTTCCGCCTCTTCTATACTCACTTCTTACCCCAAGCTTTTTAGCCATATCTAATAAATCTTTTCCTGTTGGCATTTCTTAACCTCCTATTTTATTATTTTTGAAGTTCTTTTATCACTGTTAAAATTTCTTTTTTTATTTTATTTGTAGTTGGAACTCTAATATCTTCACAAACATACTTTTTAAAATTTTCTGGAGTTACTTTTAAATATACTGTTTTATATTGCTTAATTACTGCACATGGTGGAACAGGTAAATCATAAAGCTCATCACGTTCTGCATGAACAAATAACCTCCATCCTTTACTTGTTCTTACAAAATAATAATTGACTAAGCTTTGATCTTTTTTAAAACAAAAGCCTGCTTTACATCCTTTTAATGAATCTCCCAAAATATACGGATCAAATATACCAATTCTATTATACAAAACCTTAACCTTTTTTAGCTCTAATTTAAATTTTTGAGTATATATTGTTTCTGTACCCAAAATTTTATAATTTTTATATACAAGAAGTATGGCACTAATACCTTGATCTGAAAAAATCTCTTCTTTTATAAGCTTACATGCAGTAATATCTTCTATCTTTTTGGGGTTAGAACAATCGGTAGGCACACTCAAAATATATTTATGATCAAAATCATTTTCCCTTATAATTGCATTCCATACTATATTATCAAGAATATCTTTGCTTGGTTCTTTCTTACAATACTCATAGCCTAAATCATGTAATAATTTTATAATTTCTTCCGGGGTATACTCCTTCTCCTCACCAAACCCATAAACAGGTAAAACAAACAATACAAAAACTAACAAAAACCAAAACTTCTTAAGCCTTCTCATATCTATCCCCTCTTTTTTAAAAAATTTTAATTACTCATCACAATTGGTAAATCTGGCATAAATCCATAACCCCTAACCCAAGGAAGACCCACTATCTCTGGATTTAACTCAACCTCACGATTGTAATGACTATAAAGCCTGTCAAGCTCAAAATTAACATTCCCTGCCTGCGTCTTCCTCCCATCCTCAAATTCAACACTTCCTACCTCTGTTATCGTGTTCCCTTCCTGATTTATGTTGGTTTTTGTAGTATTAAGATTTATTGCTTTTATTCCTACATCACTTAAACTTAAAAGCTCCCCTTCATCTGTCCTACCATCTCCGTTTCTATCCTGCCAAAGCTTTAGGTTCTTAAATACATCATCAAAGGCATCAATTCTACCGTCTCTATTTGTGTCATAAAGGGCTAAAGCCTTAAAGCCTGACTGATTAGCACTTCCAAACATCTCAGATATATCATCAATCCTTCCGTTATTATTCCTATCCCAAACCACAAAAGCATCTCCACTGTTTATCCATCCGGTCTTATTCGGAAATCCAGAGGGTATAATATTAAAATTGTGTCTAAAACCAAATAAAACCATAAAGGAGGATTAAGAAATGGACCAAGAAACATTTAACAAAATGGAAGAACAGACCATGAAACAAGTTATTAAAAAATTTACCCTAACGCTCCACCCACTCAAAAGCTTGCCATCCAATATTTCCTCGAGGAATTCTTAACACCTTCCGCCCCTCATATCCTCCCCTGAACTTTATAAAAGAGTCGATCAATCCTACACTGACCTCATCATGAACTTAATAATCAACGGTTACTCCGAAGCTTAACTTTGTTCCTCACTAAAACAATTAGGACTACCCTATTCTGAGGAAGAGTTAAGCAAAATTAAGGTGCAACTTTCAGAAAGGTTTGCCGATTTTAAACAAAAGGAATCGCTAGAGAATGCTTTAGTCTTATTCATTGATGGCTATCATACTGGAGTTAAGGACAAAGGAAAAGTAAAAAAGCTTGTGTATATGCGGTTTTAGGATTAGACTTAGAGGGTCATAAGGATGTGTATGAAACCATCACTTTTGTTATATTCGTTTAAGTAAGGAAGAATGGTCAGAGGAATATGGAAAAGGAGGATGCTAAGATTTTCAATGAAGAATTAGACCAGATAAGACATAGCAATAATTTTGATGAAAGGAAAGGAGTTATTTGAGAGTTTGTGTGGGATATTTAAATAGGAATATCCCTCATGCATGAGGGCAATTAGAGAAAAGATTCAGATAGAGAGTTTGAAGGATGGAAAGTGGAAAATAGGTATACCAGCTATTATTTAATTTAAAATTTTATCATGATTTACAGGCCCAAAATTATTGATAACTCACAAAATACCTTCTTATCATTCTTGTTCTCTCAAAGTGGTTCACAATTGGTTGATGGTAGGGAAGCTTATGCCGAAGGGGATCATGGATCATGTAGGGAGGAAGGTCTTTTAGCTCCGGGAGATAATTTTTGATGTATCTTGCTTCGGGGTCAAACTTTTTTGACTGTAGAATAGGTTAAACATCCTAAAGGGTTTTGCATTAGCACCAACAGATGCTACCCATTGCCAATTGCCCACGTTTACGACCTCATCGTAGCCGATGAGGTGTTCCTTAAAGAAAGCTTCTCCCAATCGCCAATCTATGAATAGGTCTTTAGTCAAAAAAAGAAGCAACGATCATCCTTGTTTGGTTGTGCATGCAGTCCTCAATAAGAAGCTGCCTTATCGCCGCATCTACGATGGGATAGCCGGTCCTTCCTTCAACGAAGGCTCTAAAAAGAACCTGGCCATCGCGCCAGGGAATGTTTCTCCTTTTTCCTGAAACTCCAAATTTTTGACCTCAGGAAAGTAATGCTTAATGTGATACCAAAATTCCCTCCGCGCTAATTCCTTAATGAACTGGCAGTTCAATCCAACTTGCTCAACGGCCTTCCAATAAATCTTTTTCAACGAGATAACGCCAAAGCGAATATAGGAAGAAGGCTTAGACGTGCCATCAAGGTTAAGCCTGTTTCTAAGTTCGCTGTAAGCTCTAAAATCAAACTCTTCAAGCCTTTTAATCCCAAACTCTATGGAAAAATATCTGTTTTCTTCATAATCAAGTTCACTTGAGATTTGAGTAAGGGTAGAAAAAGGTAACTCTGGAGTCCTTATCCTCTCGGGCTTTGGGAATACTTCTAGCCTTAACCCTTTTACCCATTCTTTGAAAAAAAAGCTGTATACCCTTTTAAAAGGGATTTTTGTTACATCGCTGAGAAAATTCCCAAGATAGGTATTGAAGTCAACCCCATGGGACCTTAAAATGGCTTTTACTCTTTTCTCACATTCTTCTCCAAGAAAGGAAAAGGCTTTGTTTGTGAATACTGCTTGAGCCTGGGAAGTCATTATGATGTAAGGAACGCAGAGACGATAACCCCAGACGATAACCTCAAGCCTGTCTTTTCTTTTATCAAACCTATCAAGAAGGCTTGAGATGAAGATAAAAATAGGAATGACTTCTTCTGCCGAGAGACAAACGTTGTGCAGGGCTTCATTATTTTCAACCCTTAGGTCTCGCTTAAACCAAATAATGGCTCATTTATACTTCCTATTCATTAGCTATAAAATCAAGCATCTCAAGCTTTAGCTCGTAAAGCTGAAGAGATCTTCTCCTTCAATAAGGTAGTCTGATTTAAACTTCTCTTCTTCAACATCGTTGAATAAACTCTCATCTAAAAAGCCTATTAACTCTTTCATGTTTGTTTACCTAAAGCACTAAAACTTAACTTTACAGAATGGGATGTTGTAAACCCTTTTCGGAGAACAACTTTACCATCTCTTAGAGCAGAAAATCAATAACAGCCACCCAGAGCAGAAACCAAGCCGTTATGTCATCTACTTCCGTGACTGGGACTTGGAGCGGGCAAAACAATATCCTGACCTTTTGCGGATTATAGAAGAAAAGGTCAAGCCCGAACGAGCAAAGCTCAAGGATTCCATTCCCATACGAACGAAGCTCAAAAAGTTTTGGTGGCAGTTCGGTTCGCCTGCATCGCAACTTTACCGTGCCATCGCCTACCTGAAACGGGTGCTGGTGCGGAGCCGAGTAAGTGAGTTGCATATGCTGGCTTTTGTGCCAAAAGGTTACATCTATGGAGACGCTACGGTGGTTTTGCTTTTGATGACGACTATCACTTCGCACTATTGCAATCTAATGTGCACGAAATATGGGTATGGCGACAAGCATCAAGCCTTGAGTCGCGCAACCGCTACACGCCCACCGATTGCTTTGACACCTTCCCATTTCCACCGTTGGAGCATAAACGAATGGCGATTGGCGAATGGCGAATAGAAACGATGCCAGAAGCCTTTCAGTGGGCAGCGATGGTTGGTGAGGAGTATCACGAACATCGCCGACAAATCATGCTTAACCGCTGGATTGGCTTGACTAAGACTTACAATCTCTTACACAATCCCAACTGCAACGATCCCGATATCGTCAAGTTGAGGGGGCTTCACGCCGAGATGGACAAAGCAATCCTCGCCTGTTACGGCTGGGACAACATTGACCCACAACACGACTTTTACCAAAACGACCGTGGTCAAACCCGCTTTACAGTCTCACCTTCTGCTCGTCGCGAAATTCTTTCTCGTTTGCTACAATTGAACTTAGAAATTGCAGGAAGGGAGGCGAAATAACGATGGCTCGTATTCCGCCTTTTGCTGACAATGTGCTTGAGAAGATCTGCGATATTTTGGGTGATACCTATGCGGGATTAACTAGCTCAGAAATTGATGAGTTGTTACATCGTCTTGGGATTGAAGACCCTTCACCCACTATGACAAAACGCAGAAGACTATTTCTGGCATTGAAAAAACGGCAAGAAAGGGATAGATGCGGCAATAATGTCGTGGCTTTTATTTATGCTGCCATGGATCCAGTTCGCTATGTAGATAGGAAGGAGCACTTTGAAGAATTGCGAAACCGCCTTAATGACGAAAACTGCATCCTGATGTCTTAACGTTTTGCCGTGCTGAACTTATTCAGCAGAATTACTTTCATGCTGTCTTAGAAGCGGTGAAAAGCCTTGCTGACAAGATTCGTCAGACAACGGGTCTTAAAGAGGATGGTGTGAGACTCATCGAGCAAGCCTTAGGGGGCATTGAAAGTAATAGATCTCCCTTACTGGCATTCAACAAATTGGAAACCCGCTCGGAACGAAGCGAGCATTTGGGCTTGATGAACCTCTTGAAAGGTCTCTTTATGGCTTTCCGCAATCCAACTGCCCATGAACCGAAAATCTACTGGCCCATCAATGAACAAGATGCTTTAGATTTGTTGTCGCTAATTTCCCTTCTTCATCGCCGTCTTGACGAAGCCGTTCTAACAACTCCGCCAAAAGGTACATGAGAGGATTATGCGAGAAGCGAAACTTTCAAACAGTGGCATAGCGAAGGGTGAGAAAGATGTTATGGCAAGTCATTAGCAGTATAGCCTCAGCAGTTGCTGCATTAGCCGCATTCATCACGGCAATCATTATGGCTTATCAATCACGCCTCATGCGCCAATCCACCAGCGTTGATGTCCGGGCCTCTTCTCTAGTATTAAGTATTGGCGTGATTGAGATAGCGTAGCCATCCTTGAGCGACCTATCAAGCAACGGGTCTATGCTTTCCTCAGCCCTGAGGTACTGAGCTAATCTTTCAAGACGTGACTTAGGAAGGTCCTCAACGATTATTCCGATATCTAAGTCGCTATCCCTCCTAGCGGTGTTGCGGGCAACGGTACTGAAAAACAACACAGGGAGAAGATACTTAAGAGTAGTTACTGAATCATGCGTGCCAAACTCATAAAACAATTAAACGAACGCCAGCTAAGACAGTAAACCACAAGCACCCACTTAAAAACGTGATTAAATCATAAACTGAGACGGTCTAAAACTTATTCGTGAGAAACTCTTATTATACTTACTTGCAGTGTACGCGCTCCCTCTCCCAAGGTTCCACGTCTCCAGGAACTAGCTTGAAGAGGGGATGTGGTTCTATGTCTCTAAGCTCCTTTATCACACCATAGTGGGTTGGGGAACGCGTTCTTAACTTATTTAGTAGGTGTTGATGCTCGTACCTCAGCTGACCCACCGTAACAGGGATTCTCTCTAGAGTTGGGTCGTACGCTCTTATCTTGCTTGAATTAAACGTGTACCCTCTTCTAATACCTTCTAGGTATACGTAGTATAGGTACGTCCCAATATATAGTGGAGGATTCGTAGTCCGCTTAAATCTGATTAGCTGTGGGTGATTCACGTAACCCTTGGTAAGTCCTAACAAGACTTTCTGAGCTAGTAGGCCCTCCCTCCATAATGCGAGAAGTCCTTGAGTATCTAGGTATTTTGGGTGTATGGACCATAACCTCAACTTACTGCACCTAGGTGGCTTCAGCTAGTAGTTTCTTCAACGCGTGCATGTCTATCAGCAACTCTATTATGTCTCTTAAGTGGGCTGAGATTCTTACAAGGTCCTCACCGTTACGGTCGAGCTTTCTCCTGGATGAAGCATCCCAAAAAGCTGAGCTACTTTGCCCTCCACATCAGCGATGATGGGTAGGGTATATCATAGCACACCCACTCTTGTGGTTTTGTTTTAAAATTTAGGTAAGATTATTATATTTCCCAGAATCCTATCTAACTTCCTTTCTTTATAGAGGTCAAACCTATCAAGATGCATTACCTTTATCCACCCCTTTAGAAAGTTTTTGATGAAGACCTCTTCTCCATCATCCGAGGCATAAGCCTCAGATAAGGCTCTTAATCTATGATCATGACCGAAGATGAGATCAACTCTCGTTGCTGTCCATTTCAACTCACCAGTTTTTCTGCTTATTCCTTCATAAAGATTGAACTCTTTCTCTTTCCATTCCAGGTCCTCATCAAGAAGATTTACAAAAAAGTCATTAGTCAAAGATTCTGGTCTCTTAGTAAATACCCCATGAGGGGAGTAGTTTAAATTACAGTTCAAGACTCTTAAGCCTCCTACGAGGGCTGTCATCTCAGGTGGGGTAAGGGCTAGAAGATGAGCCCTATCGATCAAAAGCTCCTCAGGTGTCCTAACAAACTTTAGATTACTTTTCAGATAGTTTCTAAAACCATCATAAATTGGCTCAAGAAACTTCGCTGTGAAGGTGTCGATGAACTCAGGTCTAGTATCAACTCTTCCCGGAAAGAAAGGAATGTTTACGATGTAGCCTGCTCTTTCTGCTGCAACTTCAATTCCCGTGTCTCCGGCTAAAATGATCAGGTCAGCCATAGAAATCTTTTTGCCATCCTTTTGATTTTTTAAGTCGAAATCCTTTTTAATCTCCTCAAGGAGTCTTAAAACTTTGTCCAGTCTTTCAGGCATGTTTACTTCAAAGGATTTAAAGGGTTCAAACATTATTTTCGCACCATTTGCTCCCCCTCTCTTGTCGCTTATCCTAAAGGTTGCAGCTGATGACCAAGCAACATACACCAAGTCTGAAACGGTTGTTTTCCCTTCTGCGATAGCTTTTCTAATCTCTTTCTTAAGCTCTACGATATCCTCCCCCTCAGGTAGTTTAAAGTCAATTTCTGGAAGAGGGTCTTCCCAGGGGGATACTTCTTGAGGAATCTCTTTACCAAGATACAATGCCCTTGGTCCAAGGTCTCTATGCGTAAGTTTAAACCAAGCCTTAGCAAATGCCTTCTCAAACTCCACAGGGTTTTCAAGGAATTTCCTACAGATCTGATTGTAAACTGGGTCAACCTTTAGAGCGATGTCAGTTGTAAGCATCCTTGGTTTATGCTTCTTCTTTGGGTCATAGGGGTCTGGAATGATTTCTGGTGCGTCCTTTGCGACCCATTGATAACAACCACCTGGACCCTTTTCCAACTCATACTCATAAGTAAGGAGCATATGCAAAAAACTCCTTGGGTTCCACTTTGTAGGAGTTGGTGTCCAGATTACTTCTATACCACTTGTTATGGTATCTGGACCCTTACCTGATTTATAAGAACTAACCCATCCTAACCCTTGATTTTCAATTGGTGCAGCAGGTGGTTCAGGACCAAGGTAAGAGGTAGGAGCCACTCCATGGGTTTTCCCAAAGCTATGTCCACCAGCAATCAGGGCAACTGTTTCCTCATCGTTCATCGCCATCCTGGCAAACACCATCCTTATTTCTTTTGCCGCCTCCTTCGGGTCAGGATTCCCCCTTGGTCCTTCAGGATTAACATATATGAGCCCCATATGTTCAGCGGCAACTTCTTGGTAAAGCACCCCTCTTTCGTCATGCCTTTCTGACTGAAGCATGTCCACCTCTGGTCCCCAATAGGTACTTTCATCGGGTTCCCACCAGTCTTCTCTTCCTCCAGCAAAGCCATAGGTCTTAAACCCCATGGACTCAAGGGCAACATTACCAGCAAGAATGATTAAGTCAGCCCAAGAGATCTTTTTTTCCGTACTTTTTCTTTACTGGCCAAAGTAATCTTATTGCCTTATCTAAGTTAACATTATCAGGCCAACCAATAAGAGGAGCAAACCTTATTAAACCTCCTTTAGCACCTTCTCTTCCGTCAAAAGCTCTATAAGTTCCTGCTGAATGCCAAGCAAGCCTGATCATCAAACCACCATAATGCCCATAATCTGCTGGCCACCAGTCCTTAGATTCTGTCATCACTTTTCTTAGGTCTTCCTTTACCTGATCGAGGTCAAGCTTAGCGAACTCCTGAGCATAATCAAAGTGCCTCCCATAAGGATTAAGCTCAGGAGGATTTTGATAAAGCATTTTTAAATACAAAAGATTTGGCCACCACTCCCTCAAAGTGAGCTTTCCGGATCCTGAAAAGTTTTTCATTTTATACCTCCTTTAATTTTTAATTATTTTTGAAATCAAAATTAATTTTTGTCAAGTCCCACTCCAGGTGGTATTGTTACTATTTGATAATGTCACATCGAGAGAGTATCCTCCCTGAAGATACAGAAAGAATACTCTCACCAAGGCTTCTCCTTGCTGGTATTCCCGTTGATCATGATAAGGAACTCCTTGGGCATTCAGACGGAGATGTGGTGCTTCATGCCTTAACGGATGCCCTCCTTTCAGCAGGAGGTCTTCCTGACATTGGGACACTTTTTCCAGACACAGACCCAGCCTTCAAGGACAGAGAAAGTAGCTTCTTCCTTCTTGTCGCTTTAAAAAAGGTCTCGTCTTCTATCAAAATTAACAAGGAGTTACGGTTATGCGTAAAGTGCAAGTTGGTGATGTAGTTAGCATTCATTTGATTGTGAAAAACGGGCTCAGGTGAGGGAAAAAGGTTAAATAACCATACCGGCGAGGGTAATCGAGGTAACCAAGGAAGAAATTACCCTTGACCTAAATCCACCCTTAAGCAGATCGCAGCGTTTACTTCCGAACTTTTACCTTAATAACAAAAGGTATAGCTAAGGCTTGGAAAGCAACGGAGCAAAGCACCATAAAGAGCGGAGAGTAGTCATAAAGAAAGCCAAGGGAAAAGCTTCCTAAGAACCAAAATCCGCCAAAAAGGGCGT
>Ga0080004_1135224_pt1 | contig 10029 bp, 9 predicted proteins | sample WasSprMetagenome_FD_69207 | JGI IMG/M metagenome (GOLD analysis project Ga0080004, IMG submission 69207) | Sulfidic aquatic microbial communities from Washburn Spring, Yellowstone National Park, USA - WS (SPADES assembly) (version 2) | ecosystem: Environmental > Aquatic > Thermal springs > Hot...
CCTGAGCTAAGTACGGCCTTACATCTGCCACATGCCCCAGCCACTCAATTAGGCCTCCCTTCACCCACCCTTCCACCTCTTTTCCTGAAATCGCTCCAGGATTGGTATCGAGGCCACCAAGAAGGATAAAACGGGTACAGGGATACCTCACTTTGATCCGCCGCGCAGCTTCCACAAATTCCACAACGCCTTTTTCCCGGAGGAGTCTTCCAGCAAACAAAAACGTGACCGGGCTTTTTACGGGCGGAGCAGGCTGAAAATGGTCCAAGTGTACTCCAATCGGACCCAGCAAAAAGGCCTTTTCTTTGGGCACAAGGCCTTCGCTAACGAACTCCTCAAGATCATCCTGGTTGAGAAAAAACACTTTGGTCGCTCGAGGTAGGGCTAAGCGATAAAGAAATTGAGCCATAAAGCGGACGAACCTGCGCTTTGGGCCTTCTTTTTCGCCGGTTTGAATGAAGGCATAACCAAGACCCTCGATCATGGCGAATCTCTTGGGTATCCTGACAGCCCAGCCGGCCAAAGTTCCGTAGATCACGGGTTTTATGGCATAACAGAAGAGCAAATCGGGTTTAAGGCGACGCAAAAGAAAGATCAGGAAAACGAAATCTTTAAGATCCCGGAAAGGGTTGAGGCCGGTACGGGAAAGGGAATAATCCATGGGTTTTGCGCCTAAAGCTCTCACCGCTTCTCTTCCGGCCTCGTCATAATCCGGAGCTAAAGCCAAGACTTCATGGCCATGCTTAACCATGGCCCTGATAAGTTCACCCCGGAAGTTCAAAAGCGAAAAAGCTTGATTTCCAAGAATAACTACTCTCACCAGGCCCTCCGGGGTTTTTCAGCTATCAACTTTTTCCTCAAAGCATGAAACGCTACCATGTATACGCCTATTGTGAAAGAGCGGTCTCCACCCTTCCTCACCCGCCTTAGCTTATGCCGTCCCGCACGCTCGAGATCCCAACTGCTGCCGCCAATAAGAACAAAGGGTACAACGGTACGAGAAGGCGCACGAAGATAGCTCCGTACGTAATCCAGTAACCGGCAGCATAGCCGATAACCACGGCCGCTACCCAGAGGTAGAATTCGCGGAATTTCGGAGCCATCCTTCGGTAATAAATGGCTCCTCCCATGAATAACAAGGGAACCAACCAGGTATCGAATAAAAGTAATCGCGCCGCCCCAAGCGTGGACCGCCCGAGTTCCAGGGCTGTCTGATCTGCGAAAAGAAAATCAAGTCCCAAAACAGAAGGAACAAGGTGGACTAAAAAACGTCCAAAGCTGAGAATGCTCATGGCATGGCTGTAGTCGTACTCTGGAGGCAGGACCAGAGGCGCGAAAAAATATCCAGCGATGACAAAACCAGCGAGCAGAGCGAGGCTTAACCCATGAGCCCACCGCCTGGCACGCTGTGCGCCTCTCATGGCAGCGAAAAGAACTATGGCACCCACTAGCAGGAAGAATAATTGGATCCGAGTGAAATAGGTAAGTGCCAGTCCAACGATTATGATCCAGAACTTTTGCCCGAAAAGGCCTAACACCACAAGCATCAAGACCGCGGCAATCATCACATCCCGAAGCACAAACATGGAGTACAGGTTTATCGAAGGAAGCAGACCCACCCCTAAGAAAACCAAAACGGCCGCTTTTCTCGAGGGAGGGTAAAGAGAACGAGCCAAGGCATAGGCCAATGCGGCAAGTACTAGCGAAAGGAAGACGTTGAATAGCCGGTAAAGAAGGGCGCTACCACCGCCATTGAGAAAAGCCAGCCATCCCAAGGCAACACTGTAAGCGCGATTATGGAGGCCTACTATTCCAGCGTAGTCCACTTTGAGAAGCGATACCCGAAGCGCCTCTGCAATGCGACCCGCCGTTTCCAAATACAGTTTTTGGTCGGGGTTCACGGGAATAAGGCCACCGGCTTCCGGCCAGAGTACAGGCACAAGGAGGGAAACAATCGCCCATAACGCGAGCTTCAGAGCGAGCACGATCCAGGGAAGAGCTCCCAGAGCCGAACTCAAGGCCATGGTCAAAGACACTCCGCCAATCAAAAGAACTCCAATCATGGGTTGGCGTAGCACCCACGCTAAAAGGAGGAATAGACCCATGAATGCGGCCAAGTGAAAACGGTTCACCGGGACCTCGCACCGGACGCCACCCGCCGCGGCTTCATTCCGTTACGCTTAAGGAATTCTGTGTACAAGGCCTCCCATTGATCAACGATGCGGTCGAGACTGTATTGGGCCGCGGCTCTCTCTCGACCGAGTTTCCCCATCTTCCGCCGCTCAGCTTCGGGAAGGCTCATGAGGCGAAGCATGGCCTGGGCAAGCGCATCAGGATCCTTTGGAGGCACGATAAACCCTGTTTGGCCGTCCTCCACAATCTCCCGCGGCCCCCCGGAGTCGGTAACCACCACTGGCAGTTCACAAGCCATGGCCTCAATGATTACCAACCCAAAGCCTTCCCAAGCCGAAGAAAGAACGAAGGCATCCGCGGCGCTCATCAGGGAAGGAATGTCATCCCGCTTTCCGAGCAAACGTACGCGGCCTTCAAGCCCAAGGGAGCGCGCAAGGCCTTCCAACTCTTCCCGGAGGCGGCCTTCTCCAGCAATCCACAATACGCTATCGCTTCTACCTAACCGGGCGAATGCCTGAAGAAGAGTGGGGTAGTCCTTTTGGGGTTCCAGTCGCCCCACGGCTAGCCACACGAAAGCTCCACGGACCTCAAGCTCAGCACGAATGCGTTCCCTCTCGGAGGCGATAAAGCGAAAGCGCTGAACATCGACGCCGTTATGGACAAGGCGGATCTTATTCCTCGGCGTAGCTCGCACCGCGACGTAGCGCTCGAGGCCCGCTTGGCTGACCTGGGTGGTGAGGTCACATAGAAAGTCCGTCAGCCGATAGGCCCTCTCCCGCCACGTAATTTCCCGAGGCCTTCTTGCTCGACTGGAAACCTCGTAGGTGTTATGAGCGGTGCAGATTAGGACGGGCACAGGAGCAACAAGTCGCGCAAGCCGGGCAACCAGATTCGCATGGACCATGTGAGCATGCACGATTGCAGGCTTCCATGAGCGGATGATGCGGGCCAGCCGAAGAAGGAAACGGGGATCGGGGAACCGGTGGCGCATACCAAGCGAGATCACAGGGATTCCATTTACTTCCAACTTCTTCGCGAGAATCCCCGGAGGGGTTAAGGACACCACTCCAACTTCCCAACCGCGGCTTTTTAGCCGAATCGCTAACTGCACTACTTGGTTTTCAGCCCCACCCAGGCCAAGGCCTGTGACAACAAATAGAAGGCGATTCATTTGAACTATCATTTCGTCTCTTCTCTTTGCTCAATTGCCATTGGCTATTTGGAGAATCGCGGACACAAGGTGCAGCTCAAACCTTAAGTAATAGTTTACAGGGCCCTGCGCTGAAAACAACCCTTAAGTTCATTGGCCGTTCCTCCTTAACATTGTCAAGTCCCGCAAAAAAGCTGCCAAGCCAATCGGCAACGCGATCAGCCATAATGCTTTAGACCGAACTTCCTTCCACTGTTGCGCCGGCGAGATCTGAGCATGCAATGAGAAACGTGTGAAATTAGCGTACTCACGAATACGGCGGAGGACAGGGATGTAGACGTTAGTGAGCTCAGTGAACTCCTTGTAGTAGAGTCTTGCCGCACGCGGCGATTGAGCTCGAAGGTAAACACTTTTTGCCGACAAACCGTCAGGTTGATAATCAGCCACTGCCCAGACCTCGTTAACATAACGCATTTTATACCCGGCCGCTGCTATGCGATTCCATACCAACCCTTCGGGCACAAACTTCCCTAAATCCTCTGGAAATGGGAACATTCTGAGCACATCTGTTCGATAGACCTCAAGCTTGTCTCCCCGGAGCTTCCACCTAGTTCTCACCTCAATCGCGTTGGAGTCCAAAAATTTCCTCGGTAAGGCCGAGCCAATGATTGCACCTGAAGGATCGGCATACAGGCCGGCGACACCGGCGAACGAGGATCTCTCAGTACAGGGTATAGACTCCCACCAAAAGAGAATCCGTTCCAAGGCTGGGGGGAGAAGCCAGTCGTCCGAGTCAAGGATCACGAAAAGCTCCCCCTTAGCCAAATGCGTGCCGCGATTGATCGCTACGTGCTTGCCAGAATTTGGCTGGCGCACATACAGAATAGGAAACTGGCTATCAGCCATCCACTGGCCTACTATTTCTTCCGTATCATCCTGGGAGCCATCGTCAACGATTAACCACTCAAACTGTCGTATCGTTTGTTCTTGGAGAGATCGATAAACACGAGTTAAAAGCCGTCCCCGATTGAATGTAGGCGTAAATACCGTGATCCTTGGCTCGAGCGTAGAGAATTCACGCATGTACATGTATTACGGATTGACCTTCTCTTCTTGTCCAAGACTCATCAATGACATCGCGTTAGCATTGAATCTTCGTGTAGGAGAGTATTTAGAAGCACGCCCATACCTGCCCATTGCCCAATCGAGACAACCCTCGACTACAGCTAGACTTTGTGCCCACTTCCGATGCCCAAGGAGCTTTATTGCTCTCAACATAGATCGCGCGAAAGCACAAGGAACAAAATATGGAAAATACATTGAAAACAACCGCAGTTGATTTCGCGTAGTGTAGTAATACATAAGCGGAGAACCCCAACCTGTGGATTGCGACCTTTTATGCCAAACTTGAGATGCAGGAATATATACGAGCTTCCAACCCTTCCGCCTCATACGTATACACCACTCCGTATCTTCGGCGTATAAGAAGAATTGCTCGTCCATCAAACCTACATCCCGAAGGGCTGTAACGCTAACCAGCATGTTGAACCCCGATACAAGCTCCACATTGGCACATCCACGCTCATCAAAGCGCAAGAACTTTGAAGCGCCACCTATAACGCCCCGCCACGGGCGCACGATCCACACCGAATCCACCACCTTTCGCGGGTGGTAGTAGTCTAGTTCAAGCGGCCCTGCAATCCCAACGGAGTCCATACCAACAATTCTACTAACGAGATTGGTAAGAGCATCTGGTGCGACCACTGTATCATTGTTGACAAGCCAGACATACTCTGCTCCTTGGGTGCCGGCATATTTAATCCCAACGTTCATGCCCCCTGCAAATCCGAGATTCTCCTCAATTTGAATAATCACCAGCCTTTGACCCGCTGGAGCTGCTCTGAGTAAGTATTCTTTCTCGGCGCAACCACCTTGCTCTGCCACAGACTGGGTGTATTCAACCCATGTGACCGGCTTGGCAGCGGAAGCACCACTAAGAACCGACGATACAACAGGGATCTCTCCGCGGGCCCATGCCTTGATTTTTTCAAGGGAATCATCCGTCGAGCCGTTATCAACCAGAATAATCCGATCTACAGCAGGATATGTTAGCCGCTGCAAGGATTCTAAGCATTCAATGGTGTCGCGCCAGCCGTTCCAGTTGAGAACAATGATCGCCACCTTGGGCCAATCTTTTACGGCCATCTAACCCTCCACATACTTTCTACTTGGTCTTAAGCGCTTCGACACTAGGCTGATACCGCTTTTTATTTTCGAATAGTCTAGGATATATGCCCAAAGGCCCTCCAATTTCGACCCTGGATTATAAAAATCTTTATGGTAGCTCCTCGGTGCGACTTTCCGAACATCCCTAAAAACGGTCCCTCTACGACTAAATTTCCCAAAGTTGCAAATCTTTTGCCAAGCCACGCGTTTTGTGAAATCAGCATTTAAGTTCATCTTTAACCTCCCGAGGGAGAAATGGTTTTCCCCAATTTCCCTCTAAGGCCATGCACTAATGATTTCCAAAGAATTACTGTGCTCACAAATTTGTGCTCACGAAACAATATTATGCTCGCCTGAAGTTTAAATATTTCAGCCATTATTTTTAGATAAAACTGAACATTTGATTGTTTGTATTTTTTGTACAAATAAATCTTGTTGCGCAGGCCATAATAAGTTCGCCACGAAAGCGGCGTCCGACGACGCTCTTTTTGGCTATTTTTGTCTCTCGCCTTGTGTACAATCCTACTACTGGGAATAGTAAGGATCTTACCACCATGCGCTCTTATTCTTAGAGAGTACTCTGTGTCATCGTAATAGATAAAAAAAGCCTTTTCAGGCAGCCCAAATTCGGCAATGGCCCGTCGACTGACAAGCATTCCCACAAACGACACAGTATCAGTTTCAAATGACTCCTTCACATAATGCTCAAGGGGGACTGGGTACTCACAAACCTTTTTGAAGTCAAAAAAACGTCGAGTAAAAAGACAAAGAATTCCTTCTGGAGTAATTACAGCACTAGCTAATGCATAAATCTCTTCATTTTGGAGAAAAACGGGTTTTAGGAGTTGTTCGAGAGCATCATTTGCCGGCTCAGCATCATCATCCATTACCCAAATCCAGTCGTGACCTTTTTCGTAAGCAAGCTTCATCCCTTCATGGAAACCACCTGCTCCACCGATATTCTCGGGCAATCTTACGTAGGTCACTTGAGGGAATTCGCTACGGACCATTTGCTCGGTGCCATCTGCACTGGCATTATCAATTACAATGATCTCGTCTAAGGCCCTCGTCTGATTTAGCAGAGCTTGTAAACATTCCTTTAACAATTCTTTACGATTGTAGGTAACAACTACTGCAGCTATCTTTAGATCATTCTTCATCTCACCGCCCCTCCTGCCATCAAACCCTCTTTTATGGACTCGGCAATCCCTTGACAAACCCAACGACCAAATCGCCCAATTTGATATATACCATGCTCTTCTAAGGCCTTCAATGCCTTCTCTCGCCACCGAGATCCCGGCCAGGACCAGGTGTAGGCCACCTCAATCCATGTAGGATCCACTACCTCGACCTCACCAATCCAACCCCACTCCTGAAGTTCTCTAATCACAGCCTCACATAAAGTCTTTACCTCAACTGTGTCAGGTTTTTGCCCTTTAAGATAGGCCTTTTCCACATAGATACTCACTCGTTCTTTTGCCTTACGAGTAGAAAAAGGCAAAAAGGTTCCGTCTACATTACTGTAGAAACCTACCCTGTGGAAGCCAGCACGGCTTTGGGGGATATAGACCCAGTGGTCATCAGGGCAGCGTTCACCCCGCTTAGCGCCGATGTTGATCACAAGCACCGACGTAGCAGGATCAGGTTGCTCATCGAGAGCTAAGCCCGCCATTTCGACAACCTGGTTTAAAGGCAGGGTGGAAATAACAAACTCGTAATTCACCGAAGAGCCATCTTCAAAGAAGAGAACCCTCTCTTTTAAGTCTATTCGTACAACCTTTTTGCCGTATTGTATTTCACATCGCGCGGCCATCCTTTGGGCAAGAACATTCAAGCCCTCCTCGGGATAGACGAAAGTCACGTTGTAGCCAATGGGTGGTACATCAGCGAATGCCCCTTGAATAGCCAACTTTAAATTCACCGGAGATTTATAAATATCCTGTGGGGCAATACGTTTGTAAAGGCTCGCAGTATAAAGTTCGTGAAAAGGGAAAAAGAAAAGGTCGCATAATGTGGGACCAAAGCAAGCCCGCAGCCAATCTGCCATCGTATTTATCGGTTGATTGGCCATCGAGGCCACGACCATGTCGTGGAGAGCCTGAGCAGCGATTTCCGGTCCAAGATAGCGAAGGTGATTTTGAATGGGGTAAGGCACAAACAGATTCTTCTGGGGTAGAAAAACGGATGACTTCCGGAGATAACTTTTTACAGGGGCAAGGGAACGGATAAAGTGTAAAACTAAGGGATCTCCTCCGAAGATCCAGTGACCACCACCAAGCTCAAATCGGTAAGCCTCCCCGTCCTTTGGAGTAGAGTAAAGCCTTTCACTATCTCCCGGCCGGATGTAATAGGACGAACAAATTCCACCAGGAACTTCAGAGGCTTCATATACAGGAAGCCCTGAAGCCACTCCTGCCGCGAGCCCTGTCATTCCAGCCCCCAGGATAAATCGCCCTCTTTTCATTTATTGCCCCCTTGCCCCAACAAAGATTGCGTTTGAATGAACTTTCGGCTTAACGGGTTCAGACCACAGCGCTGGAGGTGGAAAAGCATTGATGCCGTGACAAATGTTTCACTTATCAACACGGCTGTAGCCATCCCTATCGCTTGCAAACGAGGGGCGAGCAGCACCGCGAAAGCTATATTAATTAGGCCTGCACCGAAAAGAATCGCCATAAATGCGCGATCCTTACCAAAGGGTAACATTATTTGTATACCCAAAACGTTGCTCATCGCAACGAGGAAAGGTAGACCAGCCAAGATACGTAGGACACCAACAGATGGGCCATACTCAGCACCTAAAAGGAGTTTTACAATCAACGGAGCCCCAAAGACTAAAGTAATAGACAAGATTAGACCTAAACTGCTCATGAGAAGCATCATTCGTTTAACCCAATATAATGCTTTAGCTTTGGATTCAAGGGCAAGTTTACTAAAGCGAGGATAGGCCGCTTCACGAATGGGGCCTAAGAGGTTCATTACCCCTTTTACAAGCTTCTCGGCCGCGCTGTAGTAGCCAACTACGGTGGAGTTTGTCAATAAACCCAATATGAAAGAATTTCCCGCTGTGTACAAGCTAACCGAGGCCGTGGAAAGGAAAAGGAACCAACCTTCTTTTAAGACCGTTTGCATATCTTGCCAAGACGGCAAAGTAAGGCGCAGCCTAAATTTGAAGAGCGCCACGATCATGCCCACAAAACCCGCTCCTATAGCTCCAAGACTCGTAAGTGCAGCATAAAGCATATAATGCTCGGGCTTTCGAACTAATGGAAACACCAAAACTACGACCAGAAGCCTCATAGACAGGTTAATGAGTGAAATGAAAACCATCTTTTCCATACCCTGGAAAAGCCATATTGGAAACAAGGCGCTACCTACAACCGTTCCATACAAAATCAAAAAAAGTCGGTTTAGATCATGAAATTTCGGAACGACTTGGACCAGTAATAGAAGAATACATAAGCCAAACAAGCAGAATAAGCCCTTTGCAGCCCATACGCTGGAAGCGGTCTTGCGTACAGCAACTAAGTCACTCCGTTCCACCGAAATCCGCCGCGTGGCTGATAAAGCAAAACCGTAATCTACAAGTATGTTAAAGTAAGCAATGAGCCCTTGCCCAAAGGACACCAGTCCAAAGTATTCGGGCCCAAGAACTCGTACAAGGTAAGGCACGAGAATTAAGGGCAAGATATAATTGGCAAACTGAATCAGATATAACGAAACAGCATTTTTCCCTACGCCGCTGCGCCATCCAGCCTGAAAAGCGAAAAGTAGTTCGTCTTTCAAGTGAGTAAGCAAACGCTTCGCCGAGTTACGCATAGCGGGACTCCATTCGAAAGTCCTGGAAGGTTAAAGGAGTTGTGAGCGTGGCAAAAAACAAAAGGGGGACCTGGCCGATAAGGTCCAAAAGGGTATTGCGGGCTAAAAGCCGGCCGCTTAGGTCAAGGATTTTCTCCTTTTTCTCGCCCATAGGTTATCTTCTGCCGTACACCCTTTGATAATACTCGAGGTATTCACCAGTGATGACACTTTCTACCCAGTCTTGGTGATCAAGGTACCAATTGACCGTGAGCCTTAAACCCGCGTCAAAGTTTACCCTTGGTTCCCATCCGAGTTCGCTCCGGATCTTCGCACAATTAAGGCTGTACCTGTAGTCGTGAGCTTTACCTCTGGGATCAGGAATAAAAGTAATAAGCCTTGTAAAGTCCTCCACAGGTCTTTTCAATCTGTCGGCTAAAATCTCACAAATGGCCTCAACGACTTCGATATTCCTCTTTTCACAGCCTCCTCCGATGTTGTAAATCTCCCCAATCCTCCCCCTCTCAAGGACAAGGGCTATGGCCCGGCAATTATCCTCCACATACAGCCAGTCCCGGACCTGTTTCCCTTCCCCGTAAATGGGGAGTTCTTTTCTAAGTATGGCATTCCGTATCATGAGGGGAATGAGTTTTTCCGGGAACTGGTAGGGGCCGTAGTTGTTGGAGCTCCGGGTGATGATTACGGGGATACCATAAGCCGTA
>Ga0080004_1142889_pt1 | contig 10029 bp, 10 predicted proteins | sample WasSprMetagenome_FD_69207 | JGI IMG/M metagenome (GOLD analysis project Ga0080004, IMG submission 69207) | Sulfidic aquatic microbial communities from Washburn Spring, Yellowstone National Park, USA - WS (SPADES assembly) (version 2) | ecosystem: Environmental > Aquatic > Thermal springs > Hot...
GGGGTTTAGCAATATATGCTTCATGGAGTAGGAGCATGATAGTTGCTTTAACAAGCCAATGATAATAGTTGATAGGGGTCCATGGTATAGGTGGGCTCTTGAGAGGCTTGGGCTAGAGTATAGGCATGAGAGGTTCGGCATGAGGAATAGGGTGGAGAGGTTCTTCAGATACCCTAAGGAGAGGACGATGATATTCCACCATAAGATAAGTGCAAGAAACTACATACAGGGTATCACAAACATCAAGCTATTCCTAAACCTATTCATAATATACTATCAGGCCGCGAGGACAGGGGGTGGGTGAAAATGCTTATCCGGACACTATCGATAATGAATTCTCTCACTTACTCTCAATGAGTTTATTGTGCTTGGTTACCCTCTTTAGTGAGATCGAAATGACTAGGAGGTCCCTCGACCATCTTTTTATCTAGACCTCCGAGGGAAAAACGAAGTATTTATTATACATACATTGGGAGCTCACGGGTAGCAGCACGTACAAATTCATTTACCATCTCTATCCTCTTTAGGAGAGCTCTAGCTAAGTCGGATATTGTTACTATCCCTACTAATACGTTCTTATCTATTACTGCGAGCCTCCTTATCTTCTTCTCAGCCATAATCTGTAGTGCTTCTTCAACAGTAGCATCAGGCTCCACAGCTATTATAGGTCTAGACATAATCTCTGATGCTCTAGTTTTAAAAATGTCTAAGCCTTTAGCTACAACCCTTCTAACGATATCCCTCTCCGTAATTATCCCTACGACTTTTCCATCCCTCTCAACAAAGCATGCACCAACCCCTCTATCCATCATGCTCCTGGAAACTTCAACAATATCCGCATCTTCTCTCACAGTCAGAGGATCAGTAGACATAAACATTCTAACAGTAAACTCATTCTCTGACCCTTCATCGCTCATATCTTGAGAGCGTGAAACCTAGTAAATAAAGATTACAAAATGCTTTAGACGATCGATTTCGCTTATAACTTACATAAACACAGAAGATCGATTTACGTTTTAAACTATTTATTCCACTGGATGCCTGAATAACGTAGTGAGCGATAATGATAGGTCAGATACAGCCTGCAACACTTTTCCTCTTATTCTTCATACTGGTATTCATAATAATCATAATATCTTCTTCTATAAGGATTGTTACTGAGTATGAGAGGGTAATAATCTTCAGAGTTGGGAGGCTGAAGGGTGCTAAGGGTCCCGGATTAGTAGTAATTCTTCCAATAATTGATAGGAGGAGGATAATTGATTTAAGGCTGCTTACAATGGATGTTCCAAAACAGAGGATAATTACTAAAGATAATGTTACTGTGGATGTCGATGCAGTTGTATACTTTAGAGTAAGCGACCCTATCGCAGCAGCAGTTAAGGTAAAAGACTACGTTATGGCCTCCAGCCTTCTAGCTCAGACAACCCTTAGAGATGTTATAGGTCAAGTAGAATTAGATGAGCTACTCAGTAAAAGAGAAGAGTTGAGTAAGAAGGTGCAAGCAATTCTTGATGAATTAACTGAGGCTTGGGGTGTTAAAGTTACAGCCGTAGCTATAAGAGATGTTATAATTCCCGAGGCCATGCAGAGGGCTATGGCTAAACAAGCTGAAGCTGAAAGAGAAAGAAGGAGTAGAGTGATAATGGCTGAAGGTGAGCTTGAAGCTGCTAAGAAGATGGCTGAAGCTGCAGAATACTATACTAAGAGCCCGATAGCATTAAGATTAAGAGAACTCCAAACTTGGAGTGAGATAGCTAGAGAAAAGAACATGATTGTCGTAACTGAGAGTACTTCTTCTCAGCTTGGTACACTTCTTGGAGTAATTAAAAGTGAGAAGAAAGAATGAAGAAAATCTTCTATCTCATCCCGCTTACACTCTTCTTGCTAGCCTTATTAATATACCCCCCTAGCATAGCGGGTGAGCAAGCTAGGGTAGCTTGGTTAAAGATTGAAGGATACATCTCCCCTGCAACTATTGAGTATATCAAGATAGCCATTGTTAAGAACCCACATGACTACGATATATTCCTAATTACCCTTGATACATTGGGAGGAGAGGCAGAAGCCACGTTAGAGATAATCAAAATAATCCAAGCCTCCGAGAAACCTGTTCTCTGCCTAGTCTACCCTGAAGGTGCAAACGCTATGTCTGCTGGAACATACATATTGATGGCGTGTACAATTGCAGGCATGGCCCCATATACGCAGATTGGTGCATGCCAACCAGTGGTAGGAGGTGTTCCAAGCAATGATACCAAAACCATAAATTTCCTATCTGAAAAGATAGCATCCCTCGCAAAAATGAACAATAGAAATGAGTCTATTGCAAGACTTTTCGTAACTAAGAATCTAGTTCTAGGACCTGAAGAAGCGTTACAGAAGAATGTAATAGAAGTTATAGCTAGAAGCCCAGGAGAATTCTTGGAGAAGATTGATGGATGGGGGGTGAACTTAAGAGATAGAAGAGTTACATTAAACACAGAAGATAGCATACTGGTAGAAGTTGATAAACCATTAAAAGTACACTTTATGGAGTTCTTCTCAAACCCCTTGATCTCATCCATCCTCCTCGCAGTCGGAGTAATGGCTCTCATTCTTGGTTTTGCCTCACCAGGCTGGGGCGCGGAAGTAGCAGGAGGAATACTCATACTATTAGGATTGATAGGTCAGGGATTTGATGTGAACATGGTAGGCTTACTATTAGTAGGGATAGGTGGAGCATTGTTGGTATATGAGGTCTTCTCTCATACATTCGGAGCAGCTGCTGTTGGAGGAATATTATCGTTGAGTATAGGCATAATATTAATGGCTGGCACCCCGCCTAGACAACAGTTTGTTTCCCAGATATGGTTTAGCGAACTTATAACAACTATTTCAATCGTAATGATAATAATCTCGGTCTTCTTTGGTTTCCTAATCTATAAAGCTATTCAAGCAGTGCGGAGCAAACCCTACCTGAAAGAAGTACCCAGCGAGTACGGCAGAGCGATAGACCTACTTACCCCTGGAGTAGAAGGATATGTTAGAATTGGTGGAGAGCTTTGGAAAGCACTATCTAAGAGAGAAGTAAAACCTGGAGAGAGAATAAGAGTCATCGGAAAGATTGGAGATGTACTACTAGTCGAGGCGGTAGAAGAAGAGAAATGAAGATGATAGATGATCCTTCACTGAGAGAGAAGATAAAAAATATTCAGGGATAGAGTAGATGCTGCATGATAAAGTAGACATGATTATATGTTTAAATGTAGACATGATTATATGTTAAGGTCTAGTAGATTTTTCGCTGTTGCTGATGCATATATTGAGTGGAGAGACATATCAGATGATGAAGTTAAGAACTTACTAGCAAAATACAACTATGCAAGGAGGTTAAGATAACTCATATATAAGCTGGAAGCCCCTACTTACTGATGGTTATGGAGTATAGGAGACTAGGGAAGACAGATGTATACATACCGCTAATCGGCTTCGGAACATGGGAGATAGGTGGGAGATTTACTCCTGACTACTCATCGGATAAGCAAGCAGTAGAGATAATCAAGCTTGCAATCAATAAAGGTATAACATTCATAGATACTGCGGAGATATATGGAGCAGGGCATTCTGAAGAACTCGTTGGAGAAGCTATTAAAGAATTTAGTAGAGATGATGTTTTCATAGCTACAAAAGTTTGGAGTTCAAATCTTAGATATAATGATGTATTAAAAGCAATGGAGGGCAGCTTAAAGAGGCTAAAGATAGATTATGTTGACTTATACCAGATCCACTGGCCTAACCCGGGTGTACCTTTGAGAGATACTATGAAAGCCATGGAGAAGCTGGTAATAGAGGGGAAAACCCGGTTCATAGGGGTAAGCAACTTCTCTGTAAGAGACATGGAGGAAGCAATGGCGTATCTTTCACATACAGATATAGTATCGAACCAAGTCCTCTACAACGTCATCGATAGAGGAATCGAAGATAAAATACTACCATTCTGTAAAGAGAGTAACATCACAGTTATCGCATATAGACCTTTATCTAAAGGCTTAGTAGCCCAAGAACCATACAAGAGTAAGTTAGAGAGTATTGGAAGAAAATATGGTAAGACAGCAGTACAAGTAGCTATAAACTGGGTGCTTAGACACGATAATGTAGTAGCTATACCTAGAACAATGAACCTACAGCATCTAGAAGAGATACTAGGCTCAATCGGTTGGAGAATGAGTAGAGAAGACTATGAAGAAGTATCAAGAATAATTTAATGGTCAGGCTGTCCCATAATCTTCACCTGTCAGAGGACTGATAGTACATCATCTCATAATGCATCCTACGCATAACTACCTCAAATACTGTTTTCAGTACATGGTGAAGAATAGATTAGCATAGGGCTTCAGAGCTTTCGACCTTCATCATTAAATCTGGCAGCCAGGATTCATCATCGCCCTAGATAAAATAGAGTAATCAGGTTAGAATTAAATCTTTAAACTTGATTTATCGTGTTTAATGAATGAAGCGTAAGTATTTCTACATTATGAAGTTACGACCTAGCGTATGAATAAGCATAACATGATTGGGGAGACCTTGACGTCTGGAAGATTCATTATTTGCAATCCATGACTCTTGGAGTGACTGCATTGATGTCTGTAAAGACCTTCTCATCTTCCAGGGATAGGACCTTGCCAGGTATACATTACTCTAGAACGGTATTTGTATTTTCCTCTGTAATTGTTTGGTTATCGTATAGATTTGATGCTGTCTACGATTAGCTTCTTTCCATATTCAACTATTTCTCTTAGTCTTTCTTCGGTAACTGCCTCTGCAGACATTTTTATCTGAGGCATAGTATTAGATGGTCTAATAAGCATCCATCCATCCTTGAAGTATGCTTTTACACCATCTAGTGTACTCACCTCTAATCCCTCGTTCAAGAGTTTTCCAGCAATCTTCTCTACTACTTTTCCTTTTATTTCATCTGGGCAATCGAATACCATTATAGGTGTTGATGGATAGGCTGGTATAGTATCAACTATTTCTGAGAGCTTCTTACCCGTCTTTGATAATATCTCTATCATTTTCAAGACTGCATAGATAGCATCGTCGAACCCCCATACCTCTGAAAAATACAAATGGTTACTCTTTTCTCCACCTATTATTGCTCCAAGCCTTCTAACCTCTTTCAATATATATGCTCTACCAACCCTAGATTCTATCGGCTCACACCCATTCTCTAGTATGAGCTGACGGAGAGCTGAGCTACAATTTAGGTCGTAGATTACCTTTCCCTTCTTTTCTAAGTGCTTAACATATACCCCTAAGACTATGTCTCCAGACAGAATCCTGCCTTTATCGTCTATGAACACTACTCTATCGCCATCACCATCAAATCCAGCTCCAAACTCAACATCACTCTCCCTTACAAGTTCTTGAAGCCCTCTTAATGTTTCTTCCGTCGGCTCAGGTAAGTGACCTGGAAATAAACCATTAGGTTCATCATTTAATCCGATAACATCTATGCCTAGGAGCTCTGCGATCTTTGGGAAAACCATAGTCGTGGCCCCATTAGAATAATCTACAGCTATCCTCACGTTCTTCTCAATTTTTACCTTGGATAGTAGAAACTCTATGTAGTCGGGTAACAGTTCCCTACATGTTTCAACTCCAAGCTTATTCGATATCTTCCATCTACCTCCTAAGACAATCCTTCTTAATTCTTCCATTCCAGCCCCCTCAGATATTGTATCACCTTCTGCTGTAATAAGCTTCATTCCATTCCATTCTGGAGGATTATGGCTTGCAGTAATCTGTATCCCACCATGCATCTTCCACCAGACTACTCCAAAGTAATTTACAGGTGTTGGGACTACCCCTACATTCACTACATTGCATCCACCTTCTCTCAATCCTTCCGAGACACTCTTCATAAGTTTCTCACCACTCAATCTAACGTCACGACCAAGCAGGACATCACCGAAATTATCCAGCATGCTTGCATAAGATAATGCTATAGCTTTAGCCAGCTCATCTGTTAAATCTCTTCCATATACACCTCTAATATCATATGCTCTAAAGACATGTGATGGAAGTGTACCTAAGCCGCTCAAGTATCGAGCACCCATGATACTCATAGAGCTGGCTAATAATTATACATAGCTCCCAAGCATATAGATGTATTACCCTCAAATTAGAGCTTTATTGTGCACCTGAAAAACTAAATTAGTCGGATTTCAAAAATATTATTAAGTGATTGAGGATGGCAAGAGAGAGAATAATAGTTGAGTCAAAGGTAAGAGAATTACTGCCAGAAGGAATAAGGTTGGCATCTGATGCCCTCGATGGGCTAGACTCGGTCGTTAAGGAAATCATAAAGAAGGCTGTTCAGAGATGCCAAGCAAATGGAAGAAAAACAATAATTAAAGAAGACTTCTAAGATAACTTCTAAATTCACTCTACCTACTTCTTTTTCCCCTATTTTAACGTAGTTATGAATCTCTCTTTCAGCTTTTCCAATACTTTCGGTAACGTTGTATACTCCATCTCCTCCAGCTCAACCCTTGCAGGCATAACCTCACCCATACTCCTCATATAGAACGCTATCTTGGTCGCCAACTCCCTACTGTAATCCCATACAGGATCCTCAAATAGGTCAACAGGCTCATTACCTTCTACTCCAACCAGCACTCCATTCGATATCTGCCAACCCATTGCGACCACTCTTGGTGGTCCGTCGAAGTAGCTGATAATGTTTTGCTTCCTCTTAAAGCTTACAGGCATTAATGGTCCATAATGGCTTCCCCTCATCCATCCTGAGACGAGATGGGGGATTGCAAATGCTGAGAGTATCTCTCCTATAGCTGGAAACCCTGATTGAGCTCTGACAACAAGAACGGGATCATCTTTCCCAACGTATTTTCCTGCAATATACGATAATCTAGTGGTAGATGCTGATGCAGCGGGTTCATTGTCTCTCGCTCTATAGACTCTTGAGATAATATATCTATTTATCGTACCTATCAAGCTTAGTAAGTCATATGTCTCTTCAGGAGTTTTCAATCTAACTATCCTGCCATCTCTCAAGTCCATTACTTCAAATATGAATCCATCATGTAGGATAGGGTCTATGACGAGACCGGCTGTATTGAATGGGTCAGCAAATATCCTATATAGAATTAGATTCCAAGCTGCTGGGCTAGTCTTATCAGCAGCAAAGACTACTACTGGGTCTGAGCCTCTTTCCTCGAATTCTAATTCTGCAACTCCCGGCCCCATCCCTTTAACAGTTCCGCTAAAAGCATCTTTAAGTAAGTCTTGCCCAGCTGCATAGAGTTTAAGAGGCTTACTAACGTTCTCCGTGATTTCCTTGAAGACATCCCATGCAAGCTTATGGATCTGGGCGTTATCTTCACCCCTATCATGAGTCATTACTAAACCTATATCATCTCCGACCGAGTAAACATAGTAGCTTTTGATCATCCTAGAATCTCTAGCCTCAGAAAGCTTCTTCCTCGCATACTCTAACATCTCTTGAGTTGGGCAGGTATGCCCAGCTACCGAGCCAACGTCAGCTTTTATAACCGAGACAGTTGTCCTAACCATTCAACATCAACTACAATATTAAACTGCTCATGGATATATCTTTTTAACTCATATTTAGGAAGTTATTTTAAAGATAGGTTTTAATTTAGGTCTCCAATCATGTACATTTCGGGGGGTAATCTATGTCGGATAGGGAATCTACCGCAGCCGCCAGGACCTCTCTCCTCAAGCTTAGGCTATCGATGATAGGCATATGGGCCCTGGTGACAGCTTTAGCAACACTTATACTTGTAGCGGTCTTAACAGCTCTTGGAATACCCTTCTTCGGACTTTACGGAATCCTCGGATTCGTAGTATTCTTCCATGCCTTCCAATGGCTTATCGGACCATACATTATCAATGCAGTCTACCGGATTAGAGAGGTAGGGAGAGACGAGTACCCATGGCTTCATGAAGTTGTAGAGAGGCTCTCCAGGGAAAGTGGGATGAATAAGCCTCCCAAACTAATGATCGCAGAGATAGACATACCCAACGCATTCGCATATGGTAGCCCACTAACTGGAAACATGGTTGCAGTTACTAGAGGCCTCCTAAGGAATCTAGACCAGGAAGAAGTTGAGGCAGTAGTAGGTCATGAGATAGGACACCTGAAACATAGAGACGTAATCGTAATGATGATGATAAGTATAATTCCAGCGATAATATACTATATAGGGTACACTCTATATATCTCTGGATGGCTTGGGGGAGGAACTAGCCGAGAAAGAGGGAATGGTGGAGCAGTAGCATTACTACTAGGTCTAGGCTTAATGGTTCTAAGCTTCATCTTCAACTTGTTTGTCTTCTACATGAGTAGGCTCAGAGAATACTATGCAGATGCACATTCAAGTAGAGTAGCAAGTAATGGAGCGAGGAATCTTCAGAGAGCGCTCGTAAGAATAATGGTAGCCTCAGGAAGGATAAGTAGAAGGACTAGAGAAAAATATGAACAATTTAAAGCATTTTTCATATCAGACCCAGAGGTTGAGGTTAAGGCATATAGAGGAGACATCGACAAACTTATAGAGGAAGTTAAGAACCAGAAACCAAGCATCTTCGAAGAAATATTCAGCACACATCCACATCCATCGAAACGTTTAAGATTCCTCGATCAATTCATCTAAAAAGATATGTAGATGATAAACTATTTTAAGATATGATAAGAGAGGCTGGGGCGAGAAGATGAGCGTAGTGAAGATACTTGAAGGCTTGAAGCTCACTAGATTCCATTATATCCTGTTAACGATTTCATCTTTAGTTTATGGATTAACAGCAATGAATGTGATGCTGATTGGAGCTCTACTTCCAAGCATTACCGCGGAGTGGAAGCTTTCTCCTACAGAAGCTGGCATACTACTTAGTTTTGGATATCTTGGAATGTTCTTTGGAGCAATATTAAGTGGGTTGATATCTGATAGAATTGGGAGGAAATATACAATGATTTTAATGATACTGGTAGGCTCGGTATTTACAGGGTTATGTGGGGTTGCATGGGACTATTCTAGCATGGCTGTATTCAGAATAATCGCGGGGTTTGGACTAGGCGGGGCCCTCCCCATCCCAGCTGTGTATATGTCTGAGTATCCTCCTGCGAGATATCGTGGGAGATTCGTTGGAATGGTTGAGACAGCGTGGGTGTACGGTGTAATACTGTCCATAGTCCTTGCAAGGATCATTATGCCTCAAGTAGGGTGGAGGAGTGTTTTCACAACATCATACATACCATTGATACTAATACCCATCATACTGTACTATGCTCCGGAATCTCTTAGATTTCTTGAAAAGAAGGAAAAGATAGATGACATAAAGAACATCCTGAGAAAACATAAGCTGATCGCAGATGTAGAAGAGATTAGCATAATTACTGGAAAAGAAGAGAAAACTCATATAGCTGCATTATTCTATGAAAAATATCTGAAGAGAACGCTAATACTATGGCTACTCTGGGCTGTCTTAGTCTATACATACCATGGAATCTTCATCTGGCTTCCATCAATATATGCCTCACTATTCAAATACGAAGCTGTGAGAAGCTTAGAATGGGTCTTAATAATAACACTAGTCCAGGTGCCAGGATACTATAGTGCAGCTTTAATACTTGATAAAGTAGGTAGGAAGGGGGTCCTAGTATCATATCTAGCGGTTGCAGGGATAGGATGCCTCCTACTAGCTTCTACTACACAGCTAAACCTTATACTCATTTACAGCGGAGTAATCTCCTTCTTTAATCTAGGCGCGTGGGCTGGGCTCTATACTTATACTCCTGAACTCTACCCCACAAAGCTTAGAGGTACAGGGACTGGGGTCGCTGCAAGCATCGGGAGGCTTGCTGGGATACTTGCTCCATCCATTACTGGTTACCTGTTTGAAGTTAGCGGTGGAGCTCTTCTCCCAGCCTTTACAGTATTTGCTCTAGCACACATCCTAGCTGCAGTATCCACAATGATATTAGGAGAAGAAACTAAAGGAAGA
>Ga0080004_1147333_pt1 | contig 10029 bp, 8 predicted proteins | sample WasSprMetagenome_FD_69207 | JGI IMG/M metagenome (GOLD analysis project Ga0080004, IMG submission 69207) | Sulfidic aquatic microbial communities from Washburn Spring, Yellowstone National Park, USA - WS (SPADES assembly) (version 2) | ecosystem: Environmental > Aquatic > Thermal springs > Hot...
TTTTGCCGCATCCTCCGCCAACCTCCGCAAGCTCCTATCGAAGGTCAGATCGCCCAAAAGCTCCGCGAGCTCCCTCCAGGGGTCTCCAGCTTTCTCGATCACCACTTTACCGCCTTCCACGTTCACTAACACCTCGTCGCCTTCCCTAATCCCAGCCAACTCCCTCAGGCTTTTAGGGATCAAGATTCTCCCTTTCGAATCAACTCTCGCTCTAGCGCTCACAGCAAATGGATAGTGGTTCCCACCATAAATTCCTTCCCACCGCGTCGGGCTCAGTAGTAGTCGCGCGCGCCCGCGCGGGTAGGCCCGCGCTTTTCTGCCCCCTCTGGCCTCGCCGTCACCGTTCCAGCGGGGCCCACGGGGGCGCTGAGCTCTTCACCGCCCGAACGCGGGCTCCGTCCCCGAGCTTCATCTAGTCCGCTAGGGGCGCCCGGCGCGCGCACGGGCAGCGGGGCGGCGCCAGAGGCGCGACCCCGCCAACTCGCCAGCAAGTACCGAGCTCGGGGCTCCGGCCCCCTCACCGCTTGCGCTCCCGCCGCGCTTCCCCGCTCGGCATCGGGCTTAAGGCGAACCGAGGCTTTATAAATTTGATGTTGAGAAGCCCGAAAGTGAATTTTTCTAAACGGAAAGTTAAAGAAAAGGATAAAGAATACGCAGGTATACTGTATGGGACGCTCCAGCGGAGCTAGGCGTGCGCTATTGGAGCGCGCGCGCTCGCCCAAGGGCGTGGAGGTAGCCACGAAGCTCGTCCGGAGGAGGGGGAGGCTCTGCATCTTCAGCGCGCGGAATCTTCTTTTAGCGCCTCCTCCTGCGCTCCTTCAGAGCGTGTGCGCGATGGCTGGGTGGGCGGCGGTGCCTCGGCTCGCGAGAATTGCGAGGAAACTGGCGAGCGCGCTAGGAGTATACAAGCTCTACGAGAAGCTGCTGGAGTCGGAGGTCAGGAGCGGCGGCAACATCCCTTCGCACGTCGCCGTGATACTCGATGGCAACAGGAGGTGGGCTAGGGAGGAGGGCGTGCCTCTCGAGGTCGGTTACAGGGAAGGGGCTCGGCGAGTGGAGGAGTTCTTGAGATGGTGCTACGATTTGGGAGTGCGGACGGTAACGCTTTACGCCCTCTCGACGGAGAACCTTTCGCGCAGGAGCCCCGAGGAGATTCAGCTGCTCTTAGGAATCCTCCGCGAGTACTTGAGGAAGGAGCTGCAGGAGGGTGAGCTGGTGAAGAGGAGGGTCAGGGTTAAGGCCATCGGCTTCCCCGAGCTGCTGCCGCCCGACATAGCTGAGGGTATCAGAGAGCTCGAGAGGAGGACGGAAGGCTTCTCGGAGAGGTTTCTCAACGTAGCTGTAGCGTACGGCGGCCGCGCGGAGATCGTGGAAGCCGCGAAGAGGATCGCGGGGGACGTGGTGAGGGGGGCGCTGAAGCTCGAGGACATAAACGAGGAAACCTTTGAGAGGTACCTCCAAACCTCGCACCTGCCCAACCCGCACCCCGACCTCGTGATCCGCACGAGCGGCGAAGTGCGGATCAGCAACTTCCTGCTCTGGCAGATCGCCTACTCGGAGCTCGTCTTCCTCGACGTCTACTGGCCCGAATTCAGGAGGATAGACTTTCTGAGAGCTCTGAGGACTTACCAGAGGAGGAGCCGCAGGTTCGGCGCGTAAGCATCGGCGCTTTCGTTCAGCCAGCGCCGCTGCGTACCTGGCGCATTCCGTTACTTGCGGGGCGCGGTAAGGTTTCTCCCCTCTTCCGTAATGGTATTTCGCATTTCTCGGTTTTGTCAGCAGAATTATGTAACATGTTTTCACTTTTATGATTAAAAAGATTATTTATCTGAATTCCAAACACAGTCTTGATACTTCCCTGCTCTAGTCTCGGAGAGCCTAAAGCCTCTGCAAAGGGAGGGGTCGTGGTGTGACGCGCGCTACGTATTTAAGCGAGGGAATCGGAAGTGCGAGCAGGGGAGTATGGCATACGATCTATTGAGCTTTACCAGTTTCGCCGATTTCATTGAGTACTTAGATAACCAGATATCGCAGTTGAAATCTAAAATAGATTATTTGGAAAAGAAATACGAAGTTTTGAAAAGTAAAGCTGAAAAGGTTAGGAAGCTAGAGACCCTCCTCAGCAAGCTCGTGGGCGAGCAGATACGGTCGATAAACGAGGTCGACTTCATGGGGATCAGAGTGGTGGTTAGTGCCCGCGCGCTCGACGAGTTGGTGGCGGTGGAAGAAACCCTAGCAGCGCTCAAGGACACCCTAGCGGCATTAACTCGGGTTCGCGAGGTCATCGCCAGCCTAGTGAAGGAGACGGAGATAGAGAAGGGAGGGTTAAGCCTCCTCGTCCAGACGGTGAATGGGATCCCCGTCAAGCTGCTGTTCAAGGAGAGCGAGACCCCATGAGAAGCCTCCTTTGGGCAGCGCTATTCCTCTTAGCGACGCTTGCGCTGCTAGCTAGCGCTCAACCCAGCGTGACGGCGCTCGAGCCGGAGGCCGAGGTCCTAGGGTTGGCAGTGAGCGGGAACCACCTCGCAGCCGTCTACGCCAACGGCACGCTAGCCACTTACGAGTTGCCGCTCCTAACCCCCGTGTGCTCGGCTCGGTGGAATCTCGGCGCAGTTAAACCGGTTGGCGGAGGCGCGGTGGAGGGGGGGCTTGCGGTGTTCGTTTTAAGCAACGGGACCGTTGTTGCCTTCAACCCAGCGAGCTGCAGCGTTGCTTGGAAGGCGGAGCTGCCCGGTGGACGCCTAGAGCGTGCCGTGGTCGGTGGGAGGTGGGTGGTCGCCGTCGCGAAGTACGGCTACTCAACGGAGAAGGGCAGCTTGGAGCTGGATAGAGTGCTCGTCTACGATGTTGTGCTTAGGGCTCTCACTTTCAAGGTCGACAGGAACTCCGACATCCGGCTGGTTTACGCGTTCGATGTGAAGGTTTCGGGGAACCTCCTCCTGCTAGTGGGCATCGATACCACCTGCGAGATCTGCAGGCTCACTGACACGTACGTGGTTGTCTACAACCTCTCGACGTTCGAGAGGGTGTTCGCCGAGAGGATCGGCGAGTGTAAGGCCGACTTGCGCGGGAGCGCGCTCCTCGCTGCCCGCGTGGAGGACGGCACCGGCTTCATGAGCAACCTGCTCACCGGAGCTCGGTGGGAGTTCAAAGTGGGTTCGAGGATCGCCGATGCGAGGGTGAGCGGAGGGGAGGGTTACGTGCTCGCGCAGCAACCAGAGGGGGGAGTTGCGCTCTACCGCATCCGCGGCCAAGGCTTGGTAAAGGCTGGCGTGTACCCCGAGGGTTACGCCATCGCCTTTCTTAACGGGACCCCGCTTATCGTGGGGGCCGCTTCCGTGTATGTCGGTGGTCAGCGGCTGAACCCCCTAGGCTGGTCCCCGCCGTGGAAACCCAGCGAAATCGTAGAGTACGGGAAGGGGGTTTTGGTGCAGTACGGTCGGTGGCTCCTGCTCAACGCGTACGCTGCGGCGCACTCGCAGCCTCAGAGCGCGGCGACGCTCGTCGTAGTCACGGAGGCGGGGGCTACCGTGAGGGTTTCGCCTGCGGGCGTTTCGGTTGTAGCGAACGAGACGGGGATGGCGACCCTAACGCTGCCCCCCGGCGCGTACGAGGTAAGCGCTTGGAAGGAAGGGTTCTCGCCCAACTCCACTAGGTTGGCACTCTCCGCTGGGGAGCGGAGGTTTCTGGAGCTAAAGCTCGCTCCAGCGCGGCCCAAGCAAGAAGCCTACTTCTCGGTGGTGCTTAAAGGGGCGTCGGGCGAAAACCTGGGGAACGCGACGCTGGAGGTTGTATCGGCTAACGGGAGCTTGATCTACAGCGGCTCTCTCAACGCCGCCGGTCGCGGTGCTCCGGTGAAGCTCGCGCTCCCAGCGCCGGGCACTTACGTTGTCCGCGTGCGCGCTGACGGCTGCTCGTGGGTTAGCGGCCCCTTACCTCTGCTGCCCGGGGAGGAGAAGGGGGTGGAAGTGGAGTGCGTCGAAGCGAGGCAGCCGAGCGAGGCTCCTGCCGGCAACTCCTCCTCGGCGGCGGTCAACGCTCGCGAGATCGCGGCAGCGCTTGCATCCTACGTCGCGGTGAACGCCACTCGGGCTCGCTCGGTTGTAACCAACCTCCCGCCGGTTACCGACATCGACGGGGCTAGCGTGGAGCTCGCTAGAGGCGTCAAGCTTCTGGTCTTCTTCTACACCAAGTGCACGGGCTGCTCCTTCCTGGTACCCAAGCTGAGGGCGCTGAGCGTGGAGGTGGTGATGATCTCTCCCTCGAGCTACGACAGCGAGGCGTCTCTCAGGAGCTACAGCGAGAAGGTCAACGCGAGTGGGTGGCGCTGGGTCCTCGACGAGGGCGCCCAGCTGACGGCACGCTTCAACGTTTCCGCTTTCCCCACGGTTGTGCTCCTCGAGGACGGGGCAGTGGTGTTCGTTGGAGTAGGAGCGGCAGAGGAGGCACAGCAGCTGGCTAGCACGGCCACGAGCCTGCTGGCCGCCCTTGCGGATTGGGTGGAGGACCCGGTGTTCCTAGCGTTGACCCTGGGGGCGATCCTTTCGATCCTAGTCTCGGGGAGGGTCGCAAGGGAGTAGGGTTCCCGCTCTCCAACCTTCGATGCTGCAGCATCGAAGCTGGGTAGCGCCTGACCGCAAGTAAAAGCGTGAAAAGCATATAAAGGGTTTAGGGTGGGAAAAGGGGGGTTCCGGTGGGGGGTAAAAAGAAACCGACCGTTTCCCAGCTGGAGAAGCGGTTGATGAGGGAGCAAGCGGCGAAGTCGGGCAAGCAGCAGGAGGAGGGGCGACCGAAGCTAAAGGTCACAAGTCAGGGGGCTCTGACTCAAGCGTCGCTCGATGCTGTGTACCGCGAAATCGCGAAGCTGCCTTACGTTACCCCCTATACGCTGGCGACGACCTTTGGTTTGAAGGTGAGCGCGGCGAAGCGAGCTTTGCGAGACCTCGAGGCGAAGGGTCTTGTTAAGCTGGTCGATGCGAACCGGAGGATCCGCATCTACGTTCCAGCGGGCGCTCAACCCGCCGCGGCTGGCTAGAACTCGAGGAGCTCCGCTAGGCTCTTTGCGGGCACGCTTCCCAGCTCTTTAACTTTTTTCTCCACAATATCCCTCTTAGCGTTCACGACACCCGGCTCGACGACCGTGACCATCCCCTCCTCGATCAACCTCCTCAGCAGCCCCTCCGGGTCCTTTACGCCTAAGCTCCTCAGGTCCGCTAGGAGCCTAAGCCTACCTACGCTCCAGTACCTGTTCAAGTACTGGAGCGCTACCGCCAAATCCCTGTCTACCGGCTCCTGCGCTCGCGGCGGCTCGACCTCGGCGGCTGCAACTGGCGGAGGGCCGACGGCAGTTTCGGTTTCCGCTTCCTCGGCTTCGCGCACCTCCTTCGCCCCTTCGATCGCACCTGCGCTGACCTCCTCCCCCTCTAGAAACGTCAGCAGTGAGCCTTGCCGCCCCCTAGCGGCTCTCGGGCGCTTTTCGCGCGCCGGTTTCGGTCTCGGGGGCGGTGTTCTCGGCCTTTTAAGCGAGATCCTCCGCGGGATCGCGATCTCCAGGTGCTCGTCGACGAGCTCGAGCTCGGGCGAAGCCTCCACAACGCCCCTCCGCTTCAGCTCCTCGAGCAGCAGAGAAAGGGTAACGGGACCCACGTTGTGTTCCTCCCCCCACTTCAGCAGCTCCTCCCAGCTCATCGACTGCCTGCTTCTCACTTCGCTCTCTAGAGCTTTGACCAGGTCTTCGTACTCGTCCATGGCTTACCTCTCCGCACCCCCGGCCCTTCCCTCCTGCGGCGGGCTTGGAGCCACTAGAGCGATCAACCCCCTGCTCGCCAGCATCTGGAGGTACGCCAGCAGGGACGCTTGAGCTTCCCTCCGGTGCAGCTTGAAGCGCTCGGAGACGCGCTCAGCGATCTCGCTTACGGTCCGCTCGCCGTCCATGAGCTCCCACACGAAACCGCCCACAGCGTCGAGGACGATCTTCCTTTCTGTAGGCTCCTTGACGAAGCCGCTGAAAAGCCCCGGCTTTGAAGGTTCCAGCTTGATCGTGATCACCACCTCCCCCTTCTCGTTCTTCTCCCAGCTGACCGCCGGGTTCCTGATCGGCTTGCTGGCGAGGATCACCTCTAGAGGTATCGGCGGAGGTTCGCTCCGCTTCTCCCGCCTAAACAACGGCACGGTTGGATGGCCGTTGGCCGAGTTAAATTTTTGTTGCGCGCGAACAGCGCTGGCAACAGTTGGAAGACATGGTCGAAGCCGAGGAAGCGCTACTGCATCCAAAGCTAATCGAGGTCGCTAAGAGGTACGGCTACTCGAGCTTCAACGAGCTGCAGCTGCGAGCTTTCAAGGTGCTGAGGAGGAGGGTGAACACCGTCATCGTAGCTCCGACCGGCTACGGCAAAACGGAAGCCGCGCTCTTCCCCGTGCTGAGCGCCCTCCTCGAGGAGGGAGGAAGCGAGGGAGGGATCCGGGCGCTCTACGTAACCCCTCTGCGGGCGCTAAACCGGGACATTTTCGCGAGGATGGGCAGGCTGGCGAAGGACCTCGGCGTAGCGCTTGAGGTGAGGCACGGGGATACCCCGCAGAGCGTTAGGAGGAGGATCGCGGAGAGGCCGCCGCAGATCCTGATCACAACGCCGGAAACGCTGCAGTTCGTACTCGTCAACCAGAAGCTCAGAGGCGCGCTCCGCGAGCTCGAGTGGGTTATCGTCGACGAGCTCCACGAGCTGATGTCGAGCAAGCGCGGGCTTCAGCTCGCGATAGCTCTCGAGAGGTTGGAGGAAGCCAGCGAGCGGAGGTTGTGCAGGGTTGGGCTCTCGGCGACCGTGAGGAACCCCTTCACAGCGGGGCTCTTCCTGACCGGCGGCAGGTACTTCGAGATCGTCGAAGCCAGAGGCGGTAGGCGGTACGAGATCGACGTCGTCTACACGCGCGCCTACGAGGAGGCGGAGGAGAGAGCCAAGCTGCTGGCGGAGCTTGTTGAGAAGTGGAAGAGCGTGCTGATCTTCACCAATACGCGCGATACCGCTGAGGCGCTGGGCCTTAGGTTGAGCAAGCTGTGCGGCGGCGCGGTTGCCGTCCACCACGGCTCCCTCTCAAGGGAGCAGAGGACGGAGGTCGAACTCAGGCTAAAGGAGGGCGCCCTCAAGTGCGTGGTGGCGACCTCCAGCCTGGAGCTGGGTATCGACGTGGGCCACGTGCAGTACGTCGTGCAGTACATGTCCCCCCGCCAGGTCAACAGGCTTGTCCAGAGGGTGGGGCGGAGCGCCCACTTCCTCGGCGGAGTAGCCAAGGGGTGCATCGTGGCTTCCGACGTCGACGACCTGCTCGAATCCGTGGTGATCGCAAGGAGGGCGAGGAACGGTGACCTAGAGGACGCGGAGTTCGAGGAGCTCGCATACGACGTTCTAGCGCACCAGCTCGTAGGGCTCGTCCTAGAGCGCGGCGAGGTCAGCTTGGAGGAGGCGCACAGGATCGTTGCGAGAGCTTACCCCTACAGGGGCCTCGGGCTGGGCCAGCTCAGGTCTCTGGTCGAGTTCCTGGCGAGCATAAGATTGCTCAGGTTCAGCGGGGGGAAGCTGCTGCGCGGCCCGCGCAGCATCAAGTACTACTTCGAGGCGGCGTCTACGATCCCCGACGTGGAGACCTTCGACGTTATCGACGTGGGCAGCAGGAGGAGGGTGGGCACGCTCGACGGCGACTTCGCGGTATCGGCGCTAAGCGAGGGCAGCAGGTTCGTGTTGGGCGGGAGGGCCTGGGAGGTGGTGAGGATCGACGTCGAGGAGGGCAAGGTCTTCGTCGGGCCGGCGGAAGAGTCGGAGGCGGCGATACCGGCGTGGGTCGGCGAGGACCTGCCGGTGCCCTTCAAGGTCGCGAGGGAGGTCGGGGCGCTGAGGCGCCGCTTGGCAACGGAACCTCTAGGCAAGCTCGCTAGGGAGTACGGAGTCGGGGAGGAGATGCTTGCAGAATCTAAGGATTACGTGGAGAGGCAGCTGCGGGCGCTGGGCGTTGTGCCAAGCGATAAAGACGTGGTGGTGGAGGTGGGGAACAAGCTGATCGTGATCCACGCGTGCTTGGGCACGCGCGCCAACGCGCTCCTCGCATTGCTGCTCAGCTACGCGTTGGCGAAGATGTACGGCGTGTCCTCGAAGCACTTCTTCGACGCCTACCGGGTAGCGCTCGCCCTTTCTAGGGATCTGAGCGTGGAGGAGGTCGGGGAGCTGCTGACCGAGAAGCTGGAGAGGGTTCTCGCCGATGTGGGGAGCGCTGTCAGGAGCTCGAGCCTCTACCTATGGAAGCTGCTCCACGTGTGCCAGAGGATGGGCGTCGTGGAGAAGGGTTCGAAGCCCAAGATCCCCGTGAAGAAGCTCGCTGAGCTTTTTGAGGGAACCCCCATCGACGAGGAGACGATTAGGGAGCTTCTTAGCACGCGCCTAGACCCGGGTGCGCTGAGGGTGTTCCTGGAGTCCTTGAAAAGCGGCCGCGCGCGGTTGCACGTAGTGCGGGTGAGGGAGTTTTCCCCGATGGCGAAGAGCATGTTCGAGAAGCCTTACAGGGCGGGGGTTCTAACGAAGGGGTTCGAGCAGCTCCTCGTTCTCGATACGGTCAAGAAGCGGCTCGAGAAGTCGCGGCTCCTACTCGTCTGCCTCCACTGCTTGAAGTGGAGCAGAGAGGTGGTGGTCGGCGAAGCTGGTGACGAGGTGAAGTGCCCGCTCTGCGGCTCTAGGGTGGTTGCCGCGCTGAACCCTTGGGACGACGAAGCCCTGAAGGTTCTCGAGAGGTGGAGAAGGGGTGAGAAGCTGAGCGAGGAGGAGGTGCGTATCGTGAGGAACGCGCAAAAGAGCGCGCTACTGGTCATGAGCTACGGCAGAAAAGCTCTGCTCTGCCTCGCCGGCAGGGGGGTGGGGCCGACAGCCGCGGCCCGCATATTGAGCGCGAGCAGGTCGGAGGACGAGCTCCTCAGGGAGATAGTCAGAGCGGAAGCCGAGTATCTGAGGACGAGGGAGTACTGGCGCGAGCCCCCTCAAGCCCCTTCCCGCGGCGCGCACAAGCTTTAAAAGGCCCGGCGTAGGCCCCACGCGGGAGGGAAGATGGAGTACGTGTACGCTAGCCTGCTGCTCCACTACGCGAAGCGGCCGATCACCGAGGACAACTTGAGGAAGGTGCTCGAAGCCGCTGGAATCGAAGTTGACGAGGTCAGGGTGAAAGCTGTGGTAGCGGCGCTGAGCGGCGTCAACATAGACGAGGCTATAAAGAGCGCCGGCGTCCCCGCGATGGCGGTCGCGGCGCAGCCTGTCCAGCCTGCCGCGCAACCCGCCACAACCCCGGAGGGGGCTAAAGCCGAGGCCGAAGCGAAGAAGGAGGAAGAAAAGAAGGAGGAGAGCGAGGAAACCCTCGAAGGTTTAGCGGCGCTCTTCGGTTAAAGACCGCAGCAGCGCTTCCAGCTCCCGCGGATTTTCGCAATAGAGTCTCACCCTGCTTACCCCACCCCCCAAGCCTGACCGGCTTCTCACCTGGAGCTCGACGAACCTGCGGCGGGTATCGACTCTAACGCTTTGCACGGTGAGGGGGGCTTTGAGCGGCACCCTACCCTCCAGCACCAGGCCCCTTTCGGTCACAAGGTAGAAGGAGGGTACGTCGAGCCGCCCGCCTGCGCGCTGCAGGCGCCTCCCAGCGATGTAGTTGACTAGGTACAAGATCAGCGTGAGCAACCCGTAGAACAGCAGGAACGTGAGGAACCTGCCAGCTTGACCGCTTAGATTCGTCTGGGCGACGAGGCTCGCAAGACCGTGTAAAGCGCCCTCGCGGACCGCCGGGATGAAAAGCGCAACCATCACGACGAAGGGAGTCACCAGCTGGGGGACCATCGCCTTCGTCTGCGCGCTCAGCTCGCGGTTGAGCTCTCGGTCCCTCGACTTCAGCTTCGCGATTTCGCTGCTGCTCACCGAAAGCAGCGTTTTCCCAGACTTCACGTACTCGAGATCCTTGTATATGGCTGCTGCGCTGCGGCCGGCCACTATCGCGGTTACAGCGAGC
>Ga0080004_1135228_pt1 | contig 10026 bp, 17 predicted proteins | sample WasSprMetagenome_FD_69207 | JGI IMG/M metagenome (GOLD analysis project Ga0080004, IMG submission 69207) | Sulfidic aquatic microbial communities from Washburn Spring, Yellowstone National Park, USA - WS (SPADES assembly) (version 2) | ecosystem: Environmental > Aquatic > Thermal springs > Hot...
TGAGGATTTCCTGTTTCACTCTTTATTACTATGTCCTTTGTTTCTGTTTTTGATAGTCTCCAGCGTTTTAGTCTTTCATATTCTTCTTCATCTATTTCTCTTATGACGATATCTCCTTGTCTCCAAACTTTTGCCATTTTCTTTTTTCACCCAAAAAAGCAAAAAGAAAGCTACTGTTCTAAGACTATTTCATCTTCTTTTCTAATTCCTAAGAACCATTTCTCGCATGTTTGTATCGAAGCCAAGTAATAACCTAAAGGAGCTCTAAGAGACCATAGCTGACCACTTTCATCAATGCCTGAAACTCTAACGTCTTTTAGCTCGAAAGTCTTATCGTAAATGCTTTTTTCTATCCTTTTTGGAGAATATAGAACTGTTTTTACCATTTGAACGTTGTTTAATTTTCTGAACATGTGAGTTACTTTTAGTTTTGTATTTTCTATATCATAAACTCTATAGAATAGCTTATTTGGTTGAACAAACCATGAATAGCAATCTGCATCTCTGTAAGGTATTTGGTAGTCATGAATGAAGAAAGTATATTCTTTGCTGCCTCTTTCATAAGAGATAAGGTTTACTTCAAATCCTAACTTTTGTAGTATAGGAATTGCATCAGGTAAGCTGTTGAGATGGTTCAAAATTCCTTTTCTAACCTTGAAAAGCTGTTCTGCTTTCTTCTCTCGCCTCTCTCCGTAGTAAAACTTACGGTGATAAATTTCATAATCCTCAACTTCTTTTCCATAAATTCGTTTAAATATCCAAATTAAGTTGCCGATGGCCATGCTGTCGCTAAGACTTAATGTAATGTCTGTGCCGTAAACTATTTTTCCATTCTTATCTAAAGTAATTAGCTTTGTTCCATAATGATAAAGAGAAACTAAGTCTCCTTCCCATTCTATTCTATAAACCTCTTTTCCATCTCGCTTAAGAACGTAAACGTTCTTAGTTCTCCGCCTCAGACCATTTTCAAAGAAGCCCATTTTCTCTACACCCAAAAAGTAAAAAAATAGCTTTAAACAAGAGTTCTTAGCATAGTGCCAAAGATAAAGTATTTTACTAAGTCTCCAATAGTCTTTATGTTATTTTCTGAAAAGAATCGAGAGATACCATTATTCTCAGCGACAACTTCTTCTTCTGGAGGTAAGCTTAGGATAAGCTCATATAGATTACATATTACAGGCTCTTCTTCCTTACGGAATTTGGAAGAGACATAAATTCCACACTCAGTATAGTCAGTTATGACCTTGCTTTTCTCGAAATAAAGAACTACCGAACTTTCATCTAGCCTACTATCTCCGAAAAATCTTATTGCCATTTTTTTCTACACCCAAAAAATAAAAAATTTATTTTGAAAAGTAAGAATTGTATATTGAAAGCAATTCTTTAGCTCTTTCAGGAATTTTTTCCTTAGAAAGACCAATATAACGCTGTCTTATAAAAGAGTATGCCAGCTCTGAGAGTGCCTTTATCTCTTCCTTTTTCTTACTCCTTGTTTTTAGAGCAAGGAGTGCCTTTCTTACTGCAATCAAATATCTTTCTGACTCTTGAGGAAACTTAATTACTTCTTCAAGAGCGCACTCTACATCGAAGGTATCGATAGGGAAGGTTCTCCCTACTGTCACTAGCTCCCCGTCTTTGTCTCTTACATATTTTTTACCTAAGACAAAGAAAATGATGCGACTCGTGAAAATCTTTCCGAGATTTACTGCGGGAACATCAGGGTGCCTAAGACCCTGACCTATGAGATAGAAATCAGAATTTTTTCTCATCTTCTACACCCAAAATAAAAAAAGAGTATTAAGAGATTGAAATAAGGTAAAAGCGCAAAAGTGGAGGTGGCGGAGTGAATAAAATAATATTGTCCCCTTTCCATAAGGGGGGCATTTTTACTAATTTTCTTACTTTCACGTTAATAATTTTTGAAATTGTGTTTACATTAAAAGGATTTTTAAAGTAACAAGGAACTGCCGAGATTTTGTTTTTTGCAAGAAAGGAGGCTATAAATGATGATGAAACGCTGGAGGCACAAATATTTAAAGAGGGATAAGAGACAGTAGAGTTGTTCCAAGAAATGGCAGATAAACTAAAATCATCAGTGAGTATTATCATTCTCTCACCCAAAAAAGTAAAAAATAAATTGCTACTAACGAACATAGTAACTGTCGAGAGTTACTGCGAATATTTTGAATTTAATGTTTTTGATTTCTTCCTCCGTTAATACTTTTCCTTCTGGCAAACGAGCCAGAAGTTGAAAAACATAAATTATGTCATCAACAGATGATAAAGTTATCTGCGCTCTGTTCGTCTGCACAGGAATTCCTAAAAGTTTGGTTAAGAACTGAGCCGTCGCTTCATGACCAATGGCGCTGATGAAACCATGCGATAGCTCCTGTTTTAATTCATCTAGACTTATTTCACGTATTGTTATTGTCGTATGCGGATAAGCAAGCATATTTAGACTAAATGCATTAGCCAAGTATCTTTTTCTTTCGCTCATTTTTTTCCACCCAAAAAGAAAAAAACAAAAAATAAGAGACTACTGAAGAATGAACCTTACGTATTTATGATTTAATTGAACAGATTTAGCTCTCTTAGTCAAAGGATAAACTAAAGGATAGATTGTGTAGAGATTTTCCATACTGTTGTTTTTCTCTAATACGTTTAGAATTTGACTTAAGATTTTGTCGTTAGCTTTCATTTTCCTTACACCCAAAAAATTAGGAAGGGAAGGATTAGTCTAAGGGAACCTTAATCGAGAATTGAAAGTTTTTAGGATTATCGACAACGCTAACTAATGGAGTTCTTTTACTTGGAAACCTCATGATAGTAGCTACTTTCCTTCCCTTCGTGTCTCTTACAACAATAGTTTTCATGCTCTCACCCAAAAAAAGAAAAAACTAGCATATGCTAGTGCCTAAAAGTATATTTCAATGAATTTATGTTTCCTTACCTTTAGTCCCTTACTCTTTAAGAAACGTATCCATGTTCTCCACGTTCGCATTACTCCATGTTTTGCTTGCTTTCTATTGTATTCTCTTAGTAATTGCTTAACTTTCTTTTCCCTAGCATTTATCTCAAGGCAAGATACTCCCTGAACTCCCCCTATGAAAAGGTAATGCATTATATCCACCCAAGATAGAAAAAATAAGAAAAAAGAGAATAAAATATGCCTCTATTGTTTTTCCTTTCCATCATTAATAGCTTTCTTTATTACTGACAATAGTTTAGTCTGTTGTAATTGTAATGCCGAGAGTTGAGACTTAGCGTTAGTAATTTCCTGTTCTATTGCTTTCTTCTGGCTTTCTAATTCACTAATTCTTTTTACTAAAGCTACTACTTGAGCGTTAAGTTGTTGGAACTGCGGATTTTGAGCTAAAGCTATTATTTGAGCTAATGCTGTCTTTTCCTCATTGAGTTTCTTTTCGTATTCCTCTACTCTACTTAAACGGGCTTTAGCGAGTTCAAATATGTCTATTTCCTTACTCATATTTCTTTTTCACCCAAATTGGGAACTAAGAAGGGGGCGGAGGACGGATAGCCTCAGGCGTCATCGCCTCCCCTTGCTGACCTACTAGCACATGCTAATAGGTTGCCGTGCAGGGGCTACCTGACTTCATAGGTCTGGCTTTTTCGCAAGCCTTCGACCTCTGTCTTCGGTTGGCAAGCGACCTGAGAATTACTTCTCAGGGGAAGCTTGGGTGTGGCTTCCTGTCCTAGCATGATACCTGAGACACCCTGAAGGTAGAGTAGGCTCCTCCCCTAGCTAAGTATTGCTTAGCTAGGCTCATTGAGGCGGGTGCCACCTTCCCTTACCTCTCTTTTTGGCTCTGAGATAAAGAAAAGTAAAAGTGTGATAAAGAAAAGCGCCGAGAGAGATAAAGGAGTTGCCTCTCTTACCTTCTGTCCTCCGCCACGATACTGAAGTTATTTTTTATCTTGGCATAAGCACTGAACCTAAACCTTAAGCTTAAAGCCTAAGGTTAGGTTGGAACAAAACTTTAGTGGTAAGGGTAAAGCCTATATTAGTAGCCTTACCACCAAAATTTTATTCCACCTAAATCCCTAAGGTTATATATAACATTTTCTATACATTTAAAATTCCAATTATTTCCCCTAAAATTCCCCTATTTTTGCCATTTTTAAAATGCGTATATACACTAATATACGCAATCTTTTACTATTAACAGTAAGAGAAAAAAGAAAAAATAGCTTAAAAAATAGAGCAAAAATTCTCTTGGAAATTCCAAGAATTTTTTTGATTTTAGCTTTATGCGATTTAATACGCTAAAATACATTTTTAAAAAATAAAGCAATATCTATTATATATATACCGGTAATTCCAAGAACTACGCTTTATCCTCCTATAACGTGCTACATGCTGTTTAAAAGTTTTTTTCTAAGGTAAGTTAATTATGTCTAAAACTCCTTTCTTCCTATACTTCTCTTTTTCTTCTTCAGATAGGCTGTTCCACTCTTTTCCACACTCTGAAACAAACCTCTGAACTTCTCCTAGCTCATGCTTTTCCTTTCCACTTTCTTTTATTTTTCTAGTCATGCACTGAGAAAAGAACTCAGAATAAGGATTTGGTCTTTTAACTATTCCTCCTTCTGTTCTCAAAAGTCCTATTAGCTTATTTAATTCTGCTAGCTTTTCAATATCCTGCTTTATTAGTGCTTCTTTTTTCTCTTTTTCTAGTTCTGCCAGTATTTCTTCTTTCTTGCTCATTTTTTCTCGTCTTCAAAGTCCTTTAGCTCCTCACAGTACTGAATGTTAGCTACTTCTGGATTTATCTTGCACACTTTCTTTCCTTCTTCATCAACTAAAGCAAGCAGCGGAACTGAGAAATCACCAAGAGTTCCCATAATTTTCATTGAAACGACGTCGTTTTCATCGTAGTCGTGATACTCTATTTCATTAGTGCCTATCTGAAATTTCAGTGTTTCTAGAAGCTCATTATTGCTTTCTATTTCATCTCTCTTGCGACCAGTTGCTATTACTACTATTTTCTTAGTCATTGTTATTATCACCTTTTAGTAGCTTCTCGGCTATTTTAGGATTTCCTTGAAGAATCATCCCAAGTGTTTTTTCATCAAAGTTCTTAAACGTTACAGAATCAAGCAAATCTGATAATGCTTCGTCAATTGTAACCTTCTTTTTTCTCATGTACTGCAGCACTGCTTGGTAAAGAAGTAGTTTTTCATAGTTGTCATTGCTTATTCTTATAACTTTGTAAACCATTTTACTTCTTCTACTTTGTAGTATTTGTAGGCAAATATTTTTAAACATTTCGTTTAGATTATAGTCAGGTGAAAAACAAATGGCAAGAAGGAGTGTCGACGTAAAGGCTTCAGGAATGATGGTCGTCAGAAAGCACGTTCGCAAAGACCTTGCTGGAGGCCGTTTAGGACTAGTTCAAGTCAGAAGCACCAAAAACATAGTAAAAGACCCTAAGCTACAAAGAATTCTTAGCTGTATGGCTTCAGAACTTGCTGGTAAGAAACCTGGAAAATTAGGTCCAATCCAAGAAGCTTTCAAAGCTGCCAGAGAAAAGTGCAAGGGCTAAAAATAGCCATATAAGTACTACCAAATTTTTTTCTTATTTTTTATTTTTTTGTTTTTTATAAAATAGCTATACTTGTTTTTAAAAACTCAGGCTACTTGCTACAACGCTACTTCCTTTTTTATAAAAATACTTGTCTGTTTTTAAAAACTGAGCATCGTTTTTATAATAGCTTTTTAAAAACTCCGTGCCATTTTTAAAATCAACCCGTCTTTTTTAAAAACTTTTTAAAAAATAGCAAAGTACCTTGCTTGCTTATATTACATTTCTCCTTTTAGCTCTACGTTTTTAAAAATCCTGTAATAGCCCGCTTTAGATACTTCAATATTATTACTCGTTTTTAAAAAGGAATAAAATCTACAAGATAAAGCCAAAATAATTGTGTTTTTGTTGAGACGCTTTTTAAAAAATGGTTAGACGTTTTTAAAAATCCAAGCGGTTTTTAAAAATCACTCAGAAAGATTTAATAACTTTTTAAAAAGATATAGAAGGTGAGAAATGAGTAGCGAAAGCGAGGGTGAAGAACCTCAAAAGGATGTAAGAAGAAGGCTAACAAAAGAAGAGCGTGAAGCTATAAAAACTAAAATAAAACAACTTTTGGATTCTGGTGTAAAATCTTCAACTCAAATAGCAAAAGCAGTGGGGGTTACTCCAGCAACAGCAATAAACCTAATCAGAGAAATAAGCCAAGAAACACCAGTAGTAGAAGAAAGCAAAGAAGAAGACGATGATTCCGACGTAGAAATTAAAAAATTCACTGGTCTTACTAAAGTTGAAGTACCTCTTTCTGGAGTTTCTGAGAAGATTACATTAGACCCTGACATTCTTATGTACTTTGGCTACACTAACAAAAGGCTTGAAGAAAAAGGTCTTGAGCCTATGAGCTTAAGCGATTTCATAAACAAAGCAATTAGAGAATACTTCAAGAAAAAGGGAATAAAGCTAGCTTTTGTTCACGACGTAGGTGATTGAGATGAGCGACGATAAGAAGGAAAAAAAGAAGAGGACATCTGAATTTGAGCTGATATTCCCAGACAAGGAAAAGGAAGAAAGAAGAAGAGAAGACGACGATGAAGAATTGGACTTAGATGACGTAATCGAAGAAGAAGAAAGAGAAAAGATAAGAGAATGGAGGGCTCTTAGACTAGAAGAAGCAGTACTGAAAAGGAAGAAGAATGTTGAAGACTTAAAGAGGCAAATTGAAAGCTCAGGCGGAGCTGACATAGATGTGTACACTCTGCTAAGAGACCCTAAAACCAGAGAAGAATTCCTAAGCTTAAGCGATGAACAACGAGATAAGCTTATAAACACAATAGTTGCTCTAAAGCTTGCATCTAACCCTTCAAATAGCACAGTACTTCCTATATTAATCCAAAGCCTGAAGAGTAATCCAAGTACGAAGTCTGATGAACTTGCAGAGTTTGCAAAGCGTCTAATTGAAGTTGTAAAACCACAGCAACAAACTCAAAGTGAATCTTTAGCAGAGAAGATACTTCTGAAAATGCTAGAGACAAGGGACAGCTCTACAACGTTGGCTGAAAAACTTGCCCAAGCTCAAAGGGAAGCTCTGCAAGCACAGTTCCAAGCTCAGATGCAGCTGATAATGAAAGAACTTTCAGAGCTTAAAAACAGGCCAACTGCTGTAGACGAACTTCAGAACATTAAGCAGCAGATAGAAGTCCTAGGCTCTCTGCTAGGAAAAGGCGGTGGAAGTTATGACCCAGAGCTTGAGAAGCTAAAGCTAGAAACTCAGACAAAACTAAAGGAGATGGAAATTGGGTTGCAGAAGTGGATGGCTGAGCAGAATATAGCAAATGCTAAGGAAGAAAGAAGCATTGAACTAGTAAACAGACTAATCGACAACGTTCTGAATCCAAGAATAAACGACATAATGAACATAGTAGCGAATAGACTTTCAGGAAAAGAAGAAGCAAACCCTGTTGTAGGTGCTGCTGCAAAAGCAGCACAAGAAGTTATGACAAAGATAGCATGCCCTAACTGTGGAAAAGATATACTAGTGCCTGCAAATGCAACTAAGGTAGTGTGTCCTAACTGTGGGGCAGAAATAACAGCTGAGTAGTAGGTGGTGAAAATGGAGAAGAGCCACAAGATTGAAGAAGTTATTTTTCCAGTTGTACTTAGAGCAATAAAAGACATTCAGCCTGTACACATAGTTATCGCAGTAAAAGGAAAACTAGACCTACTAGCAGTTGCTAACAACTTATGGAACGGCTCTACTGAGGAGCAAAGAACTGAAGCTCAAAAGTTACTGTCTGAAATAGTTAAAGAAATAGAAAACAAGTCTGGTGCCACAATAGATGAAGTAGTAGAGTACGCTTCTAAAGAAGAAAACTTTGACAGGTTCTTTAACGTGTACCTAAAGGAGCAGAGACCAGACCTGTACAACCAAATAAGATTTACAAAGGGCGCAAAGGAATACTTAAAAGAGCAGTTAGTAAACATATTAAAATATTTAAAGCAAAAAGCAGAAGAAGCAAAATTTATAAATGAAGATAAGGTATAAGTAGCAGAAAATGAGCACTCCTGAGGAAGTAGAAGCAGAAAGGCAAAGAATGGAACTAAAAGAAACCATAAACGCTATCAAAAAAGGGTACAAAATTAGCGGGCCAGGAGTATACCGTGTAGAAGATTTTGTTGAAAATATGAGCGACGTTTGTAAATGTTCTGGTAACATAATAAACATTCTTGGGCCACTAGGGCCAATAGTAAAAATAGCTAGCGAAGGCAATTGGGAAAGAGCAGAACAGGTAGCTAAAGAAGTTGATGAACATGCAAAAGAACTTGAAAGCTGTGCTAAAACACAGCTAAACGAGCTTCATGAAAATATAGAGAAAAACTTGCTTGAGCCTATAAGAGAAAAAGACCTTCAAAGATTAGCTAAAGGAACTGAGTTTATAACGTACCATGCAATAAAGGACTTCATAGGTTTGAAGTGTGAAGTGTAACAAAACCATTCCCTTGAAAAAGTTTTTAAATCTAAGTAAAAATAATAAAAGATAGGGACTTGGCCCTCAGCAAGTACGAGCAGTTCCTTGACTGGAACAAGGAAAACATATTCATAAACTTAGTCCAAGCTGAGGACCATGTAAGGCACTCTACAGAACTTAGGGGAGAGCATGCATCTTGCATACTAAAACATTTAGCTTACGTAGCTGGAGAAGCTGATGAAGCAGTAAGCCATGCTCTTGAGCTTGGCGATGCAGAGCAGTCAAGAAAGTTCAGAGAAATTTCAGCTTCTGCAAGGGAATTAATGAGGAGAGTTCGTGAGGGAAGCTTATCTGAAGAAGAGGCAATACTTTCTATAAGGGAACTTAGAAAGAAGCTTTCTGAACTTGCAGAGGAATTTAACACAGAGTACTGTGAATCGTGTACTATAGATTTTAAAATGTTTTCTTCCAGCAGAGAAGAAAATCCATACAAAAAAGAAAAACTTATAAATCTAGAAATACTGCATGAAGAAGAGAAGAAAATGATAGACATAAAATATAAAGAGTACATTCCTTTTGTTGGGGGTGTTGCGTTAGGATTAGGACTAGATAAACTGTACCAGAAAATAGACATAATAGTAGGAAAAACAGAAAGTGCTCTGGTTGAAAAACCTAGCTTTTGGTTAGAAGCTATAACGGCAGTAGCGCCAATGTTACTAGCAACAAGGCTTAGCGGTTATGCAAAGACTATAGCTTTTTCTGCTGGTGCATTTGAATTAATTATGCTTGCAATAAACACAGCTATTGCAATACAGAGAGAAAAACTTATACCAAGTAGTGTAAAAACTTACACAATACCTTCAACAGTTACTACACAAACACATGAAGCAGTATTTTCGTACTAAGAATGCTTTATTTGGTATACTTAATTTTTCACAAGAAAAAACTTATAAACCCTGATTGAATAAGTAGTGAGTGATAAAAAATGGTCGTGGGCGAATTTGTAAAATCAAAAGACATCCAAGGAGCAGGCCTAGTAGCAATCCTAGACAACATCTTAGTATATCTAAGAGAAAACGGAATTTTCATAACTGGAAAGAGAACGGCTATAATAGACATAGTTAGAGTGTTAGAAACTTTATACGGTGCATGGGTATTTTCTAAAAGCCCAGGAACTGAAAGCATAGGCAGAGGAATATTGTTAGCTTCATTACCATTAACGCTTCACTCTGCTAGGTACTTTGCAGAAGGAATGATAAAGGGGTACTCCAAACCTGTAATCCACTCTTCATATACTCCACCTCCAACTCCACCCCCAGTAGTTGTAAGCTCTGGTGGAGCCAACATAACCTCATACTAAACTAGTGAATAAACATGTCGAGGGAAGACCTCGAAGGTACTATACGTGCTCTCTCTAATGAATTTAACATAAAGCCACCTAAAGTTGTTTTTGTTCCTAATTCTATTTTTTTGGGTTATTATGTTCCTGCTGAGGATACTATTTACTTAAGAGAAGA
>Ga0080004_1129100_pt1 | contig 10025 bp, 11 predicted proteins | sample WasSprMetagenome_FD_69207 | JGI IMG/M metagenome (GOLD analysis project Ga0080004, IMG submission 69207) | Sulfidic aquatic microbial communities from Washburn Spring, Yellowstone National Park, USA - WS (SPADES assembly) (version 2) | ecosystem: Environmental > Aquatic > Thermal springs > Hot...
TTCCTCTCAAAAAATGAATTAAAGCTGAAGGGTCAGAATGAGCATGAGACAAAAGCAAGCCGTCTAAAAATTTTTCTTTCGGATATGATAAGCCTAAATGCTTGCAATAATCCTCTCTGTAAATTGGCAACTCAGAAAAAGTTGGTAGTAAATCAAATTCAACCAAATCTAAAAAACCATTGCAAACTCTTGGTTGCAAAAATTCGGCAAAATATTGTTTGAATTTGTTAAAACTTAAGCCAAAATCTAACATAAGCTTAGAATCTTTAAACTCAAGAAGAATTTTATTTCCACCGATTTCCCTTTCACCACCAAAAATCCTTATTTTTACCATAAAATTTTTTAAATTACTAGCAAAAAAAGCGAAAGCTTTTTATATTTGCAAGCAAATAATTAATTAGATTCTTATTAAAACTTCATAACTTGTTAAAATTTGCTGAAAAACTCAAAATTTACTAGAGGCGAAAGAGTATGGAAGATTCGTCGTCTATAGGTGGAAGGTATGAAGAGAGAACTATACTTGCTAGCATTAGTGCAGATTTTGGTAGCGTTGAGCATGGGAATTGTTGGTCCTATTTACTCAATATACTTCGAGAAAATTTCAGGAAGCTTGAAAGATGCAGGAATAATAATTGGAATTTATTGGATAATAGTCGGATTGCTAGAAATTCCATTTGGGATGCTTTCTGATAAAATTGGAAAAAGAAAAGTTTTTGCTATTGGCGGCATTTTAGTTTCATCGTCAATCTTTCTTTATCCTTTTCTTTCAAACTTTTATCAAATAATAATAGTTGAGATGGTAGAGGCTATTGGGTATTCGATGCAAATGCCAGCTTTTTATGCCTTGCTAGCAGAAACGACAAAAAGAGAGAGAAGAGGTTTAGAAGTTGGTCTTATAGATTCAAGTTGGAATGTAGTTTATGGTATAGCTTCAATAGTTTCTGGAATGCTTATAACAGTTTTTGGATTTTCTATTATTTTTAGTTTAGCAGGCGTTCTACACTTTGCTTCAAGCGTTGTAATTAGTAAAAGAATGAAAGAAGTTTCATAAACTAACTTTTTTTATCCATTCGTTCATTAGAGAATACACATCAAAGTTTTCTTTTATTTTTAAATCATCTAGAATTCTTTGTTTCATTCTTAATGCTGCCGCGGTTGGATGACCTCCACCAAACGACTCATAATGGGGACATCCATATTCTTTTCTTACTTTATGAGCTATTTCAGACGCAACGTAACCGACAGGAATGGAAGGTGAGTTGCTTCTAAAGGAAAATTCTGCATAGCCTTCGCTTCTTGAGGATTCTACACCAACTATAATTATAGAACTATTTTTAATTGTTTCGATTTCAGCAATACGGCGATATGCTGTTAAGAAAAATTCGATGTAAGGAGGGTATTTCAAGAGTTTTGATAAGTCTATATTAGCTCCTTTATACTGTACTATTGTTTGCGATTTTGGTAGAATTACTACGACTGCCTTAGTATCGTTAAAGTAAGAAGCTCTGTCACGTCTTAACATATAATGATTTATGTCAAAGTATAGGAACGCATTTCTTGCAAGCGATTTGATTTTACCCCACTCTTTATCTGCTTCCAGAATTTCTAAAAGGTGATATCCGTTTTCATATGCGTATCCTAAGTCCTTTGGCAATCTAGTTAAAACCATGGGATTGCCAATTTTTGCAGTTACCATCACATGAGCTGCAATAGACTTAAGAAGTTTGTGAGTAGGGGAATTCAATCTTTGAGCATCTGTCAGAAAATATGTATCGTATTTATCTGCAACTTTTAAACCTGATACTCTGTGGGCGCCATTGGTGAAGTTGTTAAATAATTCAAAATGAGTTTGATAGCCCTGCCACTCGTCTATAGTTCCAACATTCGTATAATCTTCAGCTACCTTTTTCACCTTTTCATCACCAAGGCTATCTAAAAATCTTTGAGTTCTTAAATCTGTATAAGCGGCCACCAATGTTGGAATTAGAAAGCGTTTAATCGTTTCCAAGTTATATTTATTTAATTTCTCTAATATATCTAAAACTATATAAAAGGTAATCTCACCAGCACAGGGTATATTTGGTCCTTTCCACCATATATTTGCTTCTCTTGAAAGACCATAATTCTGATATGTGAAACCTTCTTTTTCTCTTTCTTCTTCTTTATTCTTACCACCTTCTTCCTTACCAACAAATGGATGATGATCCAATATCATAACTTTGAAATTCTCTTTTGCTTTCGGATGTTTATAAACTTCATCTAAGTCAGAGTAAAAAGGATACCAGGGTGTATTGTCTGTTGTTATAAAAAGTATTTTCATATCTTTTTCTAAGTAAGTTTTAATATCGTTTAAAGGTAAGCGTATTGTTGAAAAGGTTAGTTTAGAAGAAGAATTATAAGAGTCAATCAAATAAGGAACATCTAACATCTCAAAAAGAATCGCAAAATTGACAGCGCTTCCTACCGCATCTCCATCAGCATGGTTAATATCTAGTAAAACTATTTTTTTATCTGGAGATTTTTGGAACTTAAGTAATTTCTCTGAAGCAACTCTTTTTAAATAGTCAAATGGTTTATTGTATGTATCCAAATCATAAAGCTCTGGAGTGTAGCGTGCTGGGTCTATCATACATACTAATGCATCAAAATCTTTAAATGCTTTGCGTATTTTATTTCAATCCTATGCACTCTTGTATTTTACTTCTCTTATTCTTTTCCAAATTATCTTGTCTTTTCTTTTAATCTCATCGTAGCAATAATAAAGAACGAGATCTGAGAATCTTGGAACAAGAATAGGCTTATTAACTCCAACATATGCTTCTCCAGTTAGTAAGTCTAAAACTTCCTTTACATTTCCCTTAAATGGTATTTTGTTTTCAAGCAAAGAAACTATTATATTATAACTATCCTTAAGCATAAACGGTATGTAAATCCTATATCTTCTGTTTTTTGGTGGGAATAAACAAACTCCTTTTTCTTGACGACTTCTTACAATTTCAAAGGCCTGTGAATCTGCATTTTCTTTCCACTTTTCAAAAGCATCTGGATCGCCTAAAGGAAGTTGTAAAAAGCTTAAATCTTTAAAATCTCCATATGCTATTCTTCTTTCTACTATATCTCTTGAGTTATTTAAATTTAGAGCATCGTAGATTATTTCAGCAACGCTTAAGTATTCTCTTAGAGATATTTTATCCGAAGGTAATTTTCTTTTAAGGTTACTTTTATACTTTTTCATTAATTCCTTAGCTTCTCTTTTACTTATCTCAGGCTTTATAACATATTTTAACTTTACTTTTCCTATTCTGAAATGCTTTGAAATATCCTCATCTTTTATTTTAAAATGATTTTTAGATTGAAATTCTGAGAAAGAATACAGTAAATTTATAAAATTAGAAAAATTTTCGCTAACCGGTTTATTCCCGGGTTTAATTATAGAAGAAGTGTCTACTTCAGATTGAATTCTGTATTCGTTGAAATTTATATCGCTCGAAAGAGAGAATGGAGCGAATTTTAATTTATCATCTTCTTTAAATGGAATAAATAAGTATTCGTAAATTTCGACTCCTATATCTCTTATTGTTTCAGTAGGTAAAAGGAGGCTTTCTAATTTTTTCAAAATTTTATAAATTTCTTCATTTTCTACTGTAGAGGCTTGAAATGAGCTCATATCTTCGTATACTAATTCATAAACATTGACTGGATACTTTTTTATTAAATCATCAATTGCTTTCTTTGCAGTTTTTCTATTAGAATGTAGCCACATTTTTATCAGGCTAAGGCTCAAGTGTTCTTGTATATGTTATATTTTACTTTTAATACTTAATGTTTTTCAACTTTCCGAATTTTAACGCTCCAGCCTCTTTATCTATTCCAATTACTTCTAATTCATCAACGTCTACATCTTCTTTTAAAATCGGACTCAACAAATCTTCTTTATCAACAATATTAACTTCTGTCCCGCTAGAAAGATAGGAAAAGGCGGGTAAGCAAATTATTCTTTTGCCATTCTTCATTTTACCATAAAGAAGAGCTGGCAGTTTAATCCTATCAAAACCTTCTTTTAGAATTATAGCAGGCTCTTCATGCCCAATTATCAAAGTATGAAAATCTTTCGGATAAGAAATTTTTTTATGGCCATGAGTGAATAAATAACCTTTTTCCAAATAGAAAGGGCCAAAAACTTGCAAGTCAATTTTTGAAGCGATGTTTAACAAATAATTATCATGGTTTCCTCTAACCACAATTATTTCTCTTGTTTTTTTCCTTAAGAATCCAACAAGCTCGATAACTTCTCTCCATTCTTGCCTGCTCGCTTCTCCAAACTCATGTTTTATGTCACCATTAATCAAAATTCTATTTGCCTTTACTTTTTTGAAAATAGCATTTAATTTCTTTTTTATTTCTTTAAGCTGAATTTGAGGAACGAAAATTCCTTTTTCTGCTAGGTATAATTCTTCTCCAAGCTGTAAGTCTGAGATGACAATTAAATCCAGTTCTTTGATATAAATTGCTTTAAGACTGTTTATAATCTCTATGTCTTCAAAAATTTCCATAATATTAATTTTTTGTATTTTGAAAAACATAAGAAAAGCTTATAAAATTTCCTACTAATAAAAAATATGTCAATCGTAAATCTTTTTGAGGAAGAGCTTGAGAGAAAACTAAAAGAATTAGGATTAGACATAAATGACATTTCGAGCTACGAGACCAGTAATGAAAAGTGGCTTATTCTTTATACAAAGAATGGTAGGAAAATTTATATAAAGGATCCTTACCTTGTTACGCTGTCGAAAGTGAAAACCAATGAAGAAATATTAGTTGATTTCCTCACAAAAGACGCTCTAGAAGCAAGGTTGTATGCATTGAAAAATATTTTTGAAGGCAAAATGAATTGGAAGGAATTTAAAGAAAAATACTCTCATTTATCACCAACAGACCTCATTATAAAAATTAGAGAGATAGAAAAGGAAAACAAACGTTATATTTCTAATTTAAAAGACTGCCTAATAGCTATGATTTCTCTTATGTTAACTGACCCATCTAGATCACCGTACTATCCTGAAGGTATTGAAGTGGAGCTCGCTAAAAAAAGTACACAAGAATTGGTAGAAATTTACGCAAAGTTGTCGAGTGAAGAAAAAATTGGACATGAAGATTTAGAAACTTACATTATGTAGAATAGGTCTCTTCCATAAATTTCTTTAACATAAGAGGAAAACCTTGCTCCTCCGTCAATAATCTTTATTCTTTGAGACAGACTTCCCCTTGGCAAGCATAAATTCTTCCTTTCCATTCTTTCTCTCAAAGTTTTTCTGTTATACTCTTTTATCTCTTTTTCTACTGAAAATAAAATTTTGTCCAGACCAAATAAAGGAGAATATTCTTTCAGAATCTTTTCTTTTTCTTCTTCACCTTTTGCTTCAGTTAGCTTTCTTAACAATGAATTATCGTAAGCATCAATTATAATTAAAGTAAGGAAAGAATAATCTTCAATTCCACCCATGTAAAAAGTAGAAGAGGGATCATCGTTACTAATTACTTTTCTCTCAAATGCCTCTACAGTAGGTCTGAATCTTCTGAGAACATTATTAATCGCCTTTCCGTCTAACATTTCGCGAGTAAGGCAATCTCTTCCAGCTACGTAGTCCATATAAAGTCTGAAATTTTGAAAATCATAGGCTAATTTTGCGAATTCTTCAGGATAGAGTGTTGTTCTTTTGCTCGCAACTTCTTTAATCAATTGATTAATTTCTTCTATTTCTTTGGTTAATTTGCTAATAATTTCTGTTTCTTTTCGAACATAAGGAAATCGAAAACCTACTTTAGTTCTATTATCCACAAATATTGACCACACATCTTCTTTCAGGTAGAGAATAAGGTCGATGGCTTTTCTTAATCCTCTATCATCTTCCCTGTATGCTCCAATAAAATCGTGATAATAATCTCCTACTGGCCTTAATACTCCTTTCAGAAAGTTAGTTTCTTCTTCTATAATACTTTTCAAAATTTCTCTTTCTGTTGGTTTTATCATATGTGATTTTGAAAAAAGCTTATAAATCTTTGCTTGCATTTCGAATGTAACTTGCAACAAGAATTTAAATTCTTCCTGCAATAAAAAGAAATGGTAGAAGAAAAATACTTGACCTTGAATTTAAGAAAGCTGATAGTGAAAAAACAAAATTGGAGAAGAAGCGAAGCTGCTATTTTAATATTGAGAAGGCTGCTTAAGAGGCATTTGAAAACTGATAAAATAAGAATTTCTCAAGCTTTAAACAATTTGATTTGGAAGAGAGGAATAAAAAAACCAAAAACAAAAATTAAGATTAAGGCTGTAAAGGAAGGGGAAGTTTATAAAGTTGATTTGGCAAGTTGATAAAATGAAAAAACTTTTCGATTATTATGGAGATGCAAACATAGGTTTTTATGGTAGAGCTAGCGATAAATTCTTTATTTCAAGCTTTGATGAAGATTTCTCAAACATTTTAAAAGTGCCTTCAAAAAGAGTAAGCATTGGTGGAACAGAATTTGTTGGTTTACTAACAGCTATGAATTCAAATGGGATTTTGCTACCAACTATAACTAGAGAAGAGGAAATGGAAGAAATTAAAAAAATTGGTTTAGATGTTTTAGTTTTAAAAGAAAAATTTACAGCCTTAGGCAATTTAATCGTTGCTAATGATAAAGGAGCAATTGTTAGCGAATTGATCTCGAAAACAAATTTAAAGGCAATAGAGGATGTTTTAAAAGTTGAAATAGTTCAAGCTTCTTTAGTAAACTCAAAAATTGTTGGAAGCGTATGTTTTGCAACGAATAAAGGAGTTTTGTTACATAGAGAAGCTAGCGATGAAGATGTTGAATTGGTTAGAAGTGTTCTAAAAGTTGAAGTGGAAAAAGGGAGTGTGAATTTTGGTTCTCCTTTTGTGGCTAGTGGTCTAATAGCAAATAGTTATGGAGGTTTAATTGGAAGTAAAACTTCTGGTTATGAATTAGATGTGATATTGAGAGTTCTGAAAGTTTAGAATTTTTATAGAAGCAAGATAACAAAATCTATGGATATAATATTTTTTAGGTTAGAATAATCTTGTAACTATCCTACAGCAAAGCTTATATATAAGTGTAATACGTATTACATTCTGTCCCTTGCTAGTAGTAAACTAAAAAATAATGGTTTCATTTTTTGAAACCATGAATTTTTGGAAATTTTTCTTCACCTGTCGACAAAAATCGACAGTTTTTCTGAAATTCTCTATTAACTAGAGATAAAAATTGAAAAGGAGAAAAAATTTGCGGAATTTAAATGTTTATCTCCAGTATTTTTAATTTTATCTCTAACTGTCGATTCAATTCGACACTTCCTAAGGTATTTTGGGCTACCTAAACAAGCAAAAAATGGAAGAAAAATTAGCTTCAAGAATTGAAATTCTCAATTTATCTCTAGTTCTCTAAAGTGTCCCACCTGGGACAATTTATATACATTGATTTCTACTTTAACAAATAATGAGTGAAACTCAAAAAGGGATGATTACCAATGGTATATTAAGAGTATATTATCAAAAAATAAAAGCCCAAAAAGATTAGCAAGTATATTACCAGTAATAATATTGTTTTTTAATAGCTTTTTAAAAAACTTGAGTAAGATACATAACTATTTCTAGGTTTATTTAACTTTCGTGAAGACTCAAATTGAGAAAACCATTGGCTTTTATTCATACTTAACTTTAACTTCAGGGTTCGACTCGAATAACTTTAAAATGTTTTCAATTTCTTCTCTAGGACCAGAAATGGTAAAACCTACTACTGCTCCACTTTCCACATTTCTTACTGTAATGCCTGCTCCGTTGCTTCCAAGCTTAACTGTCAATACGAATTTAACCATAAAAACTATATGCGATGTGGTTTAAAAGCATTGTTCTGACTTACTTCTAATTTTATTCAAATGTTCAATATGTTTAAAAGAATTGCAAAAAGGTTTTTAGCCTTGTCCCAGCTGGGACAATTTATATACATTGATTTTAAAACTTTAACAAATATGGAATGTCCCACGTGGGACAATTAGCTTTAACTCACACATTTTGGCAAAAAAACATTGATAAAAATTTCTCTTAAGTAAAAGTCTAATTTTTCTTCAATAAAAAACTATCCAGCAATTTCTATCAACAATTTCTTCTCATCTTCTCTCAAATAATCAAAAACCTCTTTCAGTTTTTCAACTTCTTCCTTGCTTAGATCGCTTATCAAAACATCGTTTTCAAAAACATTTCTTCCAACGACAGCCTCCTCTACGCTAATAGCAACCCTTTCCCCTTTTATTGCTTTAGGTATTGTTCTTCCTTCGCTTTGAATTTCTTTTACTTTTCCTATAACCTTTCCTTCTCTTTTCAGAAGAATTCCTGGCTTTAAAGTTCCCTCTAAAATATCAACTCCAAAAATTGCGGGCTTGCTATTTCTAAATATTGCTCCTGGAATAACTCTTAGCTTTACAGGTCTAGGCAACGTTTCGAGTTTACTTTCTATTTCTTTTCTTGTTCCAAACTATCGCTCGAACTTAGATAATATTTCTCATGTATATGAGGTTATATTATCTAGCTATTTGGGAGAAAAAGCATCTCGAGGTGGGCTATTTTACTTCGATCAGCACCTTGCAAATGTTTTTAGATTTACCTTGGCTACTCTCTATGGAGGCTCCTATCCTAACTATCTTAATAATGTAATAATTATTCATGATCGATTTGCGTATACTTGTGAGTATTTAACTCACATATTTTTCTCTAAAAACATTATCATATGCATGACTGAGAGGAGCATAAATAGATGGTACTATTTATGTGGCAGACCAATTCTTTCTATGTCAGATTTAAATAAATTCGATATAATTTATAATAGTAAGAACTCTATAATTCTGTATGGGCTTTCCCATGCAGAGTAATGTTTGAATTAAGACGTTTTAACTCATAAAATGAGGTTTGCATTATAAATATTAGAATTACGCTTTCTTGAGAGTATTAATATTCTCTAATAGAGACTTATCTTCAAAGCCTTACTTATATGGTGAAGATCATTATATTAGTGCATTAATAGAACTATTGAAGAAGATGGGTAATAACGTTGATATCGCTGTACTCTTTAAGGATAAGATTAAAGTCTTTAAAGGCGAAAACGTTATATCAGTAGAAAGCATAGATAATTTAATAAAGGAATATGATCTTATTCTTTTACACAATATAAGTCCCTATAAGATTATTAGGGTTAAAATAAAGTATAATATAAGAGTTTTTATGCCCATATATTTTCTTTGGAATCGAACCTCTCCCTTAATTTATAATTTATTAAGTAGAGCAGGAATAACTCTATGGCAATTTATAGTTGACGCTTATATAGCTCCATCTTCCTTGATATATAAGGGACTGAGACTCCAAGGGGTGTTTAAAAAGATCTATGTTATACCTCCATACTATAAATGCATTTTCTGCAATTTTGAAGAAAATATTAAGAAAAGATATATGTTGGAAAAAAAGATACCAAACTACGTTAAAGTAGTATATATAGGTTCAGTTAATTTAAGAAGGTTACCTTTAATAGAAGTAGTTAAGAAGTTTATAAAAGATCAAAGAAGATACTATGAGATAACTATTTATACAGCAGACAATATAAGTGAGAAAGAATACAATATACGAAATGTAAAAATTCAAATTATTAGCAAGATCTTGTCTGAGGAAGAAAAGGGTAAAATATTACAGGAGTCGCATATGTTTATAGCGCCTCGACCCGGAACTACGATGATCCCCTCTATTTCAGTAATGGAAGCAGAGTATCATGGGAACATCATAATCAGATGCAACAGTAATATTGACTTTAACTAAATAAGAAGATAGCGATTAAAGTTGAGAAGTTTTGGTTTGCTTGGTATAGATGGGTCAGGCAAGACTACAGTAGCTAATCAACTGGCGAGGAATTTGTTCGCAAATGAGCGTGTATGGATAGTGTGGTTCCGTTGGCGAGCGTTCTTTACATATATTCTTTATCTT
>Ga0080004_1156068_pt1 | contig 10024 bp, 7 predicted proteins | sample WasSprMetagenome_FD_69207 | JGI IMG/M metagenome (GOLD analysis project Ga0080004, IMG submission 69207) | Sulfidic aquatic microbial communities from Washburn Spring, Yellowstone National Park, USA - WS (SPADES assembly) (version 2) | ecosystem: Environmental > Aquatic > Thermal springs > Hot...
ATTTCCCTTTTCAGATTCATGTCGGCCATTGAAAGAGCTTCTGCAATCGTCTTATAATCAACTTCCATGTCTCCAAGCTTAACCTTCTTTTCAGGCTTCTTCATAAGCTGATTTCTTACTGTCTCTATGATCTTGTTCACCTCGTCATCGCTTAGCCTCATACGAAATTAGAGCACTATCAACTAATTAAGTTATCCACAACATTTGCCAGCTGGAAGATACCTCATAGAGTTGAGCTGATCCCCACTTATCGGTTTAGAGGAGAAGAACCTGCTGCAAGCTCGAGAGAGTAGGGATCAAGGGAAGCAGGAGTGGATGGTGAAAAGACATACGAAGGCTGCAGGAAGGAAGAAATAAATCTGTATAGACGCTGGATAAGTTTGAAGAAATAAGATAGATTCTTAGAAGATATCCAGAATATAAGTTAAGAAATGTCCATGAACCTAAATTCAAAGCTGATAGCTGTTGCTATGACGATAACTTTTTAAGTTATTCTTTAGACAATAGCTACTTGGGAGGTATATATCCTCATGAGGATAAGAGTTATTGTGCCTATTACTAGCTTCTCGGAGGACTATCTAGAGGATAGAAGAAAGAGATTATCTAAAGAAGCGCTTCCTATGACCGAACTAGAGTTTGTTAGCGTTAAAAAAGGTCCGATAACGATAGAGTCATTTTATGAGGAGGAGTTAGCTGCTATTGATTTGCTGGAAAATGTAAAAAAAGCTGAGGAAGATGGTGTAGATGCTGTGATTATATGGTGCTCCGGAGACCCTGCTGTGCATGCCGCAAGAGAACTTGTTAAAATACCGGTTGTAGGTCCTGGTGAGGCTTCTTTCATTCTAGCTGCCTTATTGGCACATAAATTTACAGTAATATCTCCTTTGGAAAGAGATATAGTTAGATATGAAAATATGGCAAAGATTTTAGGAATAGAATCAAAATTGGCTTCGGTTAGACCGTTGGGAATTACAGTTCTAGGCTTAAGATCTAATAGAGAGAAAGCAGTTGAAAGGATAATTTTGCTCTCTGAAAAAGCTATAAAGGAAGATGGAGCCCATGCCATAGTACTTGGATGCTTAGGAATGTTCGGAATGGCCAAAGAGGTTCAGGAAAAAATAGGGATTCCTGTTATAGATCCAGGTATAGCTGCATTAAAGATTGCTGAGTTGCTTGTACAGACAGGTCTTTCCTTTAGCAAACTAACATATCCATACCCTCCCAAAAAAGAGAGCTAAAATTTCAGAGAGTAAAGTGTACAATTTATTTCGTTCATATAAACTTTACGGCTGATGACCAAAAGAATTGGATCGTTAGTTGATATTACTCTGTCAATAGCTCAACAATCGCCAACGCTATAACTTTTGCGACTTGGATAACTGAGTCCAGCTCTACAAACTCATTAATTCCATGTATGTTATGAGCAATAGGTCCATATCCCACAGAAGGGATGTTGAAGTCATTTATGAAGAATCTGGTATCCAGTCCAGCAGTCCCCCCGCAAAATCTAGGCCTTCTACCAGTAACCTTAAAGGCTAGATCCGAGAGCTTTGATACAAAAGGATCTGATGTATTCACCATAGATGGCTCCGCTCTCCAGCCGATTGTACAGTACTCCGGAGGATTCTCCCTGAGCCAAGGGTCTCTCCTAGATACCTCCTTTAATCTATCCAAGATCTGGCTTTCTATCTCTCTTATACTCTCCCCCGGTGGCCATCCTATTCTGCACATGATCTCTGCCCATGCAGGAACTGTAGAGGGCCAGTCCCCTCCTGATATCATACCAATATTCAAGGTAGTAACATGCCCTTTTACGTCTGGTTCGCATTCTTCAGCAGGTGGGAATACTATTCTCCTTTGCCTCTCTTCATTGAGCTCCTTCAAAGCTTTGTAAATTAGCCATATTTTATCAATCGCGTTAACTCCTTTGTGCGCCTCCTTTGCATGAGCTGGTCTACCTTTAACCCTTATCTTAAAATAGAGAACTCCTGCTGAGGCAACATAGAAATCCAATCCTGATGGTTCTGGATTTATTGAAAAGTTACCAGTATATCCCCTTAATAGAGTAGCTAATGCTCCTCCAATACCACCATCTTCCTCTTCTATAGTAGATTCAACTAGTACCTTGCCATTAATAGGTATTTCAAGCTCCTGAATCGCTTTTACTGCATAAATCATCGCTACAATTCCACCCTTCATGTCTCCAGATCCTCTTCCATAGATCTTTCCGTTAGAAATCTCTCCTCCCCACGGGTCGTATCTCCATTCCTCTTTAGGTCCTGATGGAACCACATCTATATGACCATTGAGAATTAAAGTTTTTCCAGAATTGCCCTCTTCCCATATTCCGATTACATTTGGTCTCTTGCTATAACCAAATTTTTTGTATGAAGCTGTCTCAAAGAAAGATGGATGATCCTTGAGCTCATTTACATTAGGTTCAAATGTTTCCACTTTTAGCCCCATCTCGGTTAGTTTCTCCTTAATAAACTCCTGTGCATCTCCTTCTTGGCCAGTAATGCTGGGAATTTGAACTAGTTGACTCACCAGCTTAGCGATCTGGTCACGATTTTCATCTATTTTCTTAAAAATTCGTTCAGATAGACTATAATATAAATTAGGCATTAAACAACCCCCTTTAAAAAGAGTAAAAAGATAGAGCTAAATAATTTTAGAGGCTTCCTCAAGCTGATCAGAAACCAGATTTATTTTTCTGACAGCTTTAGTAAGATACATGTAGAATTCATCTGTATCCCTTGGAATTTTGGTTAACTCCTCAATTATTGATAGATTGGGAACCGTATACTCTAGATGGGTAAGTCCATAGGGATCCTGACCATATCTCCCTGCATCATATGTGTACATTAATGGAACTATATATCTTGATAACTTCATTAGAACATTATTTATTTCCTCCATTTCTAAATCTTCTACTGTCGTCGCTTTATCGATTTTCTCCCTTACTCTCTCCTCAAATTTCTTAACTTTTTCATTAAGTTCTATAGCATTATGTTCTATCCTGTTTAAATTTACAATTCCACCTGAAAGTTTCTTTATCTCTTTTACATAATTAACTATTTTTTCTGTAGCTTCACTAAACTTATAAGGCAGTATTGGAAGATTAACAAATCTTAACGAGAGTGCAGCATATACTTTTAAGCTTCTTTCATAGGCTTTTAAGTCTATCTTATCTATGGAATCCTCTGGACCATGGTACCACCATCCGAGATATATCGGAGTATATCTCCCAACCTCTCTAATGATCTCCTCCCTCGGAAATGCTGTAAAAGTCATTAGATGAGGAACTCCAACACCTAAAGCAGAAGCATCACCTACCTTGATTAACCTGTGAACTTCAACAGGTTCCATTCCATCGACATCTGTTATAGTTTTTGCTATAAACTCATGAAGGCCTTCTGTCGCCATTGCCCAAAATCTTTCAGATCCTTTCATACCTGTGGAATCTATGTTCAGCCATCCAACGCAGTTCTTGTTTATATCATCCCAGAAATTATCTACATACCATGTGGATCCATCCATTATGCCCGATTCATGCCCGGACCACCATGCTAACCTTATACTTCTCCTTAAATAATCTCTATACTTTGTAAATACTCTTGCAAACTCCAATAGTGCAGCATTACCTACTGCATTGTCGGTTGCTCCAGGTCCCCAGCAATCAAAATGCCCATTTAGAATAATGAACTTTTCTGAAGCCTTCGAGCCTTTCACATAGGCTATAATATCATGTATGTCCTTAAAGCCCCTCCAAGTCTTAGTCATCAGCCATACTTTCACCTTACCTTCCTTCTCAATGAGATCCTTCAGAAAAGCACCATCAGCCTTTGTAATACCGACTGCAGGAATTCTAGTTATTCTTGGAATATCATCCGGAGTGGGGTTTCCCCAGATAGACTTTACAGTCCCTCTGGGTAGTAGCTTTCTTTCAATAAGCCCCCAATTTATCTGTATTTGAGCTATTGCGCCCTTTTCTTGCGCAATTCTTACCTTCTCTGGCCTAGGGGGAGAATATGATAGTTCAGCAAGAGTTATCTTACCCTTTACATCTCTGCCCTTGTAATCATCAATTCCACCAGAACCTACATATACTATTTCTCCCTCTATGCCTTCAGGAGGAGTACAGGCGCTTTGAGCATATACCTGACAGGGTATTTCTTTTTCTATCGGATATATTATTTTTAACTTAGCTTCTATGGGCATGCTCACATATCCTTTAAATGTATATATATCATGCTCCACGCCTGCCTCATTTAACCTCCTTGATATATATTCTACGAATCTGCCCTCTTCAGAAGAACCGGCTATCTTTTCTCCTATCTCACAAATTGCTTTGATATCTTCAAAAGCCCTATCTACCGATATTTCATCCAAAATTTTTCTTTCTAGGGATATATCATAGAACTTCATCCTAGGACCCCTTAGATATAGTATGGAGAGCTTAAAAAGCTTTATGTCAAAAGTACAAATATTAACAGCAAAAACTCTTCTTTGTGTAGCTTCAGTAAGGTTTTTATAAAAGTAGCCAGAGTCCCTAAGGGGGGATCTTGGAAGGCGATGAAACTATACTTGAAGTTATAAATATAACAAAGAAGTTTGGAGGACTTACTGCCTTAAATAATGTAAGCTTTGATGTTAGAAAAGGGGAGATCCTGGCAGTTATAGGTCCAAATGGCGCAGGCAAGACAACACTAGTTAACATAATTTCTGGCATACTCAGGCCTACAGCTGGAAGAGTGGTATATAAAGGTATAGATATTACTAACACTAGACCCAACAAGAGAGCAAAGATGGGCATTGCAAGAACATTTCAGGTGCCCATTTATATCAAGAATTTAAGAGCTATCGACAGCGTCGCTATACCATTAACATGGAAGCTGAAAGATCTAGATCTAGCTAGAAAGAAAGCAGCAGATTTGCTAGAGAGAGTAGGATTTGATAATCCATATAAAATGGGGAAGGATCTAACATTAACTGAGGAAAAAAGACTAGAAATTGCAAGAGCTTTGGCTCTAGAGCCTGAGCTCCTTCTACTCGACGAACCTGCAGCAGGTTTAAGGCCTAATGAGATAGATGAGCTCGAAAGTCTAATTCTAAGTATAGCAAAACAAAGAAATATTACCATCATCCTAATAGAGCATATAATAAAATTTGTCATGAAAATCTGTCATAGAGTAATTGTTCTAAACTTCGGTAATAAAATAGCCGAAGGATCCCCAGAGGATGTTGTTGCCAATCCTGATGTTATTACAGCATACTTAGGGGGGATCATCTGATGTTAAGTATAGAGAATCTGTTTGTTTATTATGGGAAGGCCATAGCAGTTCGAGACATATCCTTAAATATTAATAAAGGAGAAATCGTTATCCTTATAGGTCCAAATGGCGCAGGCAAAACCTCAACTTTAAGAGCAATAATGGGACTTAATAAGGAAATAAATGGTAAAATATACTTTAAAGGAAATGAAATTTCCAAGTTATCAACAGCAGCTAGAGTAAAGCTCGGAATAAATATGGTACCAGAAGGCGGACACCCATTTCCTTACTTAACGGTAGAGGAAAATCTCCTAGTGGGAGGATTTCTCATGCCGAAAAATAAAATAGAAGAAAATCTCGATTATATATATAATCTTTTTCCAAGATTAAAAGAGAGGAAGAAACAACTAGCAGGCACTTTGAGCGGTGGAGAAAGACGTATGCTAGCGATTGGAAGGGCATTAATGACCAATCCTGAATTACTGATGATAGATGAGCTATCATTAGGGCTTGCACCTGTGATAACAGAAAACCTTTTCAAAAGTATAACGAAGCTCCGAGAGGAGGGTATGACAATATTTCTAGTTGAGCAGAATGCTAAGAGATCATTAGAAATAGCCGATAGGGGGTATGTTATCGAAAATGGAACAATAGTACTCGAAGGTAGTAGAGAAGAAATGATAAAAAATGAATATTTGAGAAAAGCCTATCTAGCTTTATAGAGGTTATACATTTTTAACTTTCACTTTTTTCTTAAAAGAGAGTATCTTTACAATCATTTCTTTTAATAGACCGCTGGGAGTTGCTATTATAATCAAGATCAGAATTAATCCATATATAACCAGTCTTAGTTGTCCTATTACTCTAAAATATTCCTTCAGAAACGAAATAACAAGAGATCCAGCAAATGCACCATATATAGTCATGAAACCTCCTAACATAGTGGCTAGCACAATGTCAAGCATCGTGCTGACCCAAGCAACTTCTGGACTTAGTAGTTGAATATAATGAGCATAAAATGCACCTGTAAGCCCTGAGATGAATGCAGAAATTAGAACTGCTACTAGCTTATATTTGATCGTATCTATTCCTAATGTTTCAGCAACTTCTTCTGACTCCTTTATCACCCTTAATCTAAGCCCGTACTTTGATTCAACGAAAATTTTGAGAAATATCAAATTTATTATTAATAGAGCATAGGCTAAATAGTAATAAGATGTTCTATTAGTGTATTCAAAAGTTATTTTTATAATACCCAAGTCTATTGGGGTAAATGTTGGGATACCCCAGAGACCTGAAGGTCCTCCTGTTAAGTCTCTAAATATTGTTATTGCTTCATATATAACAAGACTAAAAGCTAAGGTCACCAATGCTATATAGGGACCTCTAAGCCTTAGAACAGGATAAGATATCACTAGGGAGGCTAGCAGGGCAGATAAACCCCCTATTAAGAGACCTAGCCAAGGAGATATCCCATAGTTAATGCATATAATAGCGGATGCATATCCTCCAATAGCATAGAATGCCTGATGTCCAAAGCTGAATAAACCTCCATACCCTGTTAGCATGTCCCAGCTTGCTCCCAAAGTAGCCAATATAAAGGAGAGAATTAAGATATGGAGAATGTATTGGTCAGAAGTAATCAATGGAATCAATAATCCAAGTAATATAATTATGAATATCCAGTTCTTAATAACTAAATCTCTCAAACTAAGAAAGCTTCTCATTCTCTTCTCACCCCAAATAACCCCTTTGGTCTGAATGTAATTACCATAATTGCTATAGTAAAAGCAATTAGATAACCCCATTCACTCGAGTAAAAGAATGCAGTAAAACTATTAATAATACCAAAGAGTATGCCTGTCAGAATGAGACCTCCTATGGATCCCAGTCCAGAGACTATCACGACAATGAATGCCATTAGGCCTGGAAATGCTCCTATTGTAGGAGAAACATAATATAGAGGGCTTAATAAGGAACCTGCAGCTGCTGCTAAACAGACACCCAGCCCAAATATCATAGGATACATTATTCCAGGGCTAACTCCCGACATCTCTGCTAGCTCCTTATTTTGGGCCAGTGCTCTCATTGCCCTGCCATATTTTGTTTTTTTGAAAAACAAATATATCAAAAGTATCAACATAACGGCTATCAAAGCGCTAACAGCTCTTTGAAGATCTATGATAACGCCCCCTATTACAACATTACCTCGAACATAAGGTGGAACTCCTTTATATTCCGCTCCAAACACTAATATCGCTAAGTTTTCCAGTACAACAGAGAGACTTAAAAGCCCTATCAGACCAGCCAATGCCCAACCTTCCCCTCCTCTTCTTCTAATAGGCCTTAACATCAGGAGATCTACTACATAACCAAATATGAATGCAATAATAATAGAAAACATTATCGCTATTATAGGATTTGGAGTAACATTTTTTATAACTAAATAAGTTATATATCCTCCCACCATATAAAAAGCTCCATGTGCAAAGTTAAATAGATCCATCCCTTCTAATATAATAGAAAACCCAAGTCCCATCAGCGCAAAGAAAAGACCATCTATAAGTCCATTTACAGCAAGTTGCATTATCATAACTGGGTTGAAGGGAGGAATTTGCAAAAAAGAAGGATAGGGAAAGAAGGAATACAAGTCAAGCAATGTTCCCACCTACTGACCTATTTTACCCTTTCGGGAACCACCATGGCTGCTTGAACTTAGCATCTGGGAAGAACTTTATAGGCCATAAGAACTCATGATGATAACTACCTCCTTCCCATTGGATCTGTCCAAAGGAGGAGGGTACTCTGTCCGGTCCCCATTCTGGACAATGGAGTGTCTTGTTCCAGACGTAATAACCTGTGGATCCTTCATATTCTTGGTTTAGAAAGGCTTCTATAAACTTGTCTGGATCAATTTCACCGACTTTTTCTAAAGCTTTCTTTATCATCATGATAGTGTCATAAGTCAAGCCCGCATTTGAGATGGATGCTTCGCCCCATCTAGCCTTAAACTTTTCCATGAACTCCTTTACTCTTGGTACTTTATCACTCCATAAGGAGTTCAGAGTCCATACGAGCCCATCAGAGCTATTACCAACTAGATTAATATATGCCGGGAGTTGTGTAACATATACACCTAAAAAGTATATCTTTAGCCTCATTGCTTGGAATTGCTTTGTAAGTGCAGCAGCTGCCCCAGGAGATGTCCCAATCATCCAAATAACCTCTGCTCCTGAATCTCTTACCTTTAATAGTATGGGCGTGAAGTCTTCTTGATCTGTGGGGAATAATTCATCTACAACAATCTCCCAACCTTTCTCCTTTGCATATCTCTTAAAAGCATTGGCATTATCTATGCCGTATGCTGTTTTCTCAGCGATCACTGCAACCTTTTTACTGGTTATTTTAAACCATCCCTTAGAAATGGCATCCTCGAGAAATACAACAGATGCCTTTCCGTAAGCTTCTTCGCTATAAGGTGTCATTCTTATATAATATTTATACTTATCAGTATCGGACAGGAACTTCTTAGTAAGGGCATCACTAGAAGCTCCCAAGGTAATGTACGGTATTTTGTATTTAGCGCTAACATCCATCATAGCCAGAGCTACATCACTATTAACTTCGCCTATAACTATATTCACTTTATCTTGTGTTGCAAACTTTTCAAAAACGCTTACACCAGTAGCGGGTTTCGACTCATCATCTCCAACAACCAACTCGACCTTGTAATAGCCATCTTTTAATTTAATACCTCCCTGCGCATTTATTTCTTCTACAGCCATGATGGCCCCTTTCCTTTGCTGATCTCCTGTATATGCAGATCCCCCGCTCAGAGGTGTGGATAATCCTATCTTAATCACACCCTTTATGGCAGTCACATTAGTAGCTTGAGATGGTCCTTGTGATGGCCTGAAGAGTGCCGCAACAGCCACTGCCAGTATTATGATAACAATCACGGCCGATATATAGGCAACTTTCCTAGAGGAATTCATTTTCTTCCCCCTTTCTTTGGGGAAAGGGGGAATCAATATAAAGTTTACCACTAGGGAAAAAACTATTTAGCTCTCTTTTTTAGTGTCATGTCTCTTATGAAATTCTTTTTTGGTTCTTATCAGGGAAGGGCAAAGAATATTGAAACAAATAGTTGCTCATGAGGGCTCCATATGCTTCCGGAATGTAGCTAAGAAAACTCTGTCCAGAAAGTTATTTTTGAGGAAAAAACAGTTATCAAACCTAGTTCTCAAAATACTCACATTTGTTCCTTATATTTTTGGCTAAAAACCTCTAGAATTGGCTTCTAGAATAGACCTTGTGGGGACATTTTGGGCATAGGAGACAATTTCTATTAGGAATTTGGATTCTGACGTTCAAACAGAAAGTTATATAAAAACTTTTCCAATAAAATCCCTCAACATTTGGAAAATTAATAAGCTGGAAAAGGACGTTGATAACACTAAAAATACTGAAGGATTTTATAATATCCATCAGCTTGACAGAATCAACGGTAAATTATATAATGTCACAAGATACAAATATTCTCAACAGTAAATTAAGAGATTAATATAAGATCAAAAAGTTTTCCTGAAAAGTTTAAAATAAGGAAATCTTCTAGAGAAGAGGTGATCTATTGATAGAGAGAGTTGAGATCTACGAGGCAAAGCTCTTGTATAGGCAGCCCTTCACGATCTCCCTCGGGACCTCAACTTACAGCGTTGATGTGATAGCAAAGGTCTACGATGATGAGGGAA
>Ga0080004_1173740_pt1 | contig 10021 bp, 8 predicted proteins | sample WasSprMetagenome_FD_69207 | JGI IMG/M metagenome (GOLD analysis project Ga0080004, IMG submission 69207) | Sulfidic aquatic microbial communities from Washburn Spring, Yellowstone National Park, USA - WS (SPADES assembly) (version 2) | ecosystem: Environmental > Aquatic > Thermal springs > Hot...
ATTAGATGATGCAGACATGCGTGGAAAGTTGGCGAAGGCTGGCAGCCAAATCGCTAAAAAATATGACTGGCATAGTGTGGCAGAACAACAAATTAAAGCCATTAAAAAATTGTTACAACAGATGAACAAGAGATTTATATGAAATTCATGCTTAAAAGAAGACGAATTAGGGCATGTAAATGAAAGTTGTTATGATAAACGATTGCGCCTTTGTTGGAGAAACGTTACTCAAATATATGCCATTAGCCATGGAAAAGCAGCATATTAAGCGCTCTAGAGGTTTTTGGAGTAAAACTTTTGGTTTAGCCTATAAGATTTTGAAAGCAGAGGGAAACCTATACCATGTCCATTATCTTCTTCAGGACTGTTTTATTGCTGCATGTTTGGGTAAGAAACCATTAATAGGGCATGCGCATGGCAGCGACTTGAGAGTGAGCTTAAGGCATCCTTTATGGGGTACAATTGTTAGGCATAACCTTCGCAAATGTGACAAAGTTTTAGTGAGTACGCCCGATATTCTCGGCATAGCGAAAACCTTTCGAGAAGATGCGGAGTATCTGCCCAATCCAGTTGACATGGAGATTTTTTATCCAAAACCCCTCCTAGAACATGGTGGGAAGAAGCGTGTTCTTATTGCAAGTGATTCGAATTGGAGTGTAAAGGGAACGGACATGGCCATACGAGCCTTAAGCAGGATTAAGGATGACGTGGATGTTAGCATTATTGCCTATGGTATTGATTTTGAAAGGACATTATCTTTAGCTTATTCTTTCGGCCTGCACATGAATATACTGCCCAAAGTTTCTCACGAAAAGCTTAACCAATACTACTGGAGTGCAGATGTCGTAATCGACCGGTTTAAGCTTGGATCTTTAGGGATGGTGTCACTAGAAGCGATAGCATGCGGTAGACCGGTAATAACATACGTATCATCGAAATATATAGAATATGCAGACTTCCCATTAAGAGATGTGAAAACAGAAGAAGAAATTGCGGATGCTATTATAAATGCTAACGTTAAATTATGGGAAAAAGAGTATACGTATCTTGAGAAAAATCACAGGACGAAGAGTATTGTTGAAAGATTGTTAAGCATCTACAAGGATGTGAGCGAAGTTTATTAAAAAGTTGATTTGGTGATGAGCGAAAGATGTTTCCCACTATGAAATCTCAGCGCAATGAAAAAGTCGAATATTCATTCAATCAATAAGAAAGACCAGACTTCCTAATTCTCATAAGGAAACTATTTTCATAACAAACCCCAAAATGCGCGCGGAGAAACCTAAAATTAAAGCATTGAATGGCATCGACATACTTTGGAGAGTTTACTTCTACACGCTTTCCTTAAACGTAATCAGTCTAGGATAACCCAAACATAAAGTACAAGGCAAAAATGGTATAATAACTTATCCGAAAGGTCATAACATATGATAAGAATGTCAGGCAACGACGACCTAACATTTTTATAATTTTTTGGCCCAGGTAATAAGCCCCCACATAAAACCAAGGAAACTTGCATATTGCCTGACGACGTAGTATGGGTAAATAGATAAGCTTCTACCTTCGATAGCATATCTTAACGCTATAACAGGAGAAATGGCATAGGCAGCGATTGTAAGCAACAACGGGTCGCTTTTAATAAGTTTCGTTAAAAGGGATTGCTTATATCCAACTTTAACCAACGGGTGTCTCCTCCATTTTACGATAAGACATGCCTTCCCCTTCCCCAACATCCACATCTCTTTTAACAATTTTCTTAATGAAGTACGATGCCTGTGCCAACTGTTTAAGCTGATCGATATCATTTTCCACCCTATAGCTAAAGCTTTCATTGTAAAATCGTTATCGTCAGCTCCAAATGGCGGAAACTCCCAAAAACCCTTAACATCATCAAAAACTTCTCTTCTAAATGATATAAAGTAACCAACAGCTAACAAACCCTCACCTTTACTGAACGCTAACCTCGATTTTCCTCTTAAGAGCCGAATTTTAGCTTCCATTCTTTGTATGTAAGGTATGCGCTCCGAGACTATTTCCTTAGCCTTCACATTGACAATGCCAACCTCAGGGTGCCTATCAAAACACTCCTTTATCTTAACAAAATGATCCTTTGAAACAAAAGCATCCGCATCAACAAAACATATTATATCGCCCTTTGAATGTAACACTCCGATATTTCTTGCCAAACCGATACCTTTGCCCTCGTCGTAAACGACTTTAATGTGATTTTTATATTTCTCTAGAATGCTGGGGGTATTGTCAGAAGAATGCGCATCCACAACTATTATTTCTTTTTCCCCAAGACTGCTAATCACCGACTTCAAGCAAGCATCTAATGTATCGCCGTTATTTTTGCTTAATATAATCACCGAGATCATAGCCGCACCCACAAGAGAATATGTTTTCAGTAATTTTGGACGACATATACAGATTTATGATTTTCCCTAAATCTCTAAATAGGTGTATTCATTCCACCAAAGTTTAAGCTTGCATCTCTGATCGCGCTATAATTTCCACCATTAAACGTTTCTTTTAGCAGGAAATCTTTGTATTCTGATATTCAAATAAGCGTATGTAACGACAGGTCTCGATCTTATATCTTGTCAACGATTTTATTGCTATATGCATGCATGCCCTTCACGTCCCAATTTAAACCACTGCTATCACTTCTTACCACATGAGACAATAACGATTTGAAAAAGCTCCATGCCCATCGGATTCAGCAAACATATGTGACCAGCTTATTTTCCATATTTAAAATTTTGCCTTAACGCAATTTTATAGAAGAAACTTTTTCTTAAATGGTATTTCAACTAGTGGAGTATTATAGAGGTTAATAATACCGTATTTTTCTTTAAGCTGTTTTCCAAGTCTGACACCATCTATTAAGGCTTTTAAAATTATTTTACGTTTAACCAAACCACCTTTTGTTAGCAGCACCCTACTGAGATATTTAAAAGTTACATGTCTTTTATACCTACTATTCGTCATGTATAATAAAGCCATGCGGTTTCTCAAACCGTAATATAGAAGCCTTACAGATTTTAGATGCTTTTTTATGGTGGCCATTCTATAATGTTCGCCCGTAACTATGGGAACAACTATGCTCTTGTAGCCTCGGTTCCACAGCATTAGCGAAAGAAATACGTCTTCTAAATAATAAACGAAACCTCCTGGCACATACATAGTTTCATTGTCGCCGATTGTATCTTTGATAGCTTTAACATTATATAGTGGCATAGTGCCTTCTACGTAGGAAACTTCTATGGGTTTAGAGAAGGTGTTAATAGGCTTATCTTTGTAAGGGGAGAAAAGATTTAGCATTTCGTCTACAAAAAAACCTGCACTATCTATTAATGAGTTTTCTTCTAGCTTAGCAACTATTCCTTGAACCGCACCCACATCTTGATGCTTTTCTAAAAATTGGACAAGTTTAGTTAAGTAATCGGATCTTGGTATAGCATCATTGTTTATTATGGCTACATATTTAGATTGTTGGTTTCTGACTTTGTATGCTGTGTTAATGCCATCTGAGAAACCCCAATTTCTATTTAACCTTATGAACTTTACTTGTAGGCCTTTTCTAGTTTTGTTTTTTATATATTTCTCTATAATTTCCCTGCTACCGTCAATTGACCCATTATCCACCAATACAAGTTCAAAATTTGGATAATCAAGATCAAATATAGCATCCAGCGATCTTTTTACGAATTTTATGACATGCATTGCTATTATAGTTAAGCCAAAATACTGAAACTTGAGGAAACATATGTGTTCAACTTATTAACTACCTATTAATAAATGCTCGGATATCATTATATCCTTGTAAACCCTGCACACTCCAAGAACCTCTTGAGCTCTGCGTAGCCGTTATGATGTTCAATAATGATTTGCTCGAAGACCACGAGGACTTCGGCTTAGTGCTTAGCATAGCCTCTACTCGCAACCCTCGCAGTAACCTTGAGAAGAACCTTCTATTTCGAGCTCTCTAATCGGGGAGCGTGTATATCTTGACCTTGACGCCGCTAGAGCTCGGCTTGAAAGTGTAGTAGCCGCGACGTCAAATGCTTCATAACAGGCTACTCTGCCGACGTAGCGGACACGAACAACCAGCTTTTTGGAAAGTTCAACAAACTTCTAAACTTATTATAGTTTGAGCACACACATATAGTAGAACCTTTGGCCAAGCCACATCTCATTATCATAGGAAGTCTGTCAAATAAAATCTAGAGTACTGCTTCTGAATAATCTCCTAAAATGAGCTTTATGAATCTTCTATTGTTTTTGCCCTTTGTTATTTTAGCATTTCTTCCTATTAGGCTCTCTTCTAGTCTCTCCACCCCAATTATGGATGTGCCTTCAAGTATCACGCAGTATTCGATGGAGCTATTAATTATCTTTGAATTGTTCCCTATGCTTGTGTATGGTCCGATGTAGGAGTTTTCTAGAACGCAGTTCTCACCAACCACAGATGGCCCCCTGATTACGCTATTCACAACGCTTGTTCCTCTGCCGATTTCTACTCTACCCTCGATCTTTGAATTTTTCACATCTCCCTCAACTTTCCTCCTAACTCTTTCATCCAGAATTTTAGCGTTAACTATCAGTATATCATCGCTTTTTCCAACGTCAAACCACCATCCGTCCAATATTTCATAACCGACTTTATATCCGCGTTCAAGCATCAACTGAATTGCGTCGGTTATTTCAAGCTCACCCCTCCAGCTTGGCTTCAAATCCTCTATAATGTCGAACACCACTGGCTTAAAGAAGTATACTCCAACCAATGCATACTTGCTTGGAGGAATCTTCGGTTTCTCAAGGAGTCTCACAAGTTTTCCTTCATCGTCAAACTGAGCAATACCAAATCTCGTAGGATCTTCAACTTCCTTTAAAAGGATGAATGCATCATAGTCGATTGTCATGAACTTTTCTAGGTATTGTTTTATGCCTCTTTGCAGGATTTGGTCGCCCAAATATACCACGAATCTATCATCGCCAACAAAATCCCTACACAGCTTAACGGCGTGCGCTATTCCTAATGGCTTACCTTGATAAACGTAGGTTATCTGAACACCGAAGGAAGAACCATCCCTATAATACTCTCTGACAAGCTCTGGAAAAGTTTCTCCCAACACTATGGCGACATCTCTAACACCACTTGAAACAAGATCTTCAAGCACATATTGGCTTGCAGGCTTGTTAGCGATTGGTATCAGCTGCTTAGGTCCGCTGAAAGTTAAGGGTCTAAGCCTAGTTCCTGCACCACCATGTAAGATTATACCCTTCACTCTAAGTTCACCACTTTAGCTTCCAAGGCGTTGGATGAAGGATTTTTTCATCGATAAGGGGTCTCCACCATGACTCGTTTGCTAAGTACCAATTCACAGTCTCTTTCAAGGCTTCTTCCAAAGAGTGTCTTGGTCTCCAGTTAAATTCCTTTCTTATCTTTGAGGAGTCTAAGCTATAGCGGATGTCGTGGCCCGGCCTATCTTCAACAAACTCAATTAGATCCTCGTCTTTACCCATGAGCCTCAAAATCTTTTTAACCAACGTAAGGTTGTCCACTTCGTTTCCTGCTGAAATATTGTATATCTCCCCTGTTTTCCCCTTTTCCAAAACTAGTTCTAAAGCCTCACAATAATCTATGACGTAGATCCAGTCTCTGACGCTTTTCCCACTGCCGTATATTGGGACCTTCATGCCCATGCTGGCTCTTATTATCGTTTTCGGAATAAGCTTCTCAGGAAACTGGTATGGGCCAAAATTATTTGTGCATCTTGTAATGGTTACATTTAAGCCATAGGTTTTATGGTATGCTAGGCAGAACATGTCCGCCGCTGCCTTAGATGCCGCGTATGGGGATGAAGGCTTAAGCCTGTCATTCTCCCTATACGAGCCCACAAGAATGTCTGAGTAGACCTCATCTGTCGAAACATGGACTATCCTTAACTTTGAATTATTTATTCTGGCTGCCTCTAAAAGGTTAAACGTTCCGATAGTATTGCTCTCTAAAAACGTTCTTGGATTTGCTATACTTCTGTCTACATGAGTCTCTGCTGCCAGGTTTACAACAGCATCGACGTCCTTTACCAACCTTGAAACAATGTCATAGTCTAAGAGGTCCCCCTTCACAAAACAGTACCTCTCTTTTTTCTCCAGTCCTTCGAGATTCTTTATGTTTGCTCCTATCCCGATTTTATCAAGGTTTACGACTCTAACATCTTTATGCTTGCTTAATATATATCGAATGAAATTGCTTCCAATGAAGCCTAAACCGCCAGTGACTAAAAGTCTCATAAAGCTTCCTCCCTTAGCACTTTAAAAGCCATTTCAGTTGAGTGAAAATTTGTTTTAACTCTATTTTTGGTTTCGTCGCAGTTTAGGCTTGAATCTTTCGGTCTTTTTGCAAGCCATTTCATATCCTTCATTTCAGCCTCATGTATAAGCGACTTATCCAACCCTAGTGTTTCTGCAACTTTAATCGCGAATTCATATCTGCTCATTCTCTCGCCAACCACATGGAATATACCTTCCAATTTTCCCTCAGCAACTTCAATTATCGCTTTTCCAAGAAGTGATGCTTGTGTTGGTGAAGTGTATTGATCTATAAGAGCTTTGACAGGTTCTCCAGCCTTCAACTTTTCAGAAAGGTATTTAGCGAAGTTCATTCTTCCAGGGCCGAGGCCATATATGGAGCTTGCCCTAACTATAGCATAGCTGGGACAGGATTGGAAGGCTATTTCACCCATTAATTTTGTAACGCCGTAATAATTGATGGGGTTTGGAACATCGTTTTCTCTATAACCGCCTCTCTCTCCATCAAAAACATAGTCTGTTGATAGATAAATCGCGAAGAAGCCGAGCTTTGAAGCCATAGCTGCTATTTCAATGCTAGGCTTAACCGTGGTTTTCCACGCAAGCTCCTTATCCCTCTCACACAAATCAACGTCTCCAAGGGCAGCCATGTGAACAACGGTCTCCGGCCTTTCTTTAAGAAGCAACTTCCTCAAATCATTTGAGATTGTTATATCGACTGATACTTTCTTCAACCTTTCATTTTCAATTGGTATTGGATGGCTATAGTAGAGTCCAACCACCTCATGTCCTCTCTTTAAGGCTTCTAGCGTTGTTCTATATCCTGGAAGGCTACTTGCACCAGTTATAAGGATTTTCATTGCGATCATTTATGCGGTGGATAAAACCAGTCCCACGGCTTTCCAACCCTCGGATCATCTTTTCTGCCATTTATGGCTACTGGAACTATGTTTGGATCGTTCCACGGTCTCCTATCCTCATCCGGGTTTACATAATCGTAAAGTCTGTTCACAAAGTATATAAGGTACGCTGGCTCGTGACCTAAAACCTTAAAGCCATGCCAATATTTTCCGGGAACCCTTAACAACTGCATTCTATCCTCGCTTAAAACGACCTCTACGAGATGACCTTTTGTTGATGAATCCTCTTCATCATCGTATGCACACACTTTAATCGAGCCCTTTAATACTAAAAAGTAGTCTGTTTGACTGCGAGTATGTCTGTGCCAAGCCCTAACAACGCCCGGATAGGTTACGGATAAGTTTACCTGCATTATAACGTCTTCACCTAGCAGCTCTCCCCAGTCTGTTCGCACAATCTCCGTGAAAATCCCGCGCTCATCAGGAAGTCTCGTCAAATCCGCCAGTCTGACGCCCGGAATCTGCAATTCCTTAACGGGTGCTAGGAGAGGCATGATGCATAGTGCAATCTTTTAACGTTTTAAAATTTGTGGTATGGGGCTTAAAGATAGACGAAACTGAAGCTTATTAAAGGTTCTTACATATACTCTTGCTTTTTCTATCGTTATGTTCGGTTCGGCATTTTAAGTTTAACTCTTTGTTCCTCCCCTTTGAATCAAACATGAAGGCGGAACAGATGGAAATGTCTTCTAAGAGACGCTTCTTGAAGAACATTCGTAAAAAGAGCGTTCACTAAAGCGGTCTAAATGAGGAGGTGTCTAAGTGGGCCTCATACTAAAATAGGCGTGAGGAATAGACCGCGTGTGTTTTTAATAACGCATTTAATCCATCATGTAATGAGGATTTAGGTTGATATCCGAGGCAATGTTTGGCTTTCTCTATGTTTGCCCAACTTCTCTTAACATCACCTGCTCTGGGCTTTGCGTATATTGGTTTAATGTTTTTTAGGTTGAACTTTTCGATCAGAATTTCCGCAAGCTCGTTTATTGATGTTTCCTTGCCCGAGCCTATGTTAATTTCACCGCAACATTGCTCGGATTCCATGGCCTTCATAAAAGCGTCGACCACGTCCAAAACGTATACAAAATCCCTCGTTTGAGAGCCATCGCCAAAAATAACCGGCGGCTTTCCGGCGCGCAAATTTCTAATCATCTGCGTTATCACCCCACTGTAGGATGCGCTTTCTTGTCTTGGACCATAAACATTGAAAAGCCTTAAAGAAACGGTTTTCAAGCCGTAGAGCCTGCTATAGATTCTGCAAAGCTTTTCAACAGTCAACTTTGAAACAGCATACGGCGACAATGGATCCAAAGGATGCTCCTCGTTAATGGGCAAATATTTAGGCTCTCCATAGACAGCGCATGAGGAGGCAAAAATAAACTTTTCAACATTATTTTCCACACTTTTCTTTAAAACATTCAATGAACCACAAACGTTCACATGATTAACAAACGTAGGCTTCTCAATAGAAAGCTGTACATCAATTATAGCCGCCAGATGAAAGACAACATCAACATCCCTTCTCAAAACTTCCCCAACAATCTCTTCATCACAAACATCCCCCCTAAAAAATGAAAGCCTCCGATTCTCCAAATCCAAATTTTCAATTTTCCCAGAATAAAGATTGTCCAAAACTATCACATCAAAACCTTCCTCAAGAAGCCTATCAACCAAATGACTACCAATGAAACCCGCACCACCAGTAACCAACACACTCATAGCTCTCAACCTTTAAGTCATCCAAATTAAAAGACACGCATATTTAAATTAACAATGTTAGGCGCAGAGGAAAGCCAAAGAAACTGAGACATTTGGGCATAGATATATACGCAAAAACTTAGTTTTAAAAGAACTAATGCCAAGTCTAAATATTCCATCCTTATTAGAAACCACACCTTTAGCTTATAAAAATCGAAGGCTAAAAAGGAGGTAATGGAAAGCTTGCAAACATAGAATCGAAAAACAGGTGACATCTTTGGGCAAAAACGAGATCAGAGTTCAGTACTCCGGCTTCATTATTTTTGCTGCCAGAATTATTAGCGTTGCTACTGGTTTGGCTTTTCAGTATATGATAGCCCGCTCAACCAGTCAAGCAGAATATGGGGTTTGGTTTAACGTTAATGATGTATTAGCATACTTCACCATACTTGCGGGAATATTGCCATTCTGGGCTATGCGCTTCGTGGCAAGAAACGAGAAGGGCGCTGCAAAAACAGGCGTACTAGCGAACCTTGCAATATCCATAGCTGCAACACTCGTCTATCTGCCCTTACTCCCACTTATCACCTCAGCCCTCCACGTGCGAGGATACATAAGCATATACCTACTCATCGCGGCACAAATAATTGAACTTCACCTGCTAAACGCCCTTGAAGCCAATTTAAGAGCCAAAAAACCCCAAACATTAGGCTATGGACTCCTAATAGCGGAAATCCTCAAAGTCCTGTTAGGATGTATACTCATATTTGGCAGAATCTTAAGCCCCCTAGAAGGGGCCGTAATAAGCTTAACCCTAGCGATTGCAGCCCAAATAATTTACTATCTGAAACTTCACGTTGAAGATTTTAAACAGAACGTTAATTGGGCATACGTTAAGGAGTGGGTGAAGGGCTCAATAGCAAACATTTACAACGTTTTGGGCAACCAAATCGCCGCCTTCATCTTCATAATGCTCTTCACATACGGCGGAGAAACAGCCAGAAGCAATTATGGCGCAGCCTTCCAAATAGCAAACATAATAACATACTCGTCCTTTCTAGCCTTCGCCTTATACCCAAAACTTT
>Ga0080004_1230270_pt1 | contig 10020 bp, 9 predicted proteins | sample WasSprMetagenome_FD_69207 | JGI IMG/M metagenome (GOLD analysis project Ga0080004, IMG submission 69207) | Sulfidic aquatic microbial communities from Washburn Spring, Yellowstone National Park, USA - WS (SPADES assembly) (version 2) | ecosystem: Environmental > Aquatic > Thermal springs > Hot...
CAGGGGTATAAGTGAAGTTAAGATGGAGCTAATGGGAGAAGAGATAGTAAAGGTGACAAATTTAAGGGAAGTGCCCAAGAAGATCCTTTCACTGATGGGAAAGGAGTGTGAAAAATATTATAATTAAAAATGACACGTGCGGAATGTGGGGTAAAGTTAAAGAACAAATTTAATATTAAAGTGGTATCACGTGCACATGGGAGTGATTTATATGAAGTAAGATATTTTCCTCTTAGAAAACAGACCTTGCGTCTTCTGGATTATGTTTTTTTAATTTCAGAGCATGGGAAAAAATATATGGAATCTTTATACCCAGAATATAGTGAGAAACTTGTACTATCTAAGTTAGGGGTAGAAGAACAAGAATTTTTGACAAGACCCTCAGATGATGATAAACTTCGTATAGTTTCGTGTTCTTTTGCGGTTCCAGAAAAAAGGGTAGATTTAATAATCAAAGCTATATCTTTATTGGCCACTAAATACAAAGATATAAAGATTGAATGGCATTATATAGGTGATGGTCCTATAAGAAAAAATTTGGAAAAATTAGCCAACGATATATTACCAACAAACGTTAATTATTATTTTTATGGTTTACTACAAAATAAAGATGTTATTAATTTTTATAAACAAAAAACTCTAGATGTATTTGTTAATACGAGTATTATTGAAGGGATACCCGTCTCTATAATGGAAGCTCAAAGCTGTGGCATTCCAGTAATTGCAACAAGTGTAGGTGGAACGCCAGAAATAGTTAATAATGAGAATGGATATTTATTATCAGAAAATCCCTCTCCAGAAGAAATAGCTAATATTCTAGTTGATGTTTATCTCAGTAAAGAGAAATGGTTGCACAAGCGTCAAATATCTAAATTGAATCAACAAAGTAACTTCAATGCATCTATTAATTACACTGAGTTTACTAATATTTTAAGGAGGTTGTAGATGAAAGTTCTTGTTGTAGGTGGTGCTGGATTTATAGGGTCTCATGTATGTGATATATTGTTAAATAGAGGGTATAATGTTTTATGTATAGATAATCTTAGCTCTGGCTGCATTGAAAATATAAGACACAATTTAGGAAATCCCAAATTTCAATTTAAAAAGTTAGATATTTTGGAAAAAGACATCTTATTTCAAGAAGTAGATTCTATTGATGTAATATTACATTTGGCTGCCTATAAAATACCTCGATATTCTAGTGCGATGAATACACTAATATTAAATACACAAGGGACTATTAATATTTTAGAACTTGCAAAGAGAAGGAGAGCTAAAGTTATAATCGGTTCCACTTCTGATGTTTATGGGAAGAGTCCTCAAATTCCTTTTAAAGAAAATAATGATTTAATATTAGGTCCTAGTACAAGTAGAAGGTGGGCTTATGCAGTTTCAAAATTATTTGATGAACATTTAGCCTTTGCCTATCAGGATGAATATAGTTTAGAAATTGTTATACTTAGATATTTTGGAACTTATGGTGAGAGGCAATACTTAAACTGGTGGGGTGGTCCGCAAGGTGTATTTTTAGAAGCAATTTTTAAAAATCAGCCAGTAGAAATTCATGGTGATGGCTCTCAAACAAGATGTTTTATTTATATTAAAGATGCAGCTGAAGCCACTGTAAGAGCTATAGAAAGAAAAGAGGCTATAGGAGAAATAATAAATATAGGGACAGAAGAGGAAATAAGCATTTTAGATCTCGCGAAGCTTATGCATAAGTTTTCTGGGGTTAATACAGAGCTCAAAATTAAATATGTACCATACACTTCTTTTTCAAAGAACTATGAAGATGTTAAGAGAAGAGTACCTTCCATAGAGAAGATGAAAAAGATTTTGGGATATCAGCCTAATGTAAACTTAGAAGAAGGATTAAGAAGGCTGATTAAGTGGTATAAAGATCTGAGAGAAAAAATATAGAAAGGAGCTATTTTTATGAAGCTGTGTATATTTCCTAATGAGCCCCTAATTAATATAATGAAAAAGGGATCTTTGATTCCAAATTATTATAATCCTAAAAATTTATTCACAGAAATTATTTTTATAGTTTTTTCTGATAGTGATGTAAATCCTGAAGATATCTCTATTGGAGTTGGTAATGCCAAAACAGAGATTATTCCTATGGGAAGATATGGAATCTATGAAAGATTTTGTCCAATATCAGCAGCAAAGAGAGCGCTTAAAGTTGTAGCAGATATAAGACCAGATTTAATTAGAGCTTATAATCCTACTATAGAGGGTTGGATTGCAACTTATGTTGGCAACAAACTGAAGATCCCAACTGTTGTTTCTGTTCATGGAGATTACGAAAAAGATCTAATAAGAGAATGGTTTAAGAAGAAAGATCTTTTAAGAGCATTTTATTATTTGTACCTTAACTATTTCATTTGTCCTAAGACTTTAAAAAAAGCTGATGCTGTTATAGGAAAGTATAAATTTGCACTTGAATGGGCAATAAGGAGAGGAGCTAAAAATGTTTTTTTAGCTTATAATAAAGTTGATCTGCCTAGATTTAGGCAGAATTCAAATGAAAGACTATTTGGTGAGGATATTATTATATTAAATGTTGGAAGGCTAATACCAGAAAAAAATCAAGAAGTACTTATCAAGGCAATGGTTAATGTAAATGCTAAATTAGTATTAATAGGACAAGATCCTTCTCCTCAGAAATTTTACCAGAGATATCTTGAAAATTTAGTTAAAAAGCTCCATTTAGAAAATAAAGTCCTTTTTATTCCAAGGGTTCCTAATACTGAGATTCACAAATATTATCACTCTGCGGATATATATGCCACAGGTATGTTTTATGGAGGAGTAAGTATCCCTGTTTTAGAAGCTATGGCAGCGGGTTTGCCTGTTGTTACTGGAAAGTTAGAAAAAGAGAAGGGAAGAGAATTAGTGGATGAAGTAGGTATTGTTGTAGATAATACTCCTGAAGGATTTGCAGAAGCCTTTAATAAACTTATTAAAAATCCAAACTTTAGAAAAGAATTAGGTCTGAAGGGACAGAAACTTATTGAAGAATTAGATGGAGAAGCAAAAGAAAGAGACATATACTTAGAGCTTTTGAAAAAAGGAAGGTAAAGATCATGTTAAAAGAAGATTTAAAAGAGAAGAAGAATTTATTGATAATTACAGATCTATTTCCTCCAGCTGGAGGTGCTGGTGTACAATATGTCCTTAAATTAATAAAATATTTAAGAATTTTCAATTGGCAACCTATAATTCTTACTGTCAAAACTAATGATTTTTGGATTATTGATAGAACTTTAGAAAAACATATAGATTTTTCTGCTTTAAGAATTTATAGGGTATCTTCTTTTAAATTGCCTAGATTTGATCAGATTGAAGTAAATGATAGAAATAATGATAAGAATATTTATAAAAAGAAAAGAGAATCTTTAAAGAGAATTTTAGATCCTGTATTAAGATTTTTAAATAGTTATTTGTTTATTCCTGATAAAAGAGTGAGTTGGATTCCATTTGCGTATTTTAAAGCAAAAAATATATTGAGATATGAAAAGATAGATGTTATATTTACTATAAGTCCTGCATTTTCTACAAGTTTAGTAGGAACAATGCTAAAAAAAAGATTTGGAAAGCCTTTAGTTTCTTATTTTTTAGATCCTTGGACAGATAATCCTTATAACGTGTCTCCACTCTTAAATAAATTTGTTAATTCAAAATTAGAAAGATGGCTAATGACATATGTAGATAGAGCAATTTTTTGTACGAGGAGGTTTGCAGATTATATATCTTTTAAGTATCCTTTATATAAAGAAAAAATTTCTTATATACCAATTGGCTTTGACCCTGAAGATTTCAAAGATGTAGATTTACAAGGTAAGCTTGATAAGCATCGTCTTATTATTACTTATACAGGAACTTTCTACGGACATAGAAATCCCCATGTATTTCTTAATGCATTAGCTTTATTATTAGAGAAAAAACCTGAGTTAAGATCAAAAATCAATGTTAAGTTTATAGGGGCTTCAAAAATTGATTTAACCGAAACAGTTGAAAAACTTAATTTGAAGGATGTTATAGAGATAATTGATTATGTTCCCTGGAAAACTGCTATTACCTTCCTTAGAAGTTCTGATGTACTTTTGCTTATTGTGGGAGAGTATGATGATATTTTTGTTCCTGGTAAACTTTATGAATACTTAGGGATAAAAAAATTTATCCTCGGTATAGGTTCTGAAGGTGAAGCTAAAGAGATAATAGAAAAATCTAACTCAGGTGTCTTCTTTAGAAATGACCAAATTGAAGAATTGTCAGATTTTATTTATAAACTATATTTTTTAAAATCAAAGGGCGAAGTTAAAATTAATCCTAACATAGAATATATTTCTCAATTTTATTCTCAAAATTGTATAAAAAGACTTACTGAAATATTTAATGAGATATTGAATGAACAAGAAAATAAGCTATAAAATTTTATATATACCTGGATGGTTTCCAACAAAAGAGAATCCTTATTCAGCAGTATTTGTAAAAAAACATGTGAGAGCTATAGCCTTATACAATAAGGTTATACTTGTATATGCTTCATCAGGCAAAGTCGAAAAGATTCTCAAAATAAATCATTTAAATGGAGATGATAATATTGAGACGTTTGAAATAATTGTCAATAAAAGAATCCCTTCTTTTGTTAATAAGATGATTAAGATGCTTGGAGTAATCTTTACATCTATAAAAGTTATTATAAAAAATGAAGTGGATTTGATAAATACCTGTTCTATTCTTTCTATTGTTGGTATTTCAGCTTTCATAATCTCTAAGATTTCTAAATTGCCAATCATTACTAATGAACACTGGAGTGGATATATTAGAAAAAATCCAGTAGTTAGAAGGGTAATTATAAAAACTTTAGGCAAGTTTCTTTTAAGAAATGTAAATATGGTTTGTCCTGTGAGTAATTATATGGCTAATGCTATAAATTTATTAGGTGTGAATAGAGAGAAGATATTTGTAATTCCTAATGTAGTTGAGATTTCATTTAATAGGCTTAATAAAGCAGATTATAAAGAAATTAAGATCTTATTGTTTATAGGTTTGAATTTTAAAGTTAAGGGATTACATTTTCTTCTGAATGCTCTGAGATTGTTAAAATCTAGAAGGTCAGATTTTTTACTCGAGGTGATTGGTGGAATCGATGCAGAAGAGTTACAGTGTTATAAACAAATGACTAAGGATATGGGGTTGGAGAACAATGTTTTATTTTTGGGAGTAAAAACAGAAAATGAAATTTGTAAATATATTGAAAGATGTGATTTCGGAGTCCAACCAAGTTTATACGAAACTTTTGGCATAAGTGTCTTAGAATTTATCGGAAATGGGAAACCTGTAATAACAACAGATATTCCTCCAATTAATGAATTAGTACCTCGCAATTATGGAATATTTGTCCCTCCAGGAGATATAGAAAGTTTAAGTAATGCTATAAATATAATGTTAGATACATATTATAAATTTCCCACTTTGGAAATGGTTAATTACGTTAAAAATCATTTTTCTTATGAAAGCATTGGCACTCTTTTTACGAAAGTTTATTCTTTAATTGTTAAATAGAGGTGTTATGATAGCTTTAGATAGTTTTTTAGGCTTAGTAAATAAATTATTTATATTTTTAGCAATGATAGGCAGTAATGCAATATTATTACTAGATCTCCCAGCTTATTTATATTATAGAATTTTCTTTCCTATTTTTGTTATTCTTGTGTTATGCTTATTCTTTGCGAAAAGTAAACTTGTTTTAAAAATAAGTAAAATTTTAAAAGAAAATATTATTTTTTTAGGTTTTCTCAGCACATATTCATTTATATCTATATTTTGGGCACCGAGCAATGCGCTTAGCCTTCGATATTCACTTCTTTTGTTTTCTCAAGTTGTCCTTTCAATAGTAATAACTTTTATTACTAGGGAAAAAATTGTCAATTACGTTCACTTTTTAATTAAGTTGTTTATATTTTCTGAGATTGTAGCTCTTCTCCAAATTTTTAATATAGTAAAATTCGAAACTGGATATTCTGTAGAATTTGAAAATATAGGCGCATTCTCATTTTATGGATTCAACGAATTTGCTTATATTATAACAATTTTTTATCCTATACTTCTTGCTTACAATATGTTTAAAAATAAATTTACAGTCTTAAGTATCATTCTGTTAAGTATATTTTTGCTTCTTTTTACAGGCTCTGTTTTAGGGTTATTTTCTATATTTTTTGAATCTATTCTGTTTATTTTTCTAACATCAAGGTATCCAAAAACAGGGGTTAGTAAATTAACAGTGATATGTATTATCTCTGTGAGTTTGATTGTCCTTTTCAATATAGGGTATTTTATAGAATTAATATCAAAATATAATATTAGTACTCGAGTAATTAATCAATTTATAACCCAATTGTCATTTAACTCGCAAGATGAGAGTTTAAGTAGTTATAGATTTGAGTTAATGTTATATGATTTAAATTTGATAATGAAGACTTACTTATTTGGGGTAGGAGCTGGAGGAGATTCTTTCTATATAATGGAAGCTGGATTACCTGGTAATAGTCATAATTGGTTACTAGAAATATTTACTAATTTTGGCATCTTTACCTTTGTTGTATATGTTATTTTATTAATAGACTCATTACGTATGTTGATAAGAATATATAGAAACTCAAAATTACCTGATTATATAAGGAATATATCATTAGGCTTATTTTTGGGTTTAATTACATTGCCTATTAATGGTATGATGGTCTCATCTCTCCTTAAGTTAAATTCTTTTTGGATTTATTATGGAATTATAATAGCCTTTTGTGACAGGTATTATTTTATATCTTGTCAGGAGGACCTTGTATGTATAGTATAGCCTTTCTATCCCATATAGACTTCAATCTGTATCTGTTTAGATTGCCTGTGATGATTAAGTTAGTAGAAGAAGGGTGGAAGGTCTATGTTATATGTCCTAAAGGTAGAGTATCAGAGAAATTTAAAGATTTTGGAATAGAACATATAGAATATAATATTGATAGAAAAAGTTTAAATCCTTTTAAAGAGCTTAAGGTTATAAATGAGTTATATATAGTTCTAAAAAATTTAGGAGTAAATATTCTTCATACTTTTAATTATAAGCCTAATATATACGGAACAATAGCTGGAAGACTAGTTCGAGTTCCTATTATAATAAATACAATTGATGGATTGGGTTCTTTATATATAGAAAAATCTATCAAATCAAAGATGGTAAGATTTATAATCGAATTACTCTCATTTTTTACTTCTAGATTATCAGATAAAGTGATAGTTATAAATCCAGATGATATGATGTATTTAGTAAAGAGAAAGATTATTCCAGAAGATAAAGTTGTTTTAATAAAGAGTGTAGGAGTAGATACTGATTTATTTGATCCTAATAAAGTTGACAATTCATATATTAAGAGGTTAAAAGATAACTTACAAATTGGAGAAGATTCTGTAATAATGCTTATGATAGCAAGGTTGTTAATCCATAAAGGTATTTTGGAATATCTTAACCTTGCTAAAATTTTAAAACAAAAGTATGACGATAAAGTAGAATTTCTGTTAGTTGGAGATTTTGATCCTGGAAATCCTTATAATATTTCAAAAGAAGTCTTACAAACTTATATAGATAAAAGAATTATAAAATTTTTAGGGTGGAGAGATGATATTAAAGAGCTTTTGGCATTATGTGATATTTTTATTTTACCCTCTTATAGAGAAGGAATACCTAGAACACTTTTAGAGGCTGCGTCTATGGGGAAGCCAATTATCACTACGAATACTATTGGTTGCAAGGAGGTAGTAGAAGATGGGAAGAATGGTTATCTTGTACCTCCTAAAGATATAAAGGCTTTAGAAAAGGCAATAGAAAGACTTATTTCAGATTATGATTTAAGGAAGAATTTTGGGAATTATTCAAGAGAAAAGGCTATAAGGGAATATGATTTAAAGAAAATTGTAACCAGATATACGGATCTGTATAAGAGTCTACTAAAGCTATGAATAATGATAAAATAAGGAATATGAAAACATTAAAACTTAAGCGTCTCATAGATATAGTTGGTTCTCTTATAGGACTGGCATTAAGCAGTCCTCTTATAATTGTTATTTCTATTATAATTTACTTTACTATGGGAAGACCGATATTTTTTAAACAGGTTCGCCCAGGATTAAAAGGTAAGCCTTTTGTGATATATAAATTCAGAACTATGCTGGATTTAAGAGATGAAAAGGGGAATCTTTTGCCTGATGAAAAGAGGCTTACAACAATTGGTAAGTTTCTGAGAAGTACTACTTTAGATGAACTTCCTGAGTTTTGGAATGTTTTAAAAGGAGATATGAGCTTGGTTGGTCCAAGACCACTTCTTATGGAGTATTTAGATAGATATACTCCAGAACAGGCAAGAAGGCATAATGTAAAGCCAGGAATGACAGGTTGGGCTCAAGTTAATGGCAGAAATGCTATCTCCTGGGAGGAGAGGTTTAAGTTGGATGTATGGTATGTGGATAACTGGAATATTCTTCTTGATTTAAAGATCATCCTTCTTACCATTTTGAAGGTATTGAGACGAGAAGGTATAAATGCAGAAGGTCATGCTACAATGCCAGAGTTTAAGGGGATGAAAAATTAGAGATATATAATTATATCTCTTGAGGAGGGTAAGTATGATTAAGAAAAATAATTTAAAAATTCTATTTTTAGCAAAATATCTTAATCCTTCTGGTGTTACCACATTTATGTTTAATTTTGGCAAAAGATTAATGGATTATGGATTTATTGTGGGAATAGCTACTGGTAAAGAAACAATTAAACATGATTTTTCTGTTGAGAAATTTAAGGAAAATGGCTTTAATGTTTTTGAAATACCTTTTCCTGGAAAAGGTTATAATATCATTAATAATATAAATAGAATGTATAAATCTATCGATGAAGTTCTTAAGGTTATTAGATATTTTAAGCCGGATATAATTCATGTTCATTGGAGAGTAACAAGTATTTTTGCAGAAATAGCTTATAGATTATACAATATTCCTTATATAGTTACTATTCACTTGGAAGGTATTCCTAATAATTTTTTAGCAAAAAAGCTATCATTTTGGGGAAATTATGCTGTAGCAATATCAAAAGAAACTTATGACTATCTACATAATGCATTTAATATACCTTATAATAGAATAAAACTTATTTATAATGGAGTCGATGATAATTATTTTTATCCACCTTCTCAAGAAGATAGAGAAAAAGCGAGAAAAGAATTTGGATTATCAAGTCATGATAAAGTAGTGTGTTTAATAGGTAGGTTAAGTAAAGTTAAAGGTCATGATATTCTAATAAAAGCAGCTTCTTTATTAAAAGAAAAGAATATAAAACCTATTTATATTCTTGCAGGAATTGGAGATATAGATTTTGTTAAATCTTTAATTAAAGAAAATAACCTTGAAGATCAATTTGTATTACCAGGCTTTGTAGATAGTAGAGATGTTCTATGGGCATCTGATTTATTGGTTTTACCAAGCAGACAAGAGGGTTTTCCTTTAGTAGTTGTAGAAGCTATGTTTTGTAAGGTTGTTCCTATAAGAACACCAGCTGCTGGAGCTTTTGATCAGATAGAGGATGGTTTTAATGGCTATATTGTTCCTTTTGATGATTATGTCAGCCTAGCAGATATGATTCAGTTTTTATTAAAAAATGAGATTATTAGACAAAGAATGGCTCAAAATGCTTATGAAAAGGCTAAAAAATTTTTTACATTAGACCATATGGTAAAAAATTATTTAGATATATATAATGATCTAATCGAAGCTAAAAGATGAATATATTATTAACATCTGTAGGTAGAAGAGTATCTTTAGTAAAATTTTTTAAAGAAGCACTTGAAGGAGATGGATATGTTTATAGTGCAGATTGTGACCCTACCGCCCCAGGGCTTTATGTAGCAGATAGAAATTTTTTGGTCCCAAGAGTAACTGATAAAGATTATATCCCCTTTCTTTTAGATAAATGCA
>Ga0080004_1136941_pt1 | contig 10016 bp, 10 predicted proteins | sample WasSprMetagenome_FD_69207 | JGI IMG/M metagenome (GOLD analysis project Ga0080004, IMG submission 69207) | Sulfidic aquatic microbial communities from Washburn Spring, Yellowstone National Park, USA - WS (SPADES assembly) (version 2) | ecosystem: Environmental > Aquatic > Thermal springs > Hot...
GTTTCGAATACTTAAGGAAGAATAGGATGCTTAAAAGCTCAAAGGAGCATAATAGGGATATCTCGAAGAGTAATTGGAAGACAATAATAACGTTCATTAGCTACAAATCAAAGGTCGTACTCATCAACCCAAAAAAAACTCTACTAGAAGATGCTCCAGATATGGGATGATTAATGCCCCGAAAGGAGCATCGTATGTATGCGAAAAATGCGGGTTGAGGATAAACAGGCAGCTCAACGCAGCCATAAACCTATACCTTCAGATGGAGGGGCTTCCTCCAAGCCCAAGGCTCTTCGATGAGCTGATGAAAGGTTGGAGCGAGTTCACCCAGACAGGGGATGAGGCTGATGAAGGCTCCAATGGACCCAAGAGGAGCCATAAGCTTGTGAACCCCAGGAGCTACGTAAGTCTATCAAAGACTACATAGCTCTGAACCCTATTTGAATGTTAGGACGACCCTTCTTCTCTTAGGTAGGTCGAGAGCCACTTTAATAATAAATTATCATACAGTTAATCCATGAAGATTGTTCCAGTCTAATTTAGAAGAATTTTTCTAAGCTTGTTACTCCGATTATTTTTTCGAAATCTAGGTCTAATGCGTCAAAGACCTGCTCAAAGGTTGATGTCAAGTATTCTACATACTTATCAACGTCTACCTGGTCTTTACGGGCGAACTGTAGTGGTGTTACACCATCTTTATCTTTGGTCTTCACGTATTCAATGATGTCTCCTGAGCTTACCTGTATTCCTTTCTGGATCAGTTTCCTAGCAGCTTTAACATGTGGAGGTGTAGTCTTAACATACTTCTCTACACCCCTTGATAACATAACCCTAAATGATAGGTCTTGAAGCCCAAACTCTCCATTCTTAAGCTTATTGTACCATGTTCTAACTATTTCACGTATCGTGTCTTTCGCTTCCCTGAGACTATCCTCATCTTTGACTTCTCGGAGGATTCTGATCATTTCTTCAAACGCATCTTTAATGAATCTAGGTATATGCTTCTTCTTCCCAGTTAATCCCTTAACATCTACTACGCCTTTATCTGTTAATCCTAGATAATTTTTCTTTCTCATCGAGAAAACGATATAATTATACTTCTTATCTATCTCAAGGTCTAGATGTAGACTCTTCCTCGCCCAGTTAAGCATTTCTTCTATTGCTTCCTCATTTCTTGCTTTAAGGAAGAGTGAATCTGTATCTCCATATATTACTTCGATATCCATTGATTTAGCTTTACTAATTGTTTCAAGGAATACGTATCTAGCAATAGCTGTAGTACTCTCGGCAACTGGTGGACAGTATAGTGGGAAACCTTCAAACCCAAAGACGCCGTAAGCAGCATTCAAGAATACTTTCAGAGCTCTCTGGACTACTCCATACCATCTTCTCTGAAGATCTTGCAGAGTTTTATCGCTACTTAATGGCTTATATATTCTAACTCTAATATCTCTTAAACATCCAATTAATTCACTCTGTATTCCTCTCCTCTTCTTACATATCCAATGGGTGGTCTCCGGGACAATGTTATCTCGACATTCTTCATGTATGCATCTTACAGTCTCGTAGCTTAGATTCCATTCTTTCAAGATAGATGGGTATAGAGAAGCAAAGTCTAAAACGATTACATTAAAGTGTACTCCAGGTATAGGGTCGACGACTATTGCTCCCCTATACTTTTTTCCCTCGATAACAGGCTTAGTAGAGATTACCCCTTTCTCTTCTATTAGCTCATCAGACCTAGGTATAAGATATCCCCGCTTCCTATGCTCATAATATAGTAGACTCTTTATCCATCCTGAAACACCATGTCTACAAACATCTTCTATAGGCAGCCTGCTAATCCTAGAGATAACAATTAATAATTTTAGTAGTAGTTCATCATCAAATGTTAGTAGTTCATGGACGAGTAATGCATCGTAAAAACTATATCTTGCCAACTCACTGCTAGTTAGCTGGCTGATCGGTTTATCTATTAACACCTTCCCCTTACCTACTAATGATTGAGCTATCGCTTCAAGTGTATGTTCTCTATACTTATTATCGAAAGCATATACTTGAATGCTCTTATTATTGAATAATCTATAGAGGTCTATGTGGATGCCCTTCCTTAACGATGCCCCCTCTCTACCCAGCGTTATAGGTATCTTTTCTTTAGGGATCTTAAGCTGTTCACCTCTATGCCTAAGATACGGCATATCGAAATCATCTCCATTAAACGTGGCCACTATGGGATATTCCTCAATTACTTCGTAGACTTTCTTCAACATCTCAGCTTCATCATCGAAAACCTTCACAGTAAACTCGGTATTCCCTTCTACCTCAGTGAAATTAGGAGTCTTTAATAGGTAGACTTCCCTTCTACCATCGTCTCCAACCATAGAAACTGCAACCACTTTGTCTCTAGCCTTATCAGGAGATGGGACGCGTGTAGCTATAGGTGAGAGAACCTCAATATCTATTGATAAATGTTTAAGCTTATGCTGCTCCGCCTCCATTAATGTTATCCATTCTTCAATGATCTTTTTATCATCTTTTGATAAATCTGGAAAATATTTCTCGATTATCTTCCTAATCTTATCCCTATCCGGCTCGGCTGGTAAGGGTTTTCCATTATCTAGACGGTATGGAATACTCGGTACAAGCTTCATGTCATATAGATAACAGAGATGGTAGGGTATATCGGCTTCCCATGCCCTCAGCCTCTCTCTAATAGAATTTGATGTACCACCAATAGCTAGCGGGTCGCTAGCATAAATCTTAGTAAGTTTCACTTCTCTATCTCTGAATAAATCATATTTCTTCTCAACCTCAATCTTTACTACTCCTTGAAGTTTAAGGTTCTCTACTTCTTCAGGGCTTTCTAAAACATAACAATACGGTTTATGGCCTGACTCATCATATAGAATCTCTACCTTATTATCTTCCATATCTAAAAGCTTCAGGTATGCTTTACCTTCCCTACCATCATAAGCACATCCCAATAAGAAATAAGACTTAGACTTCAGATGCTCATCGAGGCTAGTCTGACCCATCCTAAAGTTACAAGCATACACTTACTTATTTCCTTTTACAAACATAGATACTTCCCTATGAAAATATTAATAGGATAGCTCGAAGCTGATAAATGGGCTATAAAGAGTGGACCCGGAAGCCATCATACTTTCTATGGAAGCTCTTAAACTGTGTCGGGAGACTGGTATCTCTCCCAGCTCTGCGTTATATCTCGCAGCAAGGAAAAAAAGATACACTATTAAGGAATTAAGAATCGCTAGGAAGATACTGCATACCTACTCTATTTACAGGAAATCAGCTACAAGATATCTAGAAAACATCATATCTGACTCTATGCTAGATTGGGTGAGTAAAACTATACTTGAACTTATTTCATCATGTATAATTGGTGGAATAGATTTTGGAGACATCACTATACTAATGTCTAAGTTAAGACAGTCTATGGGTAAGAATTGGCCAGAAAAACTTGAAAAACATCTTGGCATCCTAAGATTAATCCATTTAAGAACTGAGGTGGAAGTAAATTATCCTATGTGGTTTATAAGATATCTAGAAAAAATAATGGGTAAGATAGATGCAGAATCCTATCTGGATTTTCAAAATAGGGTTAACCCGCCGATATATGCATCATTGAATACTCTAAAGATGGATAAAGAGAAGATTCTAAAATTAGCAGAAGAAAGAAGTATAGTCCTCGAAGAGGATAATAGAATTCCAGACATATATCTTGTAGAGACTTCAAACACTAAAGGGTTAAAAGACCTTATGAATCAAGGGCTGGTAACTATACATGATTTCTCAAGCTATTATGCGGTAAAGATTTTGAAACCAAAGCCTAATGAACTTGTGCTAGACGTATGCTCAGCTCCAGGAACCAAGACTTGGCTTACAGCATTAGAGATGAGGAATAGGGGGGTGATCGTATCTATAGATTCATCATGGAGAAGGATTAAGAGCCAGGTGAAGAGAATGAATTTTCTCAATGTAAGAATAGTTGAAGTGACTCAAGCTGATGCTAGGAAACCTCTACCAATAAGGCTTGAAGTGGACAAGGTGTTAGTTGACCCACCATGTAGCTCTACTGGATTGATATGGAGAGAACCATTCTATAGATGGGCGATTAAGCCTAGGCATATTAGAATGTTCTCAAACCTCCAGTTAAAAATACTTCAAAACTCATCAAGACACGTTAAGGAGGGAGGATACTTAATATACTCAACATGCAGTATAACAGTCGAAGAAAATGAGTATGTCGTAGAAGATTTTCTAAGAATAAATCCTAACTTTGAATTAGTAGAACCGTCTCTAAGCATTGGTTCACATGGTTTAAGAGATCTCGCTGAAGCTCGTAGGCTCTACCCACATACTGATATGTGTAATGGATTCTTTATAGCATTATTCATGAGAAGATACTAATATAATTAGGTCGTTGATGAAATTATTGACATAATTTATTGTTAATGTTTAACCATTGGAACAAGTAGATTTGTTGGATATCCTAGATTAAATACATCTCTAGAATTAATGTTTAGGCCTACCTATTCTCCTAGAATAATTCTATAACTTGAGCTAAATTTTCTTCAATACTTTTCTTAAAGCCATTGATCGCTATGTACATCCTTGAATTTTTTAGTCTCTTTTAACTTCTAACACGTATGCATACTCATCAATCTTAGTAAAGCTTCTAATTCAAAACCATATTCCTTAGTGACTCTACTCAAGTATTCTTCACCCTCAACATGCTCACGTTCAGCAACTATTGTGTAGTTAAATGGCGTGGCAACGTAATCAATTAATTTAATTATAGCTTTAAGAACTTCCGGTAAACCTGTTAAATGTTCAATAGAAGTTGTTGAAAGCACCAATTTGTGATTAAACTTAGATGCAATAGTCTTAAGCACTCTCTTATCTAACGGTCCATCCCCAAAGAAACATGTGCTTGAATCCTTTCTCGAGAAGCCTCAACTAATTTCATATCTATAGTTCTTCTATAATTCTCCTAATGTCAATCTTGGATTCAAGTAAGCTTCAACTTCATCTAATGTAAATTGACGGGGTCGGATGATCCCGTTGCTTTTCCTTAATGTAAATATCTTGCAACTAGTTGGATTTATCATGACGAGGAGTCTTAGGAGGTCTATTGTCTGTATTGTTATAGAGAGCTGGATCTTATTAAGCTGAGTATCTTCTTAAGTCCTGTTGTATGCTGATGTACTTCGGGATAAGCAGAGAATAGCGGCTCCGGCTCAGCATTGTATTTATAGTTGTTTAAAGATTTAGTTTCAGGAGATAACGTGGAGACTTCATTAAAGCAAGTAGTTTAGGGTGTGTAGGTAATGCCTCAAGATTATGATGAGTTGAAGCGGATGTTCTCATTCCCCGTTGAGTTGAGATATGAAGGTAGAGCTAGGTTTCTATCTCCTCTCTTACCGAGTAGTAGAAATTTTGCTCCCTCTTCCCTTCCTGCTTTCTTCAATCCAGCTTCGAAATTGAGTAGAGATTTTGCAGTACTCTTCTTAAAAGCTTACTTTGAGAATGGGAAGATAACTCTCTGTGAGCCTCTTGCAGGTACTGGTGTTAGGAGTATTAGGATTATCTTAGAGACTGGTTTAGTAGATTATGCTTTAGCGAATGATATATCTAAGAATGCATATGAATTAATTAAAGTAAATGCTAAATTAAACAATGTTGAAGATAAGCTTGAAGCATCTAATCTAGATGCAAATGAACTACTTGCATCGAGAGGTAGAGGTAAACCCAGATTCAATTATGTCGATATAGATCCTGCTGGCTCTCCTGCAAGATTTATGGAGAATGGTTTTAGAGGATGTGGGAAAGACTCTATTCTCGGAGCTACAGCAACCGACCTCTCAGCATTAACGGGGTCTAAGCCACTTTCATGCTTGAGGAAATACGATTCATACCCTGTGAGGACTCCCTTCTTAAGAGAAGCAGCTATAAGGGTCTTAGCAGGCTTCATGGTTAGAACAGCTGCTAGAATAGGGTTAGCCGCTGAACCAGTCTTTGCATTCCTAAAAGATTACTATACCCGAGTCTTTGTAAAAGTCTCTCCAGGGATAGATCGTGCCAAGGAGATTCTTAAACAGATCGGCTGGATATCTTATTGTCCTAGATGCCTAGCATTATATACATATAGGGTTAATGATGTACCAGTATCTTCATGTAGTAGATGCTTATCACCCCTGCCTTCTGCTGGTCCTTTATGGCTTGGAAAGCTATTTAGTGAAGAAATAGTTAGGAAGATGGTTAAACATGCTTATGGGGGGGTTGATATCTATCGTGAAGCAGCGAGTTTACTAGAATACATGTTGAATGAAGATGCATCATTGATAGGCTACTACCCCGTAAATACAATATCATCTGTTCTTAAGGTGAACCCTGTTAAACCTAGAATAGTAATAGATAGATTAAGAGATAGAGGATACAGAGCATCCTTAACACATCTAGATTATTCAGCTTTTAAGACAGATGCGCCACCCGAAATAATCAAGGATGTTTTCTTTTCTCTTTCTAGGGGATAAGAGAGAATCATGCTTGCTTGACTTTATTATGTCTAGATTTCAAGTAACGAGTAATCTACATCCTTAAATTAACTGTAGCAATTGAATTCTATGGTATAGAATGGTTCGGAACTGGGCTGAGGAAGCATATAGAGACATCTTTAGAAGAAGAGCTAAGATTGAAGGTTTCAGGTCTAGAGCAGCCTATAAACTGCTTGAAGCAAATAAGAGGTTCAGATTGATTAAGGAAGGCGACATAGTTGTAGAGCTTGGAGCATGGCCTGGAGGTATGACTCAGGCAGCTTCTAGACTTGTTGGAGAAACAGGTCTAGTAATAGCTGTAGATATTAGAAAGTTTAAAGTGTTCAGTGAATCAAATATAATCACTATTCAATCAGACGTCCGGGAGGAAGAAGATGCTGTACAAAAGATACTACAAGTACTAAATGGGAAAAAAGTAGATGTAATTATTTCTGATGCTTCTCCCAAGTTTACAGGAATTAGGGATATAGATATTACTAGGCAGATAGAGCTAACAGAAAAATCATATAATATCTCTCTCAAGTTAGTTAAAAGAGGAGGCTCAATAATGTTGAAAGCGTTAGAATGTCCTGAGCTTCAGCTACTTGAAGAACAGATAGGGTCTTCTTTTAGTTACGTAAAGAGATTTATCCCATCAGCTACGAGAAAGACGAGCTCAGAAATTTACCTCATAGGTTTAAAGAGATACTGAGAATAATGGTTTCGGACTTAGTTTTCCTCAATGCTTTTTGAGGAACTAGATGACGAGATTAGCCATTCTTCTATCCATACACACGAATTCGGTGAAACCGTACCCTGCTTACCACATACATTATTATATATGCAGGATGGGCAGGGAGCACCCTTTATAGGTTCAAGGGTAACTTGCCTAATAAGAGGGACAAGCCTTCTGGTCCATCTGTCTTTAGCAAATTCTTTAACTCTCTTTACTATTCCCTTCTTCTCTAATTTTATAGCAATCCTAGAACCCTCTCTACTAGTTACCCCAAGCTTATGCCATAATTCTGATTGGAGTAAACCTTTATCCTCATATTTAAGAAGAAGCTTTATAGCCTTTTCTTCAAGCTTACTAATTTTTTGAGGCAAAATAAGAACCCAGAGATAATATTTCCACATGTACTATATATGTGTTTCCTCCTCCAGATAGATCCTGTCAACTTTTACTTAAGCTTTTCTCTTTATGTCTATGGCCTAGTCTCTGTTATGTTTTCTTATGCATGTATTGGATTACATCATGGATAGGTTGTCTAAGCTATTCAGGTTTAACAACTACCCGTTGATTGAGAAGGCTTACTCTATCTTGTTTCATGTCGTTGGTCTAAGCCTTAGAGATGTTTTCTGAGAGGTACTGTGTAACTACCGCTTCTAGGGAGAGTGTTAGAAAATGGCTCCACAGATTCTCTAAGGTATTCTCTGTAGATAGGAGGTTTAGGAATACTGTAGCGGTAGATGAGACTGTAGTTAAGCTTCATGGTCTTAGAGCATATGTATGGTCTGCTGTAGACGTAGATTCAAAGGAATTACTGGCTCTAGAGGCGTCGTATGGGAGGAGCTGCCTAAATGCTCTATCATTCCTCAAGAAAGCATTGAGGATGTGTACTAACAAGCCGTTGGTCATAGTTGATAGGGGTCCATGGTATAGATGGGCATTGGAGAGGCTTGGACTAGAGTATAGGTATGAGAAGTTTAGTATGAGGAATAGGGTTGAGAGATTCTTCAGGTACCTAAAGGAGAGGACAGTGATATTCCACCATAAGATGAGCGCGAGAAACCACGTACAGGGAATAACAAACCTCAAGCTATTCCTAAGCCTATTCACACTATACTATCAAGCCGCAAGGACTGGGAGGTGAGCGAAAATGCTTATTTGGACACTATCCCTCTACTATTACTCTCAGGTCTAGGTCGCTATCTACTTGTATTTCTTTCGGTAGACATGGTAAGAGGCTTAATGTTGCAAAGTGTGATACGCTATCTTCTTGAGCTATGCGAGAGTGTTCGACTCTTTGGACCACTCTGACCTCAATTGGGCCAAGAACATTCGTAATTATAGTTCTCTGAGCCGTATGTTTGAGTAGATTATCTTCCGTTGATAACTCGACTACTTTAAATTCAAGACCACAATCAGGACACCCCCGTCCTCCATAAACAGAATGGACATTATCACTACCACATTTAGGGCATTTCCACATAACCATAAAGACCATAAATGTTTGGAAGAAAATACTACATTAAGGTTTCTACGTCTTAAAAAACACGGTGTCTAGGTAAAGGGGTTATATGGCTGAGAAGACATCTTATAACAGCATAAACTGGAAGCAGCCGCCCTTAACAGTATTTGAACCCTTATCCAGACAAATCTTATGACAAAATCCAAACTGTTAATAGAATGTTATGCCTAGGAGTGTAAGGTTCTAGATTCCTAGTTCTTTAATAATATTGTCTAATTCTCCTATACTGCTGATTATTACTACTCTTACTTCTATCGTTTCTTCAGACATACTGTAGACCCATCCTTTCCACCAGTTTATATAACCTGTTCTAGAAGGTAGTCTGCCCCCATCGTTTAGCCTCCTTAGTTCGATAAAGAAGTGGGTAGGCGCTTTAAACCAGTCGGGCACTCTATCCATTGAGGGGAGCCAACAATGTAGTATATCAAGGTGTCCCAGTGTCTGGCATGGTAAATTAGTGCCGAAGATATGCTGGCTTCTGACTTCTGCAGCATTAACACCCTCCCTCTTAGCAACTTGAGTCACTACTTCAAAAGGGACATAATAGAGAGTCTGTAATATCCTAGACATTTTTTCTATGCAGACATCATCTGTGGGAAAGATAAACTTTTAAATACTTTAGGTAAGCAATAACGTTATGGCAAAGTTCTATGCCCTATCAACGATTCTTCGATTATTCTTTAACATCTTAACGTTTGTAACTCCTCAACAAATAAACTTTAACCCAGAATGTGTCCCACCTCCTCTAACAGAGATACCCTACTTTCTCTAGGTGCCTAGATTGTAGGCTTAGGCTTCTTACCATCCTATTGTTGATATTTAAGTCTCTTTCAAGCAATCTAATATAATCCATATCTTCGAGACATACTCATCCACTAGCATCAGGCAACGTGAACATATAATGTGCCATTAATAATTCTCCTAACATTGACTTTAGCCTTACCAACTCTATTCCTAGGAGGCAGTAAGGGTCTAAAGTGATGTTAACGCCAATTTTCGCCCTAACTGTGGATTAGTCCTCAGACCCTGTTAACTTTTACTTAGGTTCTTTTTATGTTATAGCTATGTCTCTGTTTTCTTATGTATGTATTAGGCTAGTCCTCCGATAAGATACCAAGCATATACGAATTCCGCTCTTAATCTATTTTGTGTTGGTGGGTTTAGGGTTTATTTTACGGTCTTTCTAACCGTTGTGGTATGCTGTCTG
>Ga0080004_1159994_pt1 | contig 10014 bp, 14 predicted proteins | sample WasSprMetagenome_FD_69207 | JGI IMG/M metagenome (GOLD analysis project Ga0080004, IMG submission 69207) | Sulfidic aquatic microbial communities from Washburn Spring, Yellowstone National Park, USA - WS (SPADES assembly) (version 2) | ecosystem: Environmental > Aquatic > Thermal springs > Hot...
TGAGGTAATTCCGTACGAGGTGGAGGCCGGGTAGTGCCATGGCAGTTGCGGTGCCGGTGCTGTTTGGGGGGTCACTGGCCGAGGGCCTGGGATAAGCCGGGCGCGGGAGCGCGGGGGCCGCGGACTGGGGCGGCCTCTGGGGGGGGGGCGCAAGTCTGGGTGGAGCTGGCGGCACGACTGCCGGCTCTTTTAGCAAAAACTGTGAGGCTGCGGGCATGACTTGCGGCCTTCCGAAAAAAGACATGGGACCCTGAGGGGTCAAAAAGGGAGGAAGCGTGTATGCGCAGGAAGGTTCGCAGGTATCGGGGTTGGAGCCAGCCGGTGAGCGGCGGCTACGTAGTAACGGTAAAGGGCATCTACCTGAAGGATGCAGGCAGGTATACGGACGACCGCCGGGAGGTAGAACGTGCGGGCTGTCCGGAGGCATGGGCGCTCCGGGAATTTCTGCTGGCGCAGCCGGAAATTTAAGCGATGCCAGGGTAACCCGCAAAAGAGGAGGCGTGGGGAGCATGTATCTCTTCAACTTATCCGGCCACACTCCCCCGAAGGGGAGCGAAGAGTTCGACGTGATAATAAACCGGGACATTCCGAATATACCTCCTACGCCGGAAGCGATAGCGCGGCAGGCGTTTGAGCTGGTGGAGAGCCTGCCGCAGGAAGTGCTCCGGCAGGGCGGGTTTGAGGTAATCCTACCCGGGATGACCCCTCTTGCTGGGGCCACGCTGGCGGTAATACACGGCCGGTACGGCCAGTTTCCGGCGATCAGGTTTGCAGTGAGGCAGAGCGATGGGACTTTTAAGTTGTCCGGGCGCATTGACCTCCAGGAGATACGTATGGGGGGTCGTGCTGGAAGGTAGCCATCCAAAAAGCTGAATTTTAAGGGGCCTATGGGCCCCAAAAATAATGTTTTGGGGGTTGATGAAATGACCCAAAAGTACAATTTTAGTGGGCGGCGCTGGACGCCCGAAGAAGACAAAAAAGTGCTGGAGGGCATTGCCCGGGCCACGCATAAGCAGGTTGCCATCCAGAACCTGGCGAACATGCTGGGCAGGACGCCCGGTGCGATAAAGCGGCGTTACTCCCGGCTGTGCAAGCGGATGCACATGACGGGCCAGGCTGCTGGGCTGGCGGGGAAGATGAGTAGAGTGTTCAACAAGCTTCTGGCCGCCGCAGAGCAAAGCCCGACGGGCCGGCTCACTGCTGCCCAGCTGGAAAGAATAGCCCGGGAGGAGCGGATGAAGTATCCCCAAGTTCTGTCATTTTGGGGCCAGATAAATGCCCATGAATTTTGGCTGGCTAAAGAGGTAAAGCGGCCGCGTAACCAGATGATTATCGTAGAGGAAAAGGTGCGCCAGCTGGAGGAGGAAAGAGAGCGTTTGGAAAACGCGCTTCGCGAGAGGGAGGAAATGGTTGCATCTATCCGCAAGACACTGGAGGAACTCAAGGGGGTATTCACATTTTAACTTGACAGTGGGGGGAAGAAGGAGGCCTGTTAAGGGCCTCCTTCTTCGTTAAAAACTCTCGTACGAGAAGGAGAAGGTGCAATGTGGCCTTCTATTGGCGAGCTGGCTTATATTCCTTCATATGTGCCTGACAGGACAGGCCCAGCGATAGACGTAGTGCCGCCGGGCGGGAGAAAACGAAAACTTGTGGAGGTATCCGAAGCTGAACTGCTGGTGCGGGCGTCGTACCTTTGCAGGAGGGCGGCATATCTACACCGGGAAGCCCTTTATCTGTTATGCCGGATCGTGGAACTCGCAAACCGTCTGGACCAGCAGCAAGTTGTAGCAAAGCTGGAACAGGAACTGAAGGTTTTCGGGTATATCTGCGCGGAAGCCCGGGCGGTAGTGGAAGAACGGAGTGCACTGGTGGAAGCGCTGCGGGAACGGGATAATACCGGAAAGATTGCAGATTACCTGACCGACAGTGCGTCGGAGTTCGTGGGTTTAGTGGTAGTTACCCGGGTAATAAGGGATGCAGTAAAAGAAGTTGTGGTGGCCCTTCTGCGAAAGGTCGCCGATAAGCTCGAAGCGCTGTCGGAGGAGATAAGGTGTTGCGACAAAGAACGCGGTGCGGTCTAGTTGAGCCGGAGGCATCGGGCCGCCTGCGTCCCCCCTTTTAAAAGTCCGGGGAAGGGGGGATTACAGGTGTTGGAAAAGTTTTTTGTTGGTCTATTCATGGCAGGAAAAATTCTCACGCTGGTTGCTGGGGTCCTGGCAGGTGGAGCTGGTAATGCGTCGCCTGCTCGGGATTCTGGACCTGGCTGCGAGAATAAAAGGCAAGTGGAACGACCTGAAACGTGACCCCAGGAAAAAAAGGAGGACTACAGGTACAGGACGAAAGTGCCGGTAGTCCATTTAACTTTCAGCAGGATTCGCAGCAGTTTACTGAGGCGCAGCAGGTGGAAAAGTCGAACTTTCTACCTGCGTCATTATACAGCACCGGAGGGAGAAAGTCAATGCCGTCAGTTGTGTCTACTGCAATTCAGGCATTCAGCGCCCTGGCGGGATGCCTTTTTGCCGTACGGTACTTTTTTGTGCGGAAGAAGCATCCCGAAGAGAAGGTCGTATGCATGGCCTTTATAGCGATGTTCGCTGCGGTTACGGTTATGCTCGGCGGTCCCAGCATCAGTTTTCCGCCAATCACGTGGGCGTTAAGGGCAGTTGGGGCGATAGAGGCAGCAGGTGCTGTGCTGGCTGCGGTCCGCCGGGAAAGTTTCTGGAGCCAGGTCGACAGGGCGGTAACTGCGACGGTGTTTTTTCTGCTGTCCATGTTTTAATCTGAGGGGGTCATCGTTATGCTGCGGAAAATAGGCGGGGCGCGGGCGGCCCCTAATACCATACAGGAGGGCAGTGTGGGGGAAGACGTTTGGCTGGAGCTGTGGGAGCAGTTTGACGCCTGGCTCGAAAGGCGGTACATATGGTTTTTCTATTTTGTTTTTGGCTACCTGGCGGTCCAGGTGGTCAGGGCACTGGTGGACTAGGAAGGGCGGTAGCCCAGAAATCAAAAAAGGAGGGCGGTCCACGTGATGGACCTCAAAAACAAGGTTGCCATGGATGAAAGGGACGGCCATTTTTTGGGGCGGCTCTGCTGGTACACGATACACGAACAGCTGGGCCTAGCCAGGGAGCAGCTTGAGGAGCTGTTTGAGCAGAGCGGGGTGGACAAGAAATTCCTGCCGCACCCCGTGAAGGAAGTGGACGTGTTCCGCAGAGCTACCAGCAGGGTAGAAAGAAACGGGATACCCCTGGACAAGGACCGGTCGATGAACCTGCTGGTCCGGGAAGTGAACAGTACGAAGGATGGGGTAGCCCGGCAGATAGTGATAGAAATAGTGGATGCCAAAAACGTACGCCTGGACTATAAGCCTGCGGTCACGCTTCTTTTTGTCCGTAAGACGGGCCGGATAAACACGCAGGTCCATGTTGCGGACCCGGCCGCTGAGGGGGCCGCGCGGCAGGCGGAGGAGTTGTACGAAGCGCTTCTTGGCAAGTACGAAGGCGACCACGTGCGGCGGATGGTTAACAACATCCTTTCGTCCATGAGGCCTACTGCAGTGCGTCCTTCTGGCGGGGTCTATTTTGTGCCGGAGAAATACCGGGAAGAACTCTTTGCGTTAGAGCGTCTGGTGCGGCTGTTGGGATGTGAGTTCTTCACCATTCCCGTGGTAGACAGTGTGGACACCAGAGAGATGGTGAAGAAAAAGCTGGAGGACCAGGTATTGGCTGCGATAGCGAGTCTGGCGGACGCCCTCAGGCAGGAAAACCTCACACAGAAACAGGTAGTAGCGCTGATGGAGGAGACGAAGAAGCTGATAGCGGACGTCCAGGAATACGAAGCATTACTGGAAAAGGACCTGAGCGACCTGCGGCACAAGGTGGGGCTCCTGAAGATGCAGGCGGTGGAACTTTTGAACCGGGAGACGGCGGCATAAAGGGCTGGAAGAGCGGGGCATTGCCCCGCTCAAAAGCTTTTTTTGATTGGGGGATGCCAGAAATGGAATTTCTGAAAAAGTTGGGCGAGGTACGCGCGTACCTCAACAGCAAGTTTATACAGCGTGAGGAGCTTATAGATGTGTGCCTAACCGCTCTGGTGGCACGCCAGCATGTCTTGCTTTTAGGTCCCCCGGGGACGGCCAAGACGCAATTGATATCGGAGCTTGCGGCCTGCCTTGATGGGGGCCAGCACTTCCAGTGGCTGCTGACGCGGTTCACGACGCCGGAAGAGCTCTTCGGGCCAATATCCCTGTCGGCTTTAGAGAGGGATAGCTACCGCAGGGTGACCGCCGGCAAGCTGCCGGAGGCGACTACCGCGCTGCTGGACGAAGTATTTAAAGCTAACTCCGCGATACTGAACACCCTGCTCAGCATAATAAATGAGCGGGTGTTTTACAACGACGGCCAGCCGGTGAAGGTACCTCTGATAACCCTTTTTGGTGCTTCCAACGAAGTGCCGGTGGGGGAGGAAGAGGCGGCGCTGGCGGCCTTCGCGGACAGGTTCCTCTTCTGGTACCAGGTAGAGTACCTGGAGGAAGACGGTGCTTTTGCGGAGATGCTGCGGCTGGACGGTTCGGGGTCCCGGCCTTCGGTGAAAGTGGACGAGATAGCGGTAGCTTCCATGGCAGCGGAGCAGGTAGAACTGGGGGACGACATAATAGACGCGATGGTTGAGCTGCGGCGCAAGCTGCGGGCCGAAGGGATAATCGTATCCGACCGCAGGTGGAAGCAATCATTGTCGGCGGTAAAGGCAAAAGCATTCCTCAACGGTTCTTCCCGGGCCGAAGTCCAGCGGGACATGCCCGTTCTGGCGCATACTTTGTGGACATCGCCCGAGCACAGGGATATCGTCCAGCGGGTCGTCCGTAGCACTGTCGACCCGTACGGCCAGGAGGTTGCCGAGTTGCTGGCAGAGGCAAGAGAGCTGTGGGAGAATGCCCTTAATAACCCTGACAATACCAGCGTAGCTGTGGAAGCCCACGCGAAGCTAAAGAAAATTGCGGACAGGCTGGACGAGCTGGAGAAGCTGAATGTAGACGTCAGGAACCCGAAAGAGAGAGTTCAGGCTTACATGAAAGATGTGCTCACGAAAAGCCTCAAGCTTACGCTATAGACGAATTCCAGATTTGTGCCGGCGGGTTATTCGCAGCGAAGGGATACTAGTATGGGAATAGCCGCTTTTCCTCCCCTTCCTCAAGAAAGGGGACTTCCCGGCGGCTTTTGTTAAAGGCGTGCTGGCCGGGTGCCTCAGGATCAATCTCTAAGGGGTGTGAGGCTGATGAGCGGTGCTGGTTGGGAAGATATTACTCGGGTAATATTTTTGACTTCCTCTACTGGAGAGCTCGTAGACAACCTGCCCGTGGAAGTGGAACCGGTAGCTCCCAATGAGGAAGAACTGCTCTACAAAGTAGAGTGCCGGGGTTTTCTTCTGCCATACGTGGTCCAGCTCCCGGACGGGAAGCGCGGGATACTGCTGGCCGCAGAGATAGCTAACCCGGGGTCAGAGGACCCGGAGGAGGCCCGGATTGCCCGTAAATGCGGTTTTGCGACGGAAGGGGATGCCTGGCAGTTTGCGGAAAGCATTCTAAAGGAGTGGCGGAGGCACGGCCTGCGGGTGTTTGGCGGGCATGCCACGGGGCCGTTCGGGCGCCACGAAATAGGTGCGTTTGTTGGGTTTGAGGAACCGGACGTTTTAGAGAAATGCGGGCTGGCTGACAGGCTGGCGAACGAAGTAAACAGCATGGCAGCGTAGAGGAGGGGCGGGGCGCGTGCCCTGCCCGCGCTGCGGTAAAAGAAGACCGCGGTGCGGGGAGGGCACGAATTCCGGGTACCGGACCGCACGATGGCCGGTACGGCAGTTAATTTTCGGGACGGTAGGTTTCATTAACAAGGCCTATCAGAAGTGCAGTTCAAAAAAGGGGTGCTGTCTAAGGCACTCCTTTGCAACTTTAATTACGATGTCCCGCGAGCCAACCAAGGCTGGTGGGTACGAGCAAGATTCAAGGGGGGATATGCCGTGGGTCTTGAGGCTTACGTTGATGCTGCCGACCTGTTTGTGAAGGTAGGCAGCTATGGCTGGTACCACAGCTTCCGCAGCACGGTTTGCGAGAAGCTAGAGGATGGCGACTGGGGCAGCCGCTTTCCCAGGTTGATGAATCATTCTGACTGCGATGGCACTTACACTCCGGAAGAAGCGGACGAACTTTTGGATGAGCTCCGGACTATCAAAAAGGAATTTGAGAGTGAGAGCGTAATGTATCCGGTAGTCTTGTACTGCGATGGAGATGGGAAGGTTATTGACTATCGGGAGAAGTACTCCGAGGCAGGCACGTTTGTTTACGGGAATGGCTTTTCCTTCGGCGTTACCGAAGATGGCCTGGTGGTGGAGGCAGACGACCCTACAAGGGTTGACCTCCCGGTGGATGAGATCCGGCAGAACATATTCGGCCAGCCCCAATACCGTTGGTATTTTGAGCGCATGGAGCGTGCGGGAAACGGTATGTGGATGTGCCGGCGGCGGGACGGGAATGCCGTGACCGTAGAGGGGATTCCCACGTGTGCTCCTCCGGGGTGCGTTCTGATAAAAGCGGGGGAGCTACCTGCGGTAGAGGTGTTTAAAGATGTTATTGATACCTTGGAGGAGCTATGCCGGGCGTCAGTAGAGACCGGGGACCCGATAGTGTTCTGCTGATGTTTAAAGAAGGGGTGCGGCAATGTTCGCACCCCACCGCTTGACTTCAGCGAGAAAAGAGATGGGGGGAGTTCGGTGAGCCTGCATGTCTATGTATCAGGGGCGAACCTGCTCATACCGGTAAGCAGTTACGGCTGGTACCACAGCTTCCGCAGTACCGTATGCGGGGAGCTGGAGGGCGGCCGCTGGGGTAGCCGGTTTCCACGGCTCCAGAACCACAGCGACTGTGACGGGAGCTATTCACCCGAGGAGGCAGCGGGGCTGCTGGCTGAACTGGCGGTGATAAGGAGGGAGCTTGAGAGCATCAGGTACCCCGTCGCCTTTTACTGCGATGGTGAGGGCAGGGTTCTGGGGTACCGCAGGAAATACTGCCAGGCGGGCACGTACGCTCTGGGGAACGGCTTTGAATTTGGGGTTACGGAGGACGGCCTGGTGGTGCAGGCCAGCGATCCAGACAGGATACCGCTGCCGCCCGACGAGGAAATAGTGGGCATATTCGGCAACCCGGAGTACCGGTGGTACTTCAGCTTTATGGAACGTTTGGATGAAGAAGTATGGAAGTGCCACCGCAGGGACGGGACTTCGGTTACCGTAGAAAATCTCCCCACGTGCGCTCCCGATGAGTGCGCCGTGATAAGAGCGGGGGAAATGTCTGCATTGGAAGTTTTTGCCGATATTATTGATGCCCTGGAGCAGGCCTGCCGGGCGTCTATAGAGACCGGAGACCCCATGGTGTTCTGCTGATCATTCTTCGAGTGTGGGGTGTTTTTGTTGGGGCAGGTAGCATTTTGTGGGAGCGAGCATGTATGGCTGGGGACGTGTGATACCGGTTTAGCTCAGTGGAGCAGCCTGTGGGCCAGTATATGCACCTGCGGCGGGAGTCTGGAACAGTTCCCTATACTGGAGAAGATGCTGTTCAGCCGGCAGGCTGTTATCCTGCCGCAGGAGAGTGAAAGGCTCTTGACAGAAATAGCGGCTGCGAGGGAGCTTCTGGCCCGGGTAAAATATCCGACTGCGATGTATATTGGGCGGAACGGGGAAGTGCTTGGTCAGCGTCCTTTTGAGTATGTAGAAGGGCTTGAGATAAGCGCCAGCGAAGAGGGGATAGTCATAGCAGTATTGGACCTGGAGCTGGCTGCCCGGAGAGGGTTGGCCGTTCCTCCTGATGAGGCGGTAGAGGACGACCTGCTGGGGCCGCTGCATCTCTGGTACTTCCGCATGCTGGAGAGGGCGGGCGGCGGCCGGTGGAAGGGATACCGCCCGGACGGTACAGTGCTCTGTATTGAAGCCGGTTTTCTGGTGCACGACGAGTGCACCTTCATAAAACCGGGTTTGGTTTCCGTGCTGGACCCGTACGATGGGTTCCTCAAAGAAATCGAAGGGCTGTGCCGGACTTCGATAGAGACCGGCGAGCCCATAATAGTTTGGAGCCCATAATCGTTCAGCAGGATGATATGCCGAAAGGGGGCAGGCTTATGGGCAGGTGTGTATGCGGGAGCAAAAGATTTATCGCCCACCAGGTCTGGTATGTTGACATTATTGTAGACGAAAACGGGGACTTCCTGCAAGAACTAGGAGAAGACGCCGTGTATGACTGCGGGAAGCCCTACGCCCGTACGTGTGTTTGGAATGCGGCAGGGAATACGATGAACTGCCGCGGTAGAGAGGGGTGGAACGCGTGAGGCCTGATAAGGCCCATACAGTTCTAAATATAGACCGCTACGACCGGCGGGTATACGGTGAAGTATACCGCCAGGCGGAGCGGCTGCAGGAAGTAGAAAAAGAACTGATGGCGAAGGTACCCACGGCAGACGTTCTGCTGCGCGATGTATGGGCGGGGCTGTATAAGGCCAGGCCCGAAGTCTTGGAAGAGGTGCCGCCTTCTCTTAGGGTAAACCAGGCCATCATGAAGGAGGTACTGGGCCTCCCGAAAGTGGAGGACCTCCGGCAGAGTACCAGGTTCGATGAGTGGGGTTCAGCCTTGGGGGCGGTATCATTGGCGCCGGAGCTCGCCCGGTTGATACCCGAAGAAGCGAAAGAAGCCTTCCGGTATGAGCAGGAAGCCAGCGAGTTCCTAAGGCAGGCAGCCAACCTCCAGATAGCCGCTGAGGCAGCAGAACAGGCGGGCCAGGGCCGGATAGCACAGCAGATGATACAGCAAGCGTATCAGCTAAGGCAAAAGGGGCAAGCCCTTATGACCCGGGCAGAGCAGGCGGCTGCAGCGGCCGTAAAAAAGATAAACCCCGACCGGGTTCGTGTGGTAGCGGGGCGTGCTGCTGAGAAGGCGCAGGAGAACCTGGAGAACGCCAGGGTATTTAGCTGGGGCGTATCCCCGGGGCAACCGCATCTCTTGAAGAACTCCCGGGAGAAATTTGAACTGGCGCAGAGGATGGCGGTGGACTACCGGCTGAGGGAGATAGCCCGCATGGCCGGCCGGATAATCCGGATAGCGCTGCACAAGAGGAAGACCCGGAAGAAGCAGGAGCCAGCAGAGTTGGTCGGGATTACTCTGGGCCGCGACCTTGCCAGGGTGCTGCCTTCGGAGCTGTGCTATTTGGGGCATCCTCTGCTGAAGAAAGACTTTCTGCGGCGGTTTACAGAAGGGAAGCTCCTCCAGTACGAGCTGGGGTCGAGAGAGGTAGAGGGGCGGGGCCCGATAGTGTGCTGCCTGGACAGCTCGGGCAGCATGGAGGGCATCAAAGAAATTTGGTCCAAGGCCGTGATGCTCGCGCTGTTCCAGGTGGCGGTGCGTGAGAGGAGGGCTTTTGCCTGCATCCACTTTGGGAACAAGGAGGAGCTGAAGGTCTTCGAATTTCCTGAGCCCGGGAAGGCGTCTCCGGTGGAAGTGGCAGAAGCGGCCCTTTTCTTTTTCGGTGGGGGCACCGATTTTGAAGCCCCGCTGGGCAGGGCAGTGGAACTGATGGGGAAGAGCACCTACAAGAAAGGCGACATTGTCTTTATTACTGACGGGCTATGTGCCGTAAGTGAAAAATTTATCGCCCGCTTCCAGCGTGTCAAGCAAGAGAAGGAGTTCAGCGTGTATTCGGTTGTTGTAGACGAAGACCCGGGCGGTGTGCTGCCCTTCAGCGACCGGGTGGCGCTGTTTAACAGTGTAAAAGGGGACGACCGTGAGGCGCTGGAGGTGGTGTTCGGAAGATGAAAGTAAAGGTAGCTGTAGTTTTCGGCCGGGAGGGGCCCGCAGAGCTGTATGCGGGGACTCTGGCTGAATAAGCGATGGTGAAGTTTATTGGCCGAAGGCACGTAGCGGTTTTCGAGATAGATGCAGTGTACGGTTTGGAAGAACTGATGCGGTGCATGGCGGAAGCT
>Ga0080004_1211315_pt1 | contig 10014 bp, 22 predicted proteins | sample WasSprMetagenome_FD_69207 | JGI IMG/M metagenome (GOLD analysis project Ga0080004, IMG submission 69207) | Sulfidic aquatic microbial communities from Washburn Spring, Yellowstone National Park, USA - WS (SPADES assembly) (version 2) | ecosystem: Environmental > Aquatic > Thermal springs > Hot...
AGGATTGTCTTCCCCGCACGCTTTCAACATCATATCATAGTATTTTTCTGGAACGTGCAGGTGGCATACTGTTTCACCTTCGGCTGTTTTAAAATGTATTAGAAAGCCTTTACTGTATTCTATCCACACGCTTTGGCGGTGGAAGGGCATCGGATGAAATGGTAGATTTTTAAGGTACTCGCTTAGCTTCTTGTCAACCATCCACTTCTGTTGTGCGTAAACTCTTATGCTCTTGTCCTTTATTATCGGCCTAACAGTCTGCTGTATTCTGGAAATCAGCACCTTCTTGTAGGCATCATATTCTCTCATAAGCTTTCTTGCACCAGGATCTTTTGGTGATATGACGGCTTTGACTGTAACCTTTATTGTCTCCATTTTTTTATCAGCTCCATGATTGTTTCGTCCAAGCTTTTTAGGCCCAAGTCTATTTTTAGTCTTGAAAGCTCCCTCCACGTGTCTATTTTCACGGTCACGGTTTTTTTCCGCATACCATGTACTTGTACAAGTTTATGATATAAACATTATTGTAGAAAATATTAAATAGCATAAAATACTACTATAATATTCTGTCTTAACCTTTTTACGCTAAAGCACCATGGTGTCTTAGGGCTCAAAACCCCATGTCATGGGCTTCTAAAGCATAAATGTGTTCTGGAGGATATGATATGGTGGTGGCTATGGAGAGGGAGTTTGTAAGCGAGTTGGAGAAGATGATTTCGGCGACAGAATTGTGTTTTCCTCCTAGCCCAGGGTTCGGTAAATACCGTGAATTTTTGGAACATGCAGTATCTCATCCGGCTAAAATGAACGTGAACCTTCTAGAGTTTCTAATACTAAATTTTACACGTGAAGGTGAAATAATTTTAGACCCTATGGCGGGCTCAGGAAGCTTAGGCGTCATAGCATCATTGCATGGAAGAAACGCTATACAAGTGGATATAGAGAAAAAATTTTATGAGTTTATGGAGGTGGCTAGGGAGAAGGTTGAAAAGCATCCTACATTAGCACCTAAGGGTTGGATAAAAAACATTTGCGGTGATGCAAGACAGTTAAGCATGTTATTAAATAGGGCAGACGCTATTATTACCTCACCACCTTATTTGAAGTCTGCTGAGTCTGGTGCTGGAGTGAACAGGCAGAGGGAAGGTGATGTTAAAATCGGCTGTTCAACCATCGGAAGAATGGTTGCGCATTTAAATGCTATCGACAATACAAAAGAATATGGTTCAATCGTAGACACTATTATAACAAGTCCACCTTATACAAACCGTGCATTTGAAAACCCAAATGTAATTGAACTTCAAAAGAAAGGATGGGTGCATGGTGGCGACATTCCAAAATTTTTTCAAAATCCTATAAGCGAGGACAATCTTGAAAACCTACCATTTGGAAACCTAAAAAGTTCAGATGAAGAATATAAAATGATAACGCGAAATCAAACAAAAGAAGATAATAGGAAGAAAGAGGAAAGGGAAACATATCTTGAGGCAATGTTGAAAATTTACGGTGAAATGTTCAAGATTCTTAGACATGGTGGTAGGGCAATCATTATAGTCAGACCTTTCGTGCGCGGAAAAAGACCAATTGATTTACCATATCATACATGGCTTCTTCTTCAAAAGGTTGGCTTCAGGCTGGAGAAACTGTACAAGCTTAGGCTAAAAAATCAGTCGTTCTGGAGAATATTATACTATAAGAGGCATCCTGATGCTCCAAGAATATGCCATGAGTATATTTTAATCTGCAGAAAGCCTTCCATGCCATAGACTTTTTATAACATAAACGCGTTCTAGAGGATAAAACATTATGTTTAGACTATAGTCTTTGCAGGTGAACATGGTGAACCTAGTGTATTTTGTGAACTAGTGAACGTGCAACATGGGTTCTGTGCTATATATTATGTTAACGATATGCTTAAATATACATACATGCTTGCATAATACGACCTATATGGTCGCACAATCTGCGCAAAACCCTACCACCCGGGGGAGTGCGGGTGGGGCTTCAGGGGCGGATAAGCCAAACTGCCCACGGTGTGGTTCAAAAAATGTTGTGAAAAGAGGCTTCCGACTGTACGCACAAGGTATCATGAGGCAACAGTACAATTGTAAGAGCTGCGGCCACATTTTTGTGCTAAAGGAGGAGGTGGGGAAGGTTGAGTGAAACTTTTGCAAGGCAGAAGTGGATATGTCCAGAATGTGGTGCAGAAGAGGAGTGGAGGGGCCCATGAGAAGGAGGGTGAAAAAGTAATGGTTGAAAAGATAACATGCACCCTAACAACTGAAAGATGTAATGGTGAAGTCGACGTCTGCGAGGCAACCTTAACAGCTTCATGGGATGGTGAATATCTTGACCTTGACGTAGAAAACCTTCTCATAACCATTGACAAGGAAGAGCTTGAGAAACTTCTCGAGTATTTGTTCACGGCCTTTGTCGAAAAAGGAGGGTTGGGTGAGGTTGCAAAGCAAAAGCTGGGTATTAAAGAATGATTTAAGATACTGCCCGATTGCCGGTGTAATGCTGTCCAAGTGGAGTGAACAGTGTATGAATTGTAAGCTTAAAGCGTGTGAGGTGAAAGTTTTTGAGCGTTGAAAAAAAGGAGGAGAGGCTGCCTTCTCCAGCAGAAATTGATGCGAAGATTGAGGCCTTGAAGGAGGTTCTTGAGCTCGTGCAGAAAACCCTTTCCGAGAGGATTAAGACGTTGGAGGAGGCTAAAGAGTCTCTCGAGAAGGCTGAGAAGCTTGGCATGGTATCCTACGAGCTTCCTCTCATGAAACAGGGCCAAGAGAGGCTCTACGGTTGGCTTGAAACCCAGCTCCGCATCCAGGAGGACAAGGGCCACATACAGAACCTTCAGATAAAGGCTCAGGGAGACAAGCAAGTGTACAGTTTCAAGATAATGAACAGGGATGATGTGCAAAAGATTGAAAGGTGGTTTGATTGGGTGAGAAAGAAGCTGTAGACAAAAATGAGTGGTTGGCAGGTAGTTTTGTAATCAAAGAAGCTGGGGACCAATACCATCTCTTGGCATACTTTAGGATAGAGAATGCGAAAATATATTCGAGAGATTTTGAGGCGGAAATCTCCTACACATATTTTGTTATAAGAGGAGGTGTAGGCTGATGAAGGATGAAATAAACGAATCAAGTAAAGAAATAATTTGCGTAATGATATTAAATGAATCTATTGATGCAAGCAACGGATACACCAAACAATATGTTATTGAAGATATTACAAAATATTATCCTTCAGCGCCAGTAGATAACATCAACTTTGATAGAGAGTGATAAAAGATGAATGAAAGCATTATTGCCTTCATCCTAGTTATTTTCGCCTTTGAAGTTCTCCTCCTGGAAATATTGTTTGAGAGAGCAAGCAAACGTTTAGAAGAAATTGAAGAATTAGTTGAAAGACTCTTAGAAGAGGGGAAGAAAGGTGAATGAAAATGGTTGAAACCAAAGCCGTATACTATGTTGACGGAAAAGACATTTTATTGGCTGTAAGATATCCTAACTTCAAAATGAGGAAGGCTTTGAAGGAGCTAGGCTTCGGCACATACAAGTGGCAGCAGGGAGAATGGATTGGAGTAATAAGTAAAGAGAACCTTGAAACCCTCGCTAGAATGTTTCCATGGCTGAAGTTTAGGCCAATATCAAAAGAGGAGTGGAAGAAGGGGGTGTGGTAGAGATGATAGATTTAGGATGCGAGCATTGTGAGCAGGATGAGTTCGGAGGCTTCTACTGCAACATAGAGTGTAGGATGTTCAGGAAATGTGAGAAATGCCATTTTAACACTCGCTTGATAGAGGCTGGGCTCGAGAAGAGGCGGTAGGCATGGATAGGGTTAAGGCGATGAAAGAGGTTCAAAAGTACCTCAGCTACTATAAGGCGGTAAGGGAGCTTGAGAAAGAGTTGAGGGAAACCCTGATTTCTTTAGCGAGAGAGTATAGGTTGAGCGTGGACTTCGAAAACTGTGAGATAACAGACTGGGGGGTGCTGGAAGACGGCTGAAATAAGGCTTCTAACGGAGAAAACAAAACATTTGTACACGAAAAGCAGTAGTGCAAGAAAATACGGCTTCAAATGCAGAGTGTGCGGGAGAGAGTTTCAGCCCGGAGACTATATTGTGGTACGCCAGGAACGTTATGGAAGATACTACTACTGCTACACATGCGCTGCCATAAAAAACGTTGTATGAGGCGAGAAAAAATGTTTTCTGAAAAGACTTTGAAACCCTTTTACGGAAAATTCGTGCACATAAGATACAACGGTGGCATGGAAAGAAAGGGTGTTCTCATGGGAGTAAGGGAGGGGATTATAGTGTTGAAGGATACTGTGCTTCCGTTGGATGGTGTGGAAAGCGTGTTCTGGTGCCCAAGAGAAGAATATGAGGTGAAGAAGGTTGTCTGAAAAATTAGGTGACTTAGCCAAAAAGTTGATTAAATATTTAGTGTACATGACAATTGTCTGCATTACATCTCTTTCGTTAACACTACTTGTCTTGAGGGCGACAGGTGTAGAACTTAATTCTTTGCTGGGGGCGGAAATTGCAATTATAATGACTATTGCAGTTTTAATATTGTACGACTATTTTGAACGTTGGAAAAAGGGTGAAGCAATAGAAGTGTTTCCTGTGTTTTTCAAAAGCATTGGAGTAGTACTTTTACTGTTTAGTGCAATATTTTTTGAAACATCCGAACATGATAGTGAAATTTTCCAGAAAATATTCCTTCTTGCGATGGCAATAATCCTTCTCGTCGGTGGCACCACAATCATAGTTCGTGTAACCAATTACGAGGGCAAGGAGAGGCGAAAAGAAAATGGATATCGTAAACAGGTTTGTTCAAGGGTGAAAAAGTAGATTGATTATAGATTCCGATTGGCTGAATAAGAAGAAGGCAAGGTTAAAGGTATTGGATAAACTTTTTGAGCAGCTTGTAAAATATAATGGCGATGGTAATCCAAGATGCAAAAGCTGTGGAATGATACTATATTTTGACTTCAGCTCTCTACAATGGGATCTTCCCTTTATCCACCCCCACCCTGTCTGCGAAAGGTGGAGAGATTCGGGAATGTACTACTACGGCTATAAAAAAGGCAGCAAAAGAAAACTGATTTTGCATGAAGAGGTGTCAAAATGGGTAATTTGATTAAATATTTAATTAGCTTGACGATTGTTCCTATTATATCTTTTTTGATATCAGTACTTATTCTGCAGATAACAAACATAAGTCTTGATTCTCTATCAGGATTAGCAATTGTAACTATAGTATTTGTTTTTGTTTCATCATTATACGGCTGTCTCGAAACTTGGAAAAAAGGTGAAAAAATAAAAGTATTTTCCATCTTTTTCGAGAAGATTGGGTTCATACTTTTGCCCTTTGGCTTAATGTTTTTTTCAATATCTACGCATGATAGTAATATTTTTGAGAGCATACTATTTTTTATAATATCAGTAGCCTTTCTCGTCAGTGGTATTATAATATTAAATCATGTATCTGCCTATGAATGTGAGGTGAAAAAAGTGAATGAAGTTTTGCAAGTATGAAAAGTGTAGATGGTATTCGGATGACAGCAAATATGGAAGAAAATGCTACTATGAGCCACAGTGCTGGAGAGGCGACCTCGACATCCTATTCTTCCTAATAAAGTTGAAGGTGAAAGGAAAATGAGTGAAGAGAGTAGGCGCTGGGTTCTCTACGAGGAGGGAGCATACTATAAAATCTATAAGCTTCTCGCACAGGAAAGCTTCTACAATCATGTGAAGATAACAAAAATTTATGATGGGAAAGGTTGCACGTACAATTTCAGGCACAGCGTTAAAAGAAAACATTACACCAACCTCACGCTCGAGAACTTGAACCGTATTCTGTCAAATTTTAGGCTGCCGAGGCTGGAGGAATAGAGTATGCCCGTGTACACTGTTTCTCCAAGAAACATCCAAAATTTTAGAAAAAACCGTGTTACAAAAGAATATGGCTTTAGATGCTGGAAATGTGGAAAAAATTTTGAAATGGGCGAAGTCATATATGCAAATGGGCATAAGAAGAGGAGATACTATTGCATGAAATGCGCTAGACAACTGCATTTTATCAGCTTAAAAACTTTTGAGCAAAAGTGAAAACTTTTTGTCTTCTTATCTCAAAGCTGGATATATAACGCTTATATATGTGCCATGTTTATTTTAAGGCGACCAACATGAGCAGAAGTTTAAGAAAAATTTTCAAAGTATACAGGTCACATGTTGTAACACTACCTCAAGAGTGGGTTGGAAAACTGAAAAGCGACCGTGTTATAATATTATACGATAAAGTCCTCCTTATAGTTCCAGAAGAAGATGCTGGAAAGGTTGAAGATGAGATAGAGAAAACCATATACAATATTGCGAAAGGAGGAAAAGAAAATGAGCGGCCATGAGACAATATCATCCTTCACAGTCAACTTTGACCATTCTACAATAGAAGTGAGCATCGTAAAAGACCCTGAAAGCCAACTCTATGCTTTCCACGAGCCAAAGGCCGGTGTAAGCCCAGGATTCCGGTCAAGAGACAATGTAGAAAAAGCCCTTATAGTATGGCTTGCAACACTCGCAAAAAAATACGATTTAAGCGAGGAAGAAATTTTCAGGGTTCAAGCCAGATGCCTTCTGTCCGCATCCAACATACTATCGAAGGAAAAAGGTGCAAAACTTCTGGCCGAACCAGTTCAAGTTGGCGAAGCGAAGGTGACACCGCTTTCGACCCCCTACACTTTAATACATCCGGCCATAGGCGTAGCAGACGACCTCGCATATGTTGGGGTATGGTTGCCGAGCACGATAACATTTCCACCGAAAAAGGAGGGGGAGCAACCTAAAGTGAAGATTGTGAACATGCTCTATCTTGTTACAGAAAAAGGTGAACTTGTGCTTGCAAACAATGAAACCTTATGCCAAAGAGGCTGGATGCTTGAATTTGCTCCTGTGGAAGTTAAGGCCACATGGAAGAAGGTTACAGACTTTTTGAACGGTGACAGGGAAGTCGATCCAGTAAAGCTTCTAGAACAAATTGTAGGAGAATACAAAAACTATATAGAATTTTCTGATGAAAGAGAGTATTTTCTCCATGCACTATGGGATATTGGAACATATTTTCACATCCTATTCAACAGCTTCCCATATCTTTACGTGGGGGGAATAAAACGGTGTGGAAAAAGCAAAGTTCTCACACTACATAGTCTAATCGCCTTCAACGCATTCTTCAGCAACAACATGAGCCCAAGCAGCATTTACAGGCTAATACAGAACGCAAAAGGAACGCTTCTTATCGATGAAACAGAAAAGTTAAGTAACCCTGAAAGGGCTCTAGAGTTCAGGAGCATAATCTTATCAGGTTACAAGAAGGGGGCTGTAGTATACCGTGTTGAGAAGACGAAAAAGGAGACTCTAGTGCCTGAAGCCTTCGAAACTTATGGGCCCAAGGCTATGGCGAACATTCAAGGCCTAGAAGATGTTCTCGAAGACCGGTGCATTATCACAATCATGAAACGTGGAAAAGACCGTAGAATCACTGACAGGGAAGTGAACATGCAAAGTGAACATTGGAGTGAACTTAAACATCGTCTGCACATACTTTTTCTACAATACTGGCGTGAAATACTCGAAACATATAGAAAAATAGATGAACTTAGTGAACGTAATGAACTTAGTGAACAAGTGAACTTTATGGGGATAACAGTAAAAGATGACAGGATAAAATATCTGACGGCACGAGAACTTGAACTATGGAAACCGCTTTTCGCGATAGCAAAGTTTTTTGACGACCAGATAAAACAACACAATAATATGTTCACTAGTTCACTATGTTCATCAAGTTCACTATGTTCACTAATGTTTAGTCTAGCGTTAGACAAGGCCGAGCAAAAACATCTAGAAAACGTTACAGAAACCGGTGAATCAATACTTGTTCAAGTGCTTTACAAAATATACGAATACGACGGCTACTATAAGGTTAAAGACATTTGTGAGGAAATGAGGAAACAGTATGATGAGGAGCAGAAGTGGCTTACAACAAAATGGGTTGGAAACGCCTTAAAGCGATTGGGCTTCAGTAACAAGAGAAGAGTTGGAACCGGATACGAATATTATATTACAAAAAAGGATGTGCTTGATATGATAGAAAGGCTAGGTATAGCATTAGATAACAAAACAGAAAATATGGCAAAAAATATTGAAGCTCCTCATAAGCCAGAAAATAGTCGGAAAACGGAAAATCTGTCAAAAGATAGTGGAAAAGGAGAAAATCAACAATTTTCCAGCAATTCAGAAAATAGTGTTACGCTTGCTACGGATGTTACGCATAATATCTCTGACCAGCATCCTGGCCAAGATGGCAAAGACAAAACTAAACCAGAAGATTCTACACAGACAATAACCGTTACAAGTGTTACAAGTGTTACAAAAACCTGTGGAGACTGCGCCAACCACCAGAAAATGTCCTGCCTCCTGCATCCGGAGTGGACTGTGCTAACGCCAGCTCATCCAGCCTGCGAAAAGTTCAAGCCGAAAGGTGAAATGTGATGGTGCAAACGTTCTATAAGATTGTTGAAAAAGTTTTTGGCGTAAAATGGGTGTACTGCGAATACTGTGGCGCAAGAATAAGGTGCCCAGAGCATGGGGTAACCTATATCGTGAAAGACTATGACAGCTACGGTTTCCCATTCTACTACTGCGACAAATGTGTCGAAGAATATCATACGGCATTGGGGGCGCTAATGCACGACCACATCCTCGACATCCTCGCCGGCGTAGAAGAGTACCTTTCTCCAGGATGCAGGGTGAAGGTGAAGAAGAGGAGATGGTGGTGGAGAAACAATAAAAAAGCAGTTATAGAGGTGGAAGACGATGGATTCAAGAACTCTCGCTAGAAAACTTCGTACGTTTAAAAGTTGTCCGCTTGCAGTCTACAAAAAATACTTGCACCCAAACATTCTCATTTTCGTGGGAAAAGTTCCTAAACCATACAATGAAGACTACAACCTTCACTGGAACTTTACATCCTTCAAAGACAAGGTTGTACTGGATTTGGGTGCTGACTGGGGTAGCACGGCAAAATTTTTTCTCGAAAAAGGAGCACACAAAGTTATCGCAGTTGAAGCTGACAAGAGCAGGATAAGAAAACTCGCATACCTTTACAGGAAAGACGATAGAGTGGTTCCAGTATACGGTTTCATTAAAGACTCTTCCCAAATAGACGCTCTAATAGAACATTATAGTCCAGATCTCGCTAAAGTTGATATTGAAGGTTGGGAAAAATGTCTTCCCCAAGCACATAACATTTCAAAGGTAAGGGAATGGCTTATTGAAGCCCACACACCCCAAATCTACAGCATGCTCTACAATTTTTTCAAAACCTTAGGCTATAAGGTTGAAGTCTACGATTACGTTAACGGCCTAAAAATCTTGCACTGTAGAAAATAAAGTTTATATTCCATACGATAATATGTTCTCTTCATGTTTAAGGAAGCGCTTGCCTTAGCTGTAATATGCACGATACTAACTCTAGTTTTTGCCATAGCATTTCATACGCTAAACTTTCGTAGCACAGAAGCTGAACTATGGTTTGCGGCTGCTACCACAACAGCCCTAATCTTCACAATACAGGCTTTAGAAAAGAAGAAGGCTATCTGAAGCTGTATCCGTCAACCTCTATACCGTACGTTTTCCCAACCCACTCCATATCCTCTCTCGCAACCCTAGCAATTTCAGGATTATTGTTCTTGTTCCACACATACAGCAAATTCAACCTCTTGTAGACGGTTAAGGCTCCATCCTCTTTAACCGCCTTCGCAAGAGCCCTGTGCCTTGCTTCATCACTTTTCCTAATACTGTAACCGTGTTTTGTAAGCTCGCCTTTCTTCAATGTTCTCTTAATGCGTCTTTGCACTGTAACAGGCATCCTCCTCCTGACAACCCTAACTCTTCTCTGCATAAATTCATCTTGAACAAAATATTATTTAATCTTTTTTATATAAGATA
>Ga0080004_1160182_pt1 | contig 10012 bp, 3 predicted proteins | sample WasSprMetagenome_FD_69207 | JGI IMG/M metagenome (GOLD analysis project Ga0080004, IMG submission 69207) | Sulfidic aquatic microbial communities from Washburn Spring, Yellowstone National Park, USA - WS (SPADES assembly) (version 2) | ecosystem: Environmental > Aquatic > Thermal springs > Hot...
TCTCTGCGACCTTGCCGACACCGGCCCACTCGACCACGATCTTGTAGTCGCCAGCCGGGCTCTGCGGCATCGGTGACTCTGGGTTGTACTTGCTGCTAGCCGCGTGCGGCCAGCTCTTCACAGTGTTGCTGTTCAGTATGATCGGCACAACGCCGTCGCTGCCTGGCTTGCTCGTGGTCACGACGTTGTCGGGCCACGTGATGGTGACGGTGATCTTGCCGAGAGCCTCCGGGCTCAGCGGCTTACCCTCCTTGCTCAGCAGCTGGACCAGGCCAATGTACACGAACGTCTTGATCGTGCCGCCAGCCGATGTCACGAAGCCTCCGGGCACCGTGTAGACGATGTTGGAGAACAGCCTCGGCGTCATCTCGTCAGCGAAGCTGTCGTAGATGTCGATGAACCTCGGTATCGCGCCGGCCATCTGCAGCAGGTAGCTGTCGCGCCAGAACACCTTCACCGTGTAGGCGCTGCCAGGCGTCACCAGCAGCCTAGCCCAGCCGAGCTCCTCCTTCTTGGCGCCGCTGAAGACGAACGTCGTGATGCCGCCGCTCGGCTCGGGGTACATCTTCGTGGCAGCGACCATCATGTTGGCCAGCGGCTTACCGCTCCAGTCCTCGATCTTCAGGTAGATCGCCTCCCACTTCAGCTCGACGCACTTCTTGAACTCGTTGTAGTCCTCGCTGAACTTGATTGTTTTGTTTAGGATCTCAGGGCAGAGGGCAGCCTTCCCTTCGTCCAGACCGTACGGGTTCAGCACGTCCTTGAAGTTCTGCTTCGTGTTGATCTTGTAATCGAGCTCAGGCAGTCCGACGTATTGCGTCTTGTTACCAAGCCAAGTCATAACGTCGAACTTGTAAGCGTAGACTTCCGGCGGAGCGAACTTGGCTCTGCCGAAGCTGTCAGTCCACTTCTGCGTGTAGTTAATCAACTTTGACTTCGCCCCGATCACATCGATCCACACTGGCACATTGGGTAGAGGTTCGAGCACGGTGGCCGGCGGGCACGGCGGCGGAACTAGCACGTCTACGCAGAAGCCGTCCATCGCCACAGTTCTAACGGTCTTGGAGGCGCCGCTCCAGTAGGTCATGTTCCAGAAGTCGCCGAGGAACCATGTGTTGTTGCCCCTGAACGTGATGCCGGCCTTCGTCCAGTTCGCGTAGTACTCCGTCGGCTCGATCGTGATCATTTCGGCGGTGTGGTTCCAGTTCACAATGTAGCCGAAGATCTTGTGAGCGATCGGAACGCCAGTGGCGTTCGTGAACGTGGCCGTGTAAGCCTTCGGCGTGTCGGGCACGCCGGGGCTGTTCCACTTGGCGCCGGCGAGCACGAACACGTTAGCGATCTTAGCGCCAAACTTGATGCCGCTCATCGTCAGCGTGACAGTCACGTCGCCTTCGGCGAGGACAATTGTGCGGTCGGGCAGCCACGGTTCGCCGGTTCTGCTGGGCACCCAGACGGGTATCTGTATCTTGATGGTGCCGTCGGCGCCGCCGACCGCGCTCCAAGCGTAGCTGGTCCACTTGTCGCTCCACGCGGCCGGGTCGCTCAGGATGTCGAAGTTGCCGCCGACGAGCGTCCAGTTGAGGGCGTCGGTCCTGATTAGGGTCAGGTTGAGGTTGGGCACTGTGTACTTGCCGGCGTTCGTCAGGGTCGTGACCTCGAGCGTCTGTACCCACGTGACGAGCTTCAGCGTCGCGTCAGCCCTCTTCCCGGTGTCCTTCCAGCTCTTAGCGCCGGTGAAGACCATTATCGGGTGCTTGATGCTGCCTTTGCCGTCCGCCAGCCACGTGTAATCGAAGGTCGCCTTGTCAACCTCTTCGGTCTCCATCGTGGTTTCGTTGAAGAGGACGGTCTTGGTCTCGTAGGGCTTAGGCAGGGTGATCGTGTAGTTGTAGACGAGCACGCCGCCGTGGAACACCATGAAGTGGTACTTAGCTCCAGCCACGAACATGTGCGGTAGGATCGGGAGCGTGTCCTTGTCGGGGTCGCTGTCGTAGTACTGCTGCGAGTAGTAGTAGAAGATGGCCTTGGGGTTGTTCTTCGTCGTCTGGTTGAGGATCTCGAAGTCCACGGTTACGATGCCTGGCGGTGGGCAGATGCACCCAGGTGCTGGGCAGATGTCTGGGCAGCACGTTTTCTCATCGGTGTAGGTCTTGTCGTTGAGCAGGACGGCGACTTCGTAGGTGCCGACATCGGTCTTCATCCTCTCCAGCACATTCCCAACGTGGTCGACCGCGATGACCTTGAAGCTGTAGATCCACGTGGGCAGGACGATCTCGTTGCTGCAGGCGACGCTCAGATAGAACGTCCAGCCGAGCTTCGGCTCCGCGAGCTCCCACGTGATCTTCGGGAAGGCGGCTGTTACGTTGAACGTGTAGTTGGCGACCACGAGTCCGACGTCGGGAGCGTTCTGCACGAGCCTCCTAATGTACGGTGTCGAATTCGAGGTCATCGCGACGATCCTGATAGCGTACTTCCTGCCCGTCTCAGCGGGCAGGAGCGGCACCTGCGTGAACGTCGCTTTACCGTAGCAGTCGGTGAGCTTGGTGTCCTCTGCGAACACAACCTTCCCGTCCTTCAGGTACTCGATCCACACCGTCAGGTTGTAGATTGGGTACTCGATGTCCCACATCGTCAGCGTCACGTTCAGGTCGCCGATCGGGAACGTCAAGTCGACAGCGGTGCCGATGTTCTTGTCCACCACCAAACTGATCTCCTGGCCGGTGGTGATGTTGATGGCTGGCAGGGTGAAGCCCTTCCAGAACAGCCTGAAGTTGAAGGTCCCGTCGGGCACCCACGGAATGTCCATCGTCCCGTCGGCGCCCAACCCGGCGAACCCGATGAGCTTCCCGCCCCTGTACACCTCGAAGTAAGCGCGCGGGTAGGTCGTGTAGGTTATCGGCTTGTTGCACAAGTCGAGAGCCCTGATCTTAACGTGGAACACCTTAGCCGCGAAGGAGAACTCCTGAGCTTTGCAGGAGACGATGTAGTCGGTCAAGTTCAGCGAGAAGGTGTTCTTGTCGGGCGTTACGTCAACCCACTCCTCGCCCATCGGCAGCCTCCAGAACACTTGGATCGAGTACGTGAAGAGCTGCCCGGTCGTCCGGTAGCCGAAGGGCACCGGCAGGTAGCCGTGAGGCCAGTACTCGCTGTCGACCACAACCTGACCGTCGGTGGTCACGTAGTAGGTGCTGTAGGGCGGTAAGAAGACGTAACCGTCCTCGCCGGTCGCCGTGTAAAGCGGGTCGCCGGCCGCGAACCTTATGACCACCTTAGCGCCCTCCAGCGGCTGCGAAGTCGGTTGCGAGTCCTTGATTATCAACCCGGTCTTCACCACCGACGCGAAGGCGTTGATCGTGTTGGGGGTACCGGCGGTGAACTGCATGTACGTGTACTCGCTCCCCGCGATCACGTCCTTGAGCTCGAAGTCTGAAGTCTCGTTCGTCGCGAACTTCGCGGTGAACACGAGGACGTTGTAGTAGACGACGTTCAGCGTCACGTTGTTGCCCTTACCGTAGACGGCCGTGATGTCGGGCAGCCAGAACGTGGGGGTGGGAGGCGTGCCGTAGTTGTAACCTTTGTGCGGAGCCGTGCCCTGCTTGGGGGCTGCGCTCCTCAAGATAACGTTTTTACCGCCGATGACCGCCTGGAAGAACACCTTCCAAGCGGAGGTGATACCCGTGCGGATCGGGGTGCCGCAGGGATCGTATATGTTCACTACGAACAGCTTCGTGTAGCCCCTATCCTTGACCTCTGCTACTTCGGTCGTCCAGTCTATCTGCGTCCAGTCGAACCCCTGCACGAACTCCGGCGGCTTGGGCACGAGGTCCTCGACGACGAGGAGCTTCTCTCCTGTCGCGAGGACGTGCTGGAACTTCAGGAGCTCCTTGCCCACCAGCACCTTGATGTACTCTCCCTCGTTCGAGTACAGGTTCCAGTACAGCTCCTTGTAGAGCGTGACGTTCTTCGGCTTGAAGATGAAGCAGCCCGGCCCAACCTCGCTAACAACCAGCTCGGTGTCGGAGATGTTGAAGAGCTCGCTAGCCACGTTCGTCCCGGACTTCGCCCAGATCTCCTTGATCAGCTCGCGCGTATCGTTCCAGTAGATCTTGAAGCTGGCTAGATCCTCCTTCTTGAACTCGGGGTCCTTGAAGTAGAGCGGGTCGCTCCACGCTCCTTTGCCCTCCAAGTCCGTGTACGCCGTGAACCTCAGGATCCACCAGTGGTCGGCGGTCACGGTGTCGTTCAGGTAGCCGTCTCCCGGAACCGTGAGGTCTCCCATCAGCTCGGTCCAGGTCAAACCTTTCTTCCAGTGGAGCAGCAGCTTCCTCCCGTACTTCTCGATCGCTATCGTTACGTTGTAGGTCCCCGGGTACGCTCCATCGTAGTACAGGGTGTACTTGACCGGTATGGTCAGGGTCACCTTACCCTTCTCGTCGGTAGTCCCGGTGTAGTAGGCTATAACGCAGTTCCCAGTCTCGTTCCAAACTGCTACGATCACTTTTTCCTCTTTGAAAGGCCTCCCGGTGGGATCTACGATCTGGATCCACCAGCTCTTAATCGGTACCTGCGGTTGGGCTGCAACCGAAGGCAGTAGAGCCAGCAGCAGCGCGGCTCCAAGGGCCAGCGCTAACACCTTTTTGGCTTCCTTTGCTCCCCCTTTCATCTGGGGTCACCCTACCCTGTGGTAAGGGGGTATTTATCGGCATGCCTGTTCCGAAAGTTCGAAAGCCGGCGAGAGCCTGACAACCGTTAGGTTATTGACGAAAATCAAGCAAAAAAGCGGGGCGAGGGGTTGGCACGCCACCGAAACCGCGGAACCCGAGCGGCGCGCCTGCAAGAGTTTGAGAGCGCGGATCGTTCTTCGGTAAAACCGGGGGCGAGTTCGGGAGAAAGTTGGAGGCGGGTCTCAGCCGCCTAAACGCTCGGCTAGCCAGAGAGCTGAAGGCGAAAGCTGCGAGAGGCGTAGCGTGCTGGATAGCCCTCTGGCGGTGCGATCGGAGCTCCACACTCTCGAACGGGAAATTCGAAGTTGAGGGAGAAAACGGCAAAGTCCATCAAGAAGCCTTCCACATCACTCGCAGAAAATCGCCTCTAGAAGCTCGACGCCCCAGCTGCAGATATGGGGCTCCTGCCCTTCAGCACCACTTAGGGCGCGCGATACAAGAGCTGACTGGTAAAATCGCGCTAAGCATTGAGGCGAAAAAGAACAGTAGAGAGTGCCTACGCGGGGTCTACGCTCTGCGCCCCCAAGCACGCACAGCCCAAAACTTGTATGAAGCGCATATTTTACGAACCTTTCATAAGCTTTTCCGCTAGGAAACATTTTCTCTTTCCATAAGCCTTGGCCGGCTCCGTAAACTCTGAGCGTATGTTTCCGCGAACTCGTCTTCCGCAACACCCTCCCTCGAGTTGTAGTTCCACCTCCGCGCGCTAACGTCAGCGAAAAAAGGGAAGAGTTTTTCGCCGGTTAGAGCCGCGGAACCACTTGAGCACGTCCACCCTAGATCAGCACGCTGGAAAAATGCAAGAGCAGCTGCCACTCAGGGGACCTGCGTAAAGCTTTGCGAGAATGCAAATTGCGAGCGTAGCTGCCGCGCTCGCAATGAAGCTCTCCAGCGCGCTCATACGCCTACGCCTCGCTTTTTCCCGGTGAGCCTTCTTTCCCGCACGCTTTGCCTTCCGCTCCAGCTTTAACCAGCCCACCTGCTTGGTTTTCGCGGGCTGCGGAGCCAGCAGCCTCGCTCCAAGCTTCAGCTTAACCGGCATCGGAATCAGGGCTTTAGCCAGCCTCCCCAAACCGATATCCAGCCTCAAGCTCTTTGAACCAGTCGACACGCCAGTACTCGCCCATCCGCCACTCCGGAGCCCTCTGGATCACCGTAGAGGCCGAAGGGGAAAAGAGCAGTAGCTTTGACAGCTCGCCTCCGCCTTTGCTGGATTGAGGGTGGAGGCGATGGGGCCAGCCAGCGCGTGCGCCTGCGCTAGCCGCGGCAGCTGCATCTGCGCGAGGGTCTCCGCGGCCTTCTCTCCCTGAGCGCTCGACCGCGACCGACACGGTGAGGACGACGGGCGCGCCCTTCTCCGCCGCCTTCATGGCAACCGCTTTGCTCAGGCTGGAGCACCGCGAGGACCTTCGGTACCTTCAGCCCCCTCACGCAGAAGCGGCAGAGTAGGAGAAAGGCGTGGTAGAGGCCTTCCCCTCCCCCTCCAGCTTCGCTCCGCTGTTTCCGAAGCTGGAGGGGGCGGCGGTCTTCGCCTCAACCTGAAGCGACGCGATCGCTGCAGACACAGGCGGGAGAACCTCTTCGACAGACATCCAATGGGGACGAGGGCTCCAAGTTCAAGAGGGAGGACTGCGGGCTGGTTAGCGTCTCGAATTGAAAAGGCTGCTTCAAAAGCCGCTGCAATAGCGACGAGCTAGGTTGCCCGCTTGATGTGCCAGGTGATGGCGGTTGCGAGAGCTACTGCAACACGTGCTCCTTTACCGCACGTTGAGCCGGATGAGGCGCGACCAGCGAAACTGCGGCGCTCTCTTCGCGGCTTCCGCGATCTCGCTCAGCCAATTCTCGCCGTGGAGGGTCTCCCATGCAGCCCTCACGTCGCGGATTTCGGCAGCAACCTACCGCCGCAGCTTCTCCATCGCCTCATCGGCGTAAAGAGGAATCTTGAATCGGGATCGCTCAGCGGAGCACCAGCTCGCCGAAACCCTCCAGCCACCTCACGGCTCCCGCTCTCTCCGTTGCGGGGGCGTTAGTCCCCGTGCGGAGTGGACGCTGGGCCCGCAGCAGGGGGGCAGCGGGGAGACCTTTCTCACCGCGGGGCACAGCGTGCTGCGGCATCCACTGCCACAATGCGAGCTGAAGAAGAACAGCCTGTACGACTCAGCGCAGCCCTTTAACCCCGTAACAGTCTTCGGCGAAGAGCAGGAGCTGCAGGAACAGGTGTGGTTTGCGCTGTCACCCGCTCTCACCCCCTCTGCTTTCTCTTCTGAGATGAATCGGGGCTCATCCCCCCGCTTTCGGAACCCGCAAGCCCGGTCCCCTTCAAGGCGGAGCCCGGGGGCCCGCGGAACCCCTACCTTAAGCCACCCCAAGCGGCCGCAGGTATGTGAGGATCGTTCGCGTTAGCGCGGCTTTCTTCACGGCCCCCTCTAGCGAAGCGCTCCAGCTTTTGTCTAGATCGTCCGTTAACGCCGCCCGCAAGTGGCGCTCCATGCTACTCTCCTCTTAATGTAAAGAAGAGGTTATCTCTTTTCGGCCTCTCACGCAGTTTAGCTCATCTTTCTTTTTCGTAATTGAGAGAAAGCGGTCGCGTATACGGTGACGAGGCGTTTTCGCTCCTTCACGAGCTTCTTCTCCAACTCCGCCGGCTTCGCGGGCAGTTGCTGGAGCCTGACCTCGATGACCGTAGCCTGCTTCTCGGCCTCAGCTGTAAGCGATGTCACACATTTCAAGCGGTAGTTAGCTTCAGGCGAGTTCAAAGCTACGCACCTGGGCAGGCTCTATTCGGAGGCTCCCCCTTCACGTCTACACCCTTCGCGGCGGCGAGGCGTGAGGCCTCGACATCGCCCATGTTACCTTTGCGTAAACGCCAACCGCACTCCGCGGCCCTCGTACAACGGAGCATATGGAGCATCCGCTTGGCGGAGAGCAGGCCAGCGAGCTTCCACGCCCTGCAGCCAGCTCAGGTAAGCAGCGTAGCCGCAGCGGATATCAGCTTATCGGGCGCGGGTTTCCGAGCCTTCAGACGCACCGCCAGAAGCTTCGAGTAGAGACCCACGCACGGCATCCGTAGCCCCGCTCCGTACTGGTCGAACTCGACATCGCGGTCCCTTTAGAAGAGGGGTTCGCCCACCCTCGCTCCTGTCTCGCAAATCACGGCTACCAGCGCCTTGAGCTCGTAAGGAAACTTTGCCGCAGGCGTTAGGCAGTCTCCCCGCTTGCTCCCTGCTCAAGTTCTCCGGCAGCTTAAGCTTCTCGTGCTGAACCCTCAGCTCCTTGTACGGCTTCGCGTACCTTCCCTCTTCCGTAACCTCCGCGAGGAAGCGGATGTAGAGCTTTTACACCTTTGTCTCGAAGCTGGAGCCTAAACAATCTTCGCGCGATCCCGCGAAGGCGCTTCCGCGCGCGAGGAGCGGGGTAGCGCATGCCGCCCACTCTTCCCAACCAGCCAACCGCGTGTCCTCCCGTTAGGGGCTCTCGGCACGCGCATTTACTTGGGTAGAACCGCTCCGGTGCGCGTAAAGACCGCTTAAAGCCGCCGCGTAACAGCTCGCCTCTTTGCTCGTCGCTGCAACGTTCGCCTCCAGCGCTTGCAGCTCCCGCTGTAGAAGTTGGAAAGCGGCTGTGCGCGTTCGCTCCCAACCAGCGGACCTGAGCCCACAGCTTGAGAACGACCGTGGGCTCAGAACGTGCGCCAGAAGCGTGAAAGGGACTAGGAAGCGTGCCCTGACCGCGTTGCGAAGATTGAAGGTGGGTGCGCCAGATAACCCCGAGCGCACGTTCGTGACCGGTTTAACGCCGGTTTCGTTAAACGGAATCAGCGGCCTGCAGCGCCAGCCCCGCCGCGCGCGCCTTTCAGCCTCCACAGCTCCCAGAGCGATGCCGCGAAGATGAGCCAAGCCGGCCCTATAACCCCCCTGATCATCGTTAGACCCAGCGCGAACAGCGCGAGCGTCGAAACCAAACCCGAGGCGGACGCTACCGCTGACACGAGCTTCGGCAGCCTCCCCGGCCGCTCCCTGTAGAGCAGGTAGCCGGCAAGCAAGCCGAGAAACCCCGACGCTAAGTAAGCTATGGAGAGGGGGAGAAGCGCTCGCACGAGGTAGTTGGCAGCGAGCGAGATGAGCAGGTAGAGGCTGCCGACGAAGTGCAGCAGCACCAAACTCTCGGACACCGTTGGGGCCTTAACCTCAAGCCTCGCGCCGCAGTTCATGCAGAACTTCGCGCCCGGAGGGTTCTTGAAACCGCACCTCCAGCACACAACACCCCCTTCCACGCTCTCCGCGCCCATCGCTCGAGGGGTAAGCTTGCTCGCTAAAAAGCTTGCGGAAACTCAGCGAAACGTCGAGCCCGCCCATCCCCCCCGACCACTCTCATCAACAACGCTTCAACCCTTACGCTGCCCGATTGCGGGAGCTTCGCCCTCCCACTTTGAATGCTGCAGCAGGCGATCCGCACAAGCGTTGAGAGCCGTGGCCGGTTCCAGCGCGGAGGAGTTACAGCGGATCCGTCGCTCCTGAAAACCATAGGGTATGGGGCAGGCGCGCCCCTGCTCCGCTCGAAGAGCAGCACAATCTCTAGTTTAGCCGGATTTCGCGGGATTCGCGCTGGGCGCCTCCTACCGAGAACCTAAAGAAGATGTTAGGAGGATCGTAAACCCTAAAGAGAGGTAGACTCTTGAGAACTCTTAAAGACGAAAAATGAAAAAGGTAAAAAAGATTTATTTTTTTATTTGTTTTACGGTGGCGTTAGCGCGGAGTAGGCGTAGTACACCGTGACGCCCGGCTTAGCCGGGGTGGCGGTCTCCGTGTACACTAGCGTGACCTTCCACGCGGCAGCGGTATCGGTGAACACGGCGTCAGCATTCCTCGCCACAACCTTCTCAACGTACAGAGTCGGGTCCGCCGGGTTGATGTAGTACCGGATCGACAAGACCTTGTACGTCAACATGCCGGAGGTCTTCAGGGTCACGGTGACCGTGCCGAGCTTAGCGCTCTCGTAAATCGCGATCTCCGTGTTCTTCGTCGTGAAGGTGGCCGTGCCGGTGCCGGTGCTCATCGCGGGCGCGGTTATCTTATCGATCCTCGCGATGATGTCGCTCTTCGCGCTAGCGATCGCGTCTAGCACGGGCGTCAAGTCGATTTTAATCGCTTCGATCTTCGCGATAATCTCGCCCTTAGCCGAAGCGATCGCGTCTAGCACGGGCGTCAAGTCGATTTTAATCGCTTCGATCTTCGCGATAATCTCGCCCTTAGCCGAAGCGATCGCGTCCATTATGTGGGTCTTGC
>Ga0080004_1099531_pt1 | contig 10007 bp, 12 predicted proteins | sample WasSprMetagenome_FD_69207 | JGI IMG/M metagenome (GOLD analysis project Ga0080004, IMG submission 69207) | Sulfidic aquatic microbial communities from Washburn Spring, Yellowstone National Park, USA - WS (SPADES assembly) (version 2) | ecosystem: Environmental > Aquatic > Thermal springs > Hot...
ACACGCCAGGCAACACCGGCACTCCTCTCTCTACGGAAACCCGAAGAACCAGGGCCCACCACGCCCACAGCTCCCGCAGCAACTCCCGCCGGAACGCCGCCGCCTCGCGGGCGCGCCTGCTGCGGTACTTTTCCTTCAGGCGCCAGTACCTGCACATGCGGCAAGTACACACCAGGTTCCACTTGTTGGAAAGCCGCCCGGGCTGCGGCATCCCGCCGATCCTGTCCCAGCCCCACCACCGGCACATCCTCAGCCGGCGGGCGATGTAGCGCCGCCGCGCGGAAACCACCGCGCCCCGGTCATGCCGCTTCACGCTCCCACCCCCGAACCGCCCGGCGCCCATCCCGGTCCGCTGGGGATGCCCGCCAGCACAGCAGGCATCCCCAGCAATACTGCCTGGCCCATCAGCTCAGCGCGTGCACAAACAGGCCGCCGACAGAACCCGGGAACCGCCAGCGGAACACCCAACGCGGGTCACCAGCGCCCGTCGGCCCGCCGGGCACTCCCAGCCATGCTTGATCTCCACCGTTACCCCGTCAACCAGGGCCATGAGGATATCCAACGCCGCTCCTTCTTTCAACCGCGGTACGACGGCATTTGACCCTCGCAGCGGACACAGGCCGCTTGTTCTCAGCGGCTCCGCAGGCAACGGCGTCTCCTCGTCACCCCCGCAAACAGGAACCGAGGGGCCCTCCCGAACCACCTCTACCCGCCGCGGCGGATCCAGGAACATCTCCCACCAGTACCCTTCGCGGCGCCGCACCCGCCAGGCGCAGTACCGCGCGAACAGGGCACGCTTCTCCTCCAAACCAAGCGCCGGACGCGAAAACACCAGGGCTCGGAAGAGAAGCAGCGCGTCTTCACGGCCAAACGCTTCGCAACCCTCCGGCGCAAGCAGCGCCAGCACCCGGGCCGCGCAGCGCGCCGCTGCGGCACTGAACAATTCGGCGCCCAGCATCGACCGCAGCTGTATTTCTCGGACCCAGGCACACCTCAGCGCACCCTCCACCAAAGCCGCCGCCTCATGGGGACCCATGCCCTCCGGCGCCAGCAACGCCATGTACGGCACAACTTCGCGCACAAGGCGCTCCACGTCTCTGGGAAACCGCCTGCCAAGCACATAGTTCGATACCCAACTGCTGGCCAAGCCTACCTGTTCCGCCATCTCCCTGACAAGCTCTCCCCGCGCAACCGTTGCCAAATCAAGCAACGTGGCAGAACGCGGCAGCACGGCCGCTCCCAACACGCCGTCTCCGCCCTTCGGAACGTCCCCTTCGGCCACCGTACCACACCTCCACAATCGCTTACTCCCGACCACACATTCACCGGTGACGCCCCCGGGGGCACACTCCCGGAGGACCGAACTGTCCCCAACACCGTCCGGACCAGGCGTTCCGCCTGCCGAACGCCCGCCGGATACCCATGAACGATATCCGCGATCTTGCAGTCCGCCTCCGTGTTGACGCAGTAATCGCCCACCGCATACCGGCCCGAGCAGCAAAACAGCCTGTCCAGCTCGGCGCTCAACGCCTCAACCGCCTTCTCCTCAACCGGGTCGCGTGTTTCCTCATCCTCCCCACCTAACCACGGGGCCAAACCGCTTGTCTCACGACCATCGCCCGTTCCCACGCTGATCCCCTCTGAAGCCTGCAGCGAACACCCTTCCTAACAAGCAGCAAGCAGCCCCGGCACGCGGCCACGCCTCCGGGCCCACCCTGCCCGGCCGAACCATAGCCTCATCATCCCGCTATTTCAGGCACCGCAGCGCGGGCCCACCGAGACCCAGCCGAGCCGAAAACGCAGTCTCAACCGCCTCCAGCAGGTCCCCGGCAAGCTCCTCGGCATCGCAGGGCGGCACGTAGGCGAGCTCATAGCCCTCTACACGCCACGGCACCCCCAGCGAGACTCCACCAACACACCATCACCTGCCCCCCACGCCGGAACAGACATGCCCGGCGCGACATCACTTTACCCGCCGCAAACCCGGCCGACCCCCGCCGCGGGACAGCCCGGACAGGATCAGCGGCCCGTCCACGTCAATCATTTCCGCCATCTCCTCGGCATGCTCCGCCGCATCCCAGGCCGGACCGTACTCGGGCGTGCAGTCGGCCATACGCCACGGAACCCCCAGGGACTCCACCAGCAACCGCACCCCCGCAAGAAGCGCCTCAGCCCCTTCCCCGCGCGCCAGCCAACCATCCGCCCGCTCAACGTCCCAGCGCGCCCCGCACAAAACCACCGGCAGAGCCAAAACGAGCATGTTCGGAATCGGGCCCTCAGGCTCAACCCGAAACCGCCGGGGCACGACCGCATAATTGAAGTCATCGAACCCGGCCTGAAACGCCTGAGTCAGGCGACCCTCCAGGAGTTCAGCTACCTCCTCAGCGTCCAGCGGAGCCACCAAACGCGTGCCCGGGGCAAGCCAGGCACCCTCCGCCCGCAGCCGGGACAGCCGGGTAAGCCCCCGACACCCGAGCCCCGCGGCAAATGCCTCCGCCGCCGCCCGGCAAACATCACCCGGAAACGCTCGAGACAGCGACTTCGCTTCCGCCTCCGACGCAACAAAAACCCACAGCAGCAAGACACGCACCAAGTCCACGAACTCCTCTTCGTCAGGGGCGGCAGGAAGGGCCGGCACGGCAGCCCTCACGCGCCGCAACGCATCCGGATCCGACGCCACCTCGACCGCCCACTCCCCGTGCGCCTCCAGCCCGGGCTCAACGCCGGCACGGGACGCCAACCAGGCGCCGAACTCCGGCTCCACGAAAGGCACCTTCACCACCCGCCGGCCGCGGGACCGCTCCGCGGCCACGAATCGGGCCTGCTCTATCAGATAGTCCCGGTAGGCCTCCACATCCCCGCCGAAAAGCCGGATCCAGTCGCCGAAGCCATACACGCACACGCCCACCAGATCACCTCGCCGGGCGGCGCCCGGGAAAACACCGCACTCGCGCTCCACCGGCACAACACCTCCCCGGATGACCCCAAGCCAAAAGCGGGGCCCCGCCGCGCGCCGGCAGGACCCCGCAAGCGCAGCCCACGGCCGCCAAACGGACGCTAGCTCGCCAGCACCGCTAGCAGCGTCGCCGAAACCAGCCACTCGATCCGCTCCAACCTCTCCCGGGCACGAAAACTCTTCACGACGCACACCAGGCAGCCAAGCGCGGCAAGAACTCGAAACACTCCGTGAATCCCCCCAACAACGCCCACCGACGACCACCTCCAACCGCTCCAGACATCCGTCAACCTTGGCCCGCGGCCCGCTCCAGGTACGCGCGTACCAGCTCCCGCACGCACGCGGAGGACAGCCCCAGCGATGCGGCCGCCGCTTGCACATGCTCGCCCACAGCCAAACGACGAGCAAACTCACGCCCCGACTCCAGCCCCGGTACCTCCGGCCAGCCCGCCTCGGCAGCGGCAACCAGGAGACGGCCTATCCGAGACCGCACGCGCAACACGGGAATGCCGGAAGCAGCCAGCCTCGCCCGCGCCTCCTTCGCTTCGGAAAAAGCCAGGCAGGCGAGATCCGAGGGCACGCCGAAGCCCCGAGCAGAAACCAGCGCAACCACCGCCTCCACCTTTGCCCCGCGGCCGCCCGGCTTCCGGCCCCGCCTCCGCACAGCGAGAGCCGCGGCAAGCTCGCCGGGGTCGACGCCGGGAACCCGCAGCCCGGACCGCAGCCGACGCAGGGCATAACACACCCTCGCCCGCGCCGTCCGGACCGGAATCCCGGGCCCCCACACCAGCTCGGCAAGCCGCAGGTAGTCGGCGGTTGGATTTTCAATGACAGCCCGCGCCAGCCTGCCAAGGACCTCCAGACGCCCGACCGAACGCGCACGCGACTCCTGCCAGGCCGAAGGATCCTCCCGGAACTGCAGCCACCGGCGCGCAGCCCTGCGCACCACCTGCCTGGCCCTCTCGCGGCTGACGCCAAAACGCGCTCCCACCGCCGTCAGCGTCCCGTCTTCCGCATAAGCCCGCAGGAATTGGAAGTCCCGCTCGCCCACCACCGCACGCACCCTGTCCGCGCCCTCGGGGCCAGAGCCCAGCTCCGCCACAACATCGGCCAGCCCCGGAATCCGGGAACTGATTTCACGCACGGGCACGCCCGGCGGCTTCGTCCGAGCCTGCTCCCAGCGGCTCAGCACGCGGTCCAGCCCCGCCCGCGCCAGGGCGGCGGAGAAGCTCCCAAACCGCAACACCAGCGCAGAATACGACGGGAGATCCATCCCGGACCGGCGCAGCAGGTCGATGTCCCCGGTGGTGGGCCTGGCCCCGAGTATCCGCGCTGCCTCCCGCAACGCCTCCACGCACCGCTCCTCCGTCCACCTCCGGGGACGGCCCACGTCAGGCCTCGACCCCAGCCCGGCCTCCCGGAGAGCCGCCGTAAACGAGCCGAAGAGCCGAACATACACGGGCAGCGTCGGCCGGTCCCGCGCAACCCCCCGCAGGTCGGAAGATACCGGCACGCGCCCCAGCCGCTCTGCCAGCGCGCGCAGCGCGGCTGCAGCCGACTCTCTCGTCCAGCGAGGCTGGGGCTTCCTCCGCGAGGAGACCCGTAGCCCCGCCGCCTCCCGGGCGGCACACAGACCCCCAAACAGCTTCTGGATTCTCCCGAGGCCAATCCCCGACCCCACGAGGTCCCGCGCCGTCGGCGGGCGGCCCAAACTGTCAGCCAGCCGCCTCAGCACTTCCAGGACTTCGTCCCGCGTGCGTGGGCGAGTCTGTACGACAACCGCCATGCCATTCCCCCTTCCCATAACAGGCCAGGAGCAGCCCCGTCAGGGAACCGCCCACCCACCGCACTCCCCAAAGAGAACACGCACCACTACTCCCGATCCAACCTGCCCACCGCCCAGCGATCAGCCCCCGTCGGCCCGCCCGAAGCGCTCCGCTATGTCCTCCAGACCGGCCAGCAAAAGAGAGCCCCGGGCCGCCCTCTCGGGAGACATCCCGAACAGCCGCCTCGCGCACTCCTCCCGGCTTTCTCCAGACACCGCCTTCTCCTCCGCCCACACCAGCCGGGACACCAGCAGCAGGTCCTCCACGCCCAGGGAGGCCAGGACCTTCAAGACCGGGGGCACGGAACCCCGGGGGCGCAAGCCAACATACTCCAGCACCAACGCACACCACCCCCACGACACGACAGGCGGCCCCCGCAAAGGAGGCCGCCGCCGCTTAACACAACCAAGCTCAACAGTGCCGTCCTATGGCAATCCACACAGGCCTACTCCTCACCACCGAAACAACAGCAACGCCAGGCAACCTCCGTCACCGGGCCCATCACCCCTATCCGGCCTGTCTGCACCACCACTCCCAGGCCCGGATCAGGCCAGGAAAGGGACCCGCAAGCACCGGAAAATCGCACAGCGCGTCCTGCCGCAAATCCGGCTTCCCCCGGATCACGAACCACCCGTTGTACGTGGCCACCGCCGTTATCCCCGGCGCAAGCTCTTCCGAAAGGATCATCTTGTACACGGACCGTAAATTGCCACCCAGATCCTTCAAAGGCATCACACATTCCCCCCTCGCCAAAGGCCTGGGATGGCCCCTCCGCAACCACCGACGTACCTCGCCGGCTTCCTCCCGCCCGCCCCCGACGCCATCAGCCAACGCACAGCAACCCGCACAGCCTCCACTCCACAACCCGAAACCATCATGCCCCCGGCAGGCGTCCTAACCACCACTCAGAGCGGACCCGAACAGGCCAGGGACAGCTCCCCAAACGACACACCCCGCGAAACCACCGCCGCACCACCCTCCTCTGCCGCAAAATCAGGGGCAGCCCCGGCAAGGGCCGCCCACCGCACTCCCCAAGGAAGCACATCACTCCCAGTCCAGCCTGCCGACCGCCTTCTCCAGGTCGGACAGGGAAGGCCGCGTGTACCGGGCCGTCGCGTCCAGGCTGGCGTGGCCGGCAAGCACCGCCACCCGGTCCAGGCTCTCCCCCGCGTCGACGAGCTGCTTGCAGAAGGTGTGCCGCAGAACGTGCGGCGTCAGGTTCGGTATCCCCGCCAGGCGGCCGTACCAGGACACCAGCTTCTGCGCGGCCCGCGGGGTCAGCGACCCGCCCTTGCCCGGGAACAACCACTCGCCCCCGCGGTGCTCCCTCAGGTACGCCGACAGCTCGCGCCGGGCCGCCGCGTTCAGCGGCACCTCCCGCCACCTGCCGCCCTTGCCCGACCGCACCCGGACCAGCCCGGAACGCTCCCTCAGCTCCACGTCGGATACCCGCAGCGAGCACGCCTCCGACACGCGCAGCCCCGCGTAAACGAGCAGAGCCACCAGCGCCCGGTCGCGCGGCGTGCCCTCCCGCCCGAGAACCCGCAGGAGCGAGGCCAGGGCCTTCCGGTCAAGCGACCGGGGACCGACCCGGGACTCCGGCACCCGCTTGACCCCCGCCGCCGGGTCGGAAGGGGCAAGACCCCGCGAGACCGCCCAGGAGAAGAACGCCGACAGCGCGTCAAGGGAAGCGTTCACCGTGGACGGCTTCCGGCCCGCCTCCTGCATGCTCCGCTTCCACTCGGCCACGTCCAGGGCCGAGACCGAAGCCGGGTCGAAAGCGCCGTCCCGGGAAAGCCAGGCTGCAAAACGCCGCACGGCGCCGGCGTACGCGGAAACCGTCCTGGCCGAAAAACCCCGCGAGCGAAGGTGTTCACAGAACCGCACCACAACATCTTCTAGCGACACCGGAACACCACCTCAGGAAACGGGACGGAACGGGCTGCATCCGCCCGTCCAACTCCCCCACCAGTAGAAATCGCCTTCCAGTCAGCTGCCTCTGCAGGCTGCGGTCATCCTTCCGAGAATCCGCTCCAACACGACCTGATACCCGCCAGGACAACACAGGGCTACCACGCTCCACGCCTCGCGCAAAGACCCAACCGACGAAGGATCTTGGCCGCCTCGCAGCGAAACGAGCCCACTGGAGTGACCATACGCTGATCCATTTTGTTTGTCCTGTCTGTGGCGTCGTGTATACTGGCGGCCGAAGCGATATGGCGGAGGTGTGGGTGGAGGATCCCCGCCCAAAGCATGGCGGTCCCACCAAACCACCGATACCCGAAGAAGTCCTTTACCCGGACAAGGCACCTAAGCGCAGGTGGCCCGGCAACAAAACACTCAGCCAACTGTTGAGACTTGACCGGGAACACCATGCACACGGCGCAATTCGCCACGGCCCTCATACCGCTCTGTCCTTCCACTTGTCCAGGCTAACAACCCACAAGATCGTGGCTTCAACGCGATACCGCGACCCTGAAGCGCAAGCCCGCGCCTTGCAGGATATCATGAACGCTCTGAAACAATACCGCAACAGGGAAATGGCGCAAGGAAAACGTATCATCCTGTATGTGGAGCACAATGCCCCAGTGGATGATGGATATCTATGGAAGAATGGACACCCGTTTTACGTCAGTGGCCTTCGCTGGTCGGTCGCAGTCTTCGCGCCAAGGCATTACCAACACCCCGTAACATACTACCCATGGGCGAAACAACCTGACCTGACAACCAGGAGAGGGTGAGCGGCATTGAGGCCAGAACTTACCGGAATGCAAAGTCCATGGCCAGCACTCGAGTTTGAACTCCTGCAGCTACGCTGGTGGTCCGAAGAGCACCCAGATGCCGATAAGCTCGACACCACAGCCCTGGAGGCCATAATCCGGGCAGAAGAAGTGGACCGAATCGAACTCCTCGACCTGAAACACCAGTTCCTGCGGGAATCGGCTGATGCGCTCAAGCAACCCACCGCCCTCAAGGAGCTGGTTTCATGGGCGCTGAATTATCGCGTCACTGAGGCAGAAGCCGTGGACCTGGTCGGGCGTTTCCGAAAGGCCCTGCTGACCTCCCGGCCAACATAGCACTTGCCAAGCAAATCCCATGCAAAAACCCCGGCACCCGACGGCCACATACCACTACCCAACCAGCAACCGAACCGCCCACACCACCGCCAGGTGAGCCGGGTAGAACAGATAGAAACAGTACCGGGGCAACCGCACCCGCACCCGGGCCCGCACCGCGAGCAGCGAGGCCAGAGAGGCGAGCTGGATGTCCGGTCCATAAAACAGCAGGGTCAGGATAGCGAAGGGAACGGGAACCCACCTCGCCGGCACGTACCGGAAGAGCAGCACGAGAAAAACGCCGTACAGACCGTAGTCGAAAAACCAGGAGACGCCCGCGAAAGCGGCCAGCCCGGCAAGGCCCCACGCCACCCCGAAGTCGAAGAGCCGCAGGAGCACGAGCCCGGCCGCAAGCGTCCACACCGCGTTGAGGCGTTTCATCCCGAGGATGAGGCAAAACACCTGCGCCGCAGACGCGGTGACCAGAAGCCGAAAGAGATACCGCGGGAGCGATCTCGTGGCGCCATACCCCACCGCGGCTCCCATGGCAAACACCGGGAACGCCAGCCTGCCCACCACCCGCAGCCACCAGGCGCCGGGGAGGAGGTACACTCCCACGTGGTCGGCCACCATCGCCGCCGCCGCAACCAGGTACGCGAACTGCTTGCCCGGCCAAACCGCCGCACCCGGCCGAAGCTCCATCAGCCTTTTCCGGCCCCACTCCGCCTCATCGGCACCGGAGCAACACGCGCCCACCACCGAGACCCGACCCGCCCCGCGCACGTCTTCCAGCGGCACATGCCACCACCCCGAAATAGAGCAGGGGCGGGTCTCGACCGCCCACCCCTGCACCTTCCACTCACGACCGCACTAACCGACCGAATCCCACTCTTCCGGGGTCACGCCCGCCTGCCTGAGGATTTCGCGGAGCAAACCAACGCTCACTTCGCCACCGTGATGCGGATTGGGCACGCGAACCTTGACCGAGCCCTTCTTCATGAACGAGTGACGGCCCCCCGAGTAGGGGCCATCAAAGCCAGAGCGCGCAAGCGCGCGATCAGCTCCCTCCTGCTCACCGGCCCCATCAGGTGGCCACCGCCCTCACGTTCAGGTCGACCCCGCCCACGACCGGAATGGGATCACCGTCCCGGAGCTTCAGCACCAGCCATTCCTCCAGCACTTCCTGGAGCACCCGACGGCAGTCTTCCAGCGTCGGCTCCGCGGCCCACACGCCCCGCAGCCCCGGGATCTCACCCCAGAAGGTCCCGTCCTCGAGGATCTTGTACCTAGCCCGAGCCATCGCCGCTGCAATGTAAGCACTTAGCACCGCAGACACCTCTGTCACGGCCATTCTATCACCCACCTTCCCCCTCGTCAAAACCATCAGCCAGCCAAACCATCCGCCGGCAAAGAACACCAGACCCGCCACCCGCCGCAGCCGTCGCCCTCTCCGCTAACCCCGGGCGTCACCCTTCAAGTACCGCCCCACCAGATCCCTGAAGAACGCGCCCATCTCAGCCAGGTCGACCCGCACACCGTCCGGCACGCACAGCTCCCCCTCGGGATCCCCCGCCGCATCCTCGGGGTGCGCGAGCTGCTCGAAGAAGAGCTTTGGGCTGAACAGCGGCTCCCCGCCATCGCGGTACTTCTCTGCCGCCCGGCGCACCGTCTCGCCCAGGTCGGCCAAGCCGCGGCTGAAGAGCACGTACAGGTCGTAGTAGTCCCGCACCCGCGCCCTCCGGCCCAGGGCAAACGCCTTCATCAGCCCGATCTCCTGGGGACAGGCCACCCTGAGCCCGGCGAGCGAGCGGTCAAACCTCCGCGCATCCAGCAAAGGATACACCGGCGGGAAAGCGCAGGCCACGAACGTGACCCGCACGCCCCGCACCAGCCAGTCTTCCTGACCGGGGCGGAGGACAAGCGGGCGCGCCTCCTCCCCGAAAACCCGCAGCCCATCCCTTACCCGACCCGGGGAGAGGCGCCGCAAGGGCCGCACGCTAAAAAAGTCCAGGTCCTCCGAAACCCGGTGCCGGGCCTGCAGCGCCAGCGCGGTTCCGCCCGCCAGGTAAAAGTCCCGCAGGAGCGGGGAGCGGACCCGGACCAGTTCCGCCAGCACCCCCAGGTGCCGTTCCATCCCTTCCCGCACCCGCGCACACATGGCGCACCATT
>Ga0080004_1193795_pt1 | contig 10006 bp, 10 predicted proteins | sample WasSprMetagenome_FD_69207 | JGI IMG/M metagenome (GOLD analysis project Ga0080004, IMG submission 69207) | Sulfidic aquatic microbial communities from Washburn Spring, Yellowstone National Park, USA - WS (SPADES assembly) (version 2) | ecosystem: Environmental > Aquatic > Thermal springs > Hot...
GCGGGTACGAGGAGGACCACTCGAAGGTGCCCGTGAAGCCCCCTGCGGCGTTCCTCACGATGTTCGCCGGCATCGCCGAGCGGGACCAGGCGGAGCGGCTCGTCGAGCACCTCTACAGCGGCTTCTGGACCACCTTCCCGCTGCCCACCGTCAGCCGCGACGACCCGAGGTACGACCCCAAGGGATACTGGAGGGGCCGCTCCTGGATCAACCTCGCCTGGTTCACCTACTGGGGCCTAGTGAAGTACGGGTTCAACAGCGCGGCGCGCGACCTGGCGGCGAGGGTGGTCGAGCTGATGGCAGAGGGCCCCACCTGCAACGAGAACTACAACAGCGCGACCGGAGAGCCGCTCGGAGCCCCCGACTTCGGCTGGTCAACGCTGATACTCGACGTGATCGCCGACGCGGCGAGGAGAGGCTGGATCTAAGCTCCTATAACGCCCCGTATCTCTTCAACCTCTTTTTCAGATAAGCTGCGCATTTCCTCTATTAAGCGGCCGTGAGGGGGGCAAGAGATGCATCGCCACGGAAGCATCTCTTCTCGAATCGAGAAAGCTAAGAAAGCGCTTTCGGATGAGTTAATTCTTTCCATTATCTGCTCCCAAAAATTATCCGATGGAACCCCTATAATCACAGCAAGTACCTCATTCTCTTTCAGGAGGATCGCTACAGGCAGTGTAGCATTCAAATTTAATAGCAACTGACACAATCGCATCTCGGAGCGTTCATCTTTTCTCACAATAAAATTATCCGTAATTGTTCCAAGCTTAGCTCTAATAGTGTTTACTGCAATGTTGCCGTGATCATAGATCAATACTAAAATTTTCTTGGAAGATGTCAAATCTAATGATAATAAATAAGCTAATACAATCGCAGTCATAAGTATTATCATAAAAACTATTCTCAACTTAAATTCGGATGCTAATCCCATACGATCTCACTTCGATCTCAAAAGCCTCTATCTCTTCGATGTATGCACCGCGCCCTCCTACGCTCACCACCCTATCTCCAACTTTCACAAGCAAGGTTTCAACACCCCTTAAGGGGTCGCTGTAAGTGTCAACGGCGTAGCCTTCAATTTTTACTTTTTCACCATTCCTCACGAGCCTGCCTACAATGCTCACGGATGGCGCAATACCTTTTGAAAGTAGAAAACGCACATGGTCGAGCGCTCTTGCCAAGTTACTATATCTACGTTTCTCTAAACTTTCTAAGTTCCTAAAGATAAGTTTAGCCTCTTTTCTCAAATAATTAAAGAAATATACTGCAAAAATCCCCATTAAATTCTCATCTGTAATTTCATAAGCTATAGGCTCGCTCTTTTCATGATTAACAATTACTAAAACTTGAGAAAAATCGGGAATTACGAACTGTGGCGCTCTCGTTGGTCTGTGCAGTACCTCATCGGAAACCGAAATAAATAATTCATAGCTGATATTTTCGTTTCCAAGAAGAACTAAGCAAATTGAAACATCTTTGCTCTTTTCTTTTAAAATACCTAAATAATTTTTAAGAAAGTTAGCATAGGCAGCGATAAGTAGCTCATGGTTAGCAGAGGTTATCGCTTTACGAATTAAATTATCAACTGCACTTTTACCTTTTGCTATCCAAACCCCCTCTTCTTCGTTTTCAGATTTACTTTGCGATGCAAATTCTATTAACTGATTAACATATTTTAACGAATCATAGTATTGCCTGCTGATAAAGTTTACTAGAGCTATGCGGGGATCGACAGCTTTATATCGTCGAGGTCTAGTGTTAGAAATCTCTATTAGGCCTTTTTCTTCCAGTGATCTTATTACATCATAGATTCTGGAATACGGAACTTTGCTTAATTTTGATAAATCCGTACTTGTCAAAGGACCAAATAATAGTAATGTGACATAAACTTTTGCCTCATACTCTTTCAAGCCTAATTTCATAGCAATTTGATAAAGATTTTCTAAATGTTCACCCAAAGGCATACTGATTCAGGAATTTTTACATTCCAGTTATTTTCTTTAAACGAGGATTGAAGTATTCATCGAGTCCTATGTTTATCAAATTGAACGCTACGAATATTGCTGCCAGCAAAATCAATATGAAAGCCATAGTGAACGGCATGAGCGATAGGTAGCCCATGGGTATGTAAATGTTAATCAGGTAACCGAGAGTCGGTACATCGGGTGGACCCAATCCGAGGAACCTGAGAGCAGTTTCCGCCATTATGGACCCCATTGTTGCGTAGGAGAAGGATACGACGATATAAGGCAGAAGGTTTGGTAGTAGTTCGAAAAATATGATTTCATATGTTTTTAAATTTGTTATAATAGCTAATTGAACAAATTCCCTGTTCTTCAGACTTAAAACTTGCGAGCGGATTGCTCTGGCAGCTCCTGGCCAGCTAAAGGCCGCTACAAGCAGTCCGAAGACCGGCATACTCCTGATCGTTACGTAAGCGGCTAGCGTGGCGAAGATGGGCCACGTGGGTATTACCAGCAAGGTATCGGTAAACGAGCGCAGCGCATGATCTAACAAGCCGCCCTTATAGCCTGCCGCGAAGCCTATGACCACGGCTATTAACGTAGCAAAGAAGCCTCCTATCATGCCGACAGCTAACGAGTTCCCGAGACCCACAAGCGCCATCGCTAAGATGTCTCTGCCATAGTGGTCAGTACCTAACGGATGCTCGGGCGAGGGGTAAAGCGAGGGGTAGAAAGTTCCGGGTATCGTAGGATCTCTAGCGAACCGCGCCTTGTAAATCGCGGCGCCGAGTGTGGCCAGCAGTAAGAGAACGGCTAGAATTGATGCGCCAGCAAGGACTTTTCTATTGGATCGTATAGCGTCGAAAACCTTCTTCGCCAGCTTGATAGTTTCACTCACCGTAACTCACCCTAGGATCCACGAAGGGGTATATCAGGTCGAGGATGAAGCTTGCCGTTAATACTGCCAGGGTAGTCAGCACTATGAACGCCATCACGAGATTGTAATCTAAGCCGGTAAGCGCCGCTGAGAACAGCATACCTACTCCTGGGTACCTGAAAAGCGTTTCCACGACTACGGAACCGCTCACTATAAAGCCGAGGGAAATACCTAGGTTCGTCAACTGAGGTAATAAAGCGTTTCTTACAACGTATTTCTGAAATATCGTTATTTTTCTTAAACCTTTTGCCTCTGCGAAGGCTATATAATCCTCTCCTAAAATCGTTACAACTAAAGAACGCATACTTAACAGCCAAGAGAAGGCGGTTGAAAGCACGAGTGAGAGCGAGGGGAGGATCGCGTGCTTTACAACCGAGGCGATGAACTCTAAGGAGAGCCCTGGCTTAAGCAGAGGGTTGTAGGCGCCTCCGGTAGGAAGCCACCCGAGTATATAGCCGAAAAGTAACACTAAGAAGACTGCTAGCACGTAGAACGGTATTTGGGAGAACGCTAGAGCAAAAGCCACTAGGGCCCTGTCGAGCTTACTACCTGCCTTCCAACCGGCTAAAGCTCCAAGAATTGTGCCAAGCAGCCATGAAATCACAACGGATGTACCAAGGAGCCCTAGGGTCCAAGGCAACCGCTCGAGTATGAGTTCTTGAGCTCTTCGTGGAAACGCGATCAACGAAGGCCCGAAATCGAAATGGAGCAAAAGTCTTTTCATGAAAGAAACGTACTGCGTGAGCAGATCGCCTTTTAATCCGAACATTTCCAAATAAGTATCGACTATCTGCTTCGCCTGCTCAGCCATTGTGTATTGACCCTGCGCGAGCAGCGCCTGCACGTAAGATTGTATGGGGTTCCCTGGAATTAACCTCATGAAGAAGAATGTGAACGTGATGGCTAGATAACTAGTTATCACGTAGGTGACGAGCCTCCTCAACAGGTAGCGCGTAAGAGGGCCACCGATTTTCACGGTTAAACGCTTTGCGAGCTCCGCTTTAAGTTTTCCGGGTGAGAGGTTTTCGCTGCAAGGCTGTAAGGCGCAAACAATTTATATCACTGGAGGGGGCATTTCCCCGGAGGGGCATGAAGGTGCAAAAAGCTTTAATTAGGAGCTTCGCAGTGCTCGCGGCTCTAGCGCTCGCGATCCTCTTGCTACCCCTGCCTGCAAAAGCTCAGGAGATCCCCGTACCCCTCGAAGATACCGCGATAATCGTGAGACCGGGTTGGACTATATGGGATAAATGGAATCCATGGATCCCCAACGGGCTCGGCAACTGGGAAGGTTTCTTCCAAGTAATATTGGAACCGCTGTGGTACTTCAACTACAGCGCGCCCGATCCCACGAAGGCGATCGTATACTGGCTGGCTGAGGGCTTCGAGTACAGAGATAATTACAAGACTTTCGTCATTCGCTTAAGGAAGGGGGTCGCATGGAGTGATGGCAAGCCTTTCACTTCGAGGGACGTGAAATTCACGATCGAGTTGGTTAAAAGGACTCCAGGTCTGTCGCCGCACGTCTGGGCTGAAGAGTGGATCGACAGCGTTGAGACGCCCGACGACTACACGGTTATCATAAGGCTGAAGAAACCCAACCCGAGGTTCCACTACAACTTCAGGCAGTGGGGAACCCTCTACATAATGCCGGCGCACGTGTGGGAAGGCAAGGATCCTTTAACGTTTACGTTCCATCCGCCTGTGGGTACCGGACCGTACAAGTTTGTGAGAAGCATGCCTGAGCAGCAGATGTGGATTTACGAGCGTAGGGATGACTACTGGGCTTGCAAGCAGCTGGGCTTCTGCCCCGTTCCCAAATACGTGGTTTACAGAGCGCAGCAAGCCGCTGACGTAGAAAGGATTAACGTGATCTTAGGCCAGCCCGCGGCATGGGTAGCGACGGACATCTTCCCTGTGGCGATAACGAAGGAGCTGATGAGGTACCCCAACGTTACGGTCGTTCCCTTCTTCGACCCCTGCCCTAGGGGTCTCTGGATCAATACGCGGAAGTACCCGCTCAGCCTAAAGGAGGTGAGGTGGGCGATAGCTTACGCTATAGACTACGACTCGCTGGCAAGGGCCTGGCCGTCAGCTACGCCCGCGGTCCCCGCTCCCTACCCGTTCCCCGATTGGCCATCCTTGAGGGAGTACAGGTACCCCGATGTGCCGACCCTGAAGTACGATCCGAAGAGAGCCGTCCAGATACTTGAGGGTCTCGGCTTCAAGCGGGGTCCCGACGGTATCTGGGTTACGCCGAACGGGACAAAGCTCTCCTTCGAGATTTTGGCTTGGCCGACGAGCGAACGCATACTAGCCGCCATCGTGGCTGAGAACCTCAAAGCCGTAGGCATCGATGCCACAGTCAAAGCTCCGCCGCACGCCGTCAGCGGTGAGCTGACCCTGAGAGGGCAGTTCGACCTCTACCTGATATGCTTGTGCACGGGCATGCCCTGGAACCTAGATCCGCTCAACCTTCTCGAAACGTTCTACACGGAGTACGGTAAGCGCGTTAAACCGCTTGGAGAGCCCAACCCAGAGGTCTCAGTATCAAGATACGTCGATCCAGAGCTTGATAGGATAGTTGACGAGTTGCGTGCGCTGCATCCTGCGGATCCGAGGGCTAAGGAGTTAGCTCACCAAGGTATAAAGAGGCTGATGGAAGGGCTACCGGTCATCCCACTCACGGAAACGATCTACGAGATCGTTTACACAACCAAGTACTGGGACAACTGGCCGGTCCCCGGCAACGAGTACACGATTCCACCGCAGTGGTGGCCTGAGGTGAAGTTCATGCTCTTCAAGATAAGGAAACCCGTGAAGGTCGAGTACGTGAGGGTATGGATCACCGGCGCTGTCGAAAGATTCAGGGGCGTGGACTACAAGTGGTACGGTCCGTACGTTAGAGGCGAGTACGTGGAGCTGCCTAGGCCCGATGCGGAAAACTTAATCGCCAAAGGCTTAGCATCCTTCACACCACCGGCTGCACCGGAGGTAGAGCAAGCGGTCAAGCTGCTACCCAAGCTAAGCAGCGATGTGGAGGCGCTGAAGAGCGCTGTAAACGCTATCAGCAGCAGAGTCGATGCGGTGTACAGCCAAGTTGCCGGTCTCAGCTCCGCCCTAACGGCCGCCACTGCCTTAAGCGTATTAACGTTCATCTTAGTCTTAGTGCTACTAGCTTTCACCTTAAGAAAACCGAAGGCGAAATAAAATAATAAAATAAAAACAAATTTATTTATTTTTCATAAAGAAAGCACGCGACCCTCCTCTCCTCCCCCACATTTACTAATTGTGGGTCCTCCATTTTGCACCTTTCTATCGCGAAGGAGCAGCGGTACTGGAAGGGACATCCTTTTTCCGGACGCGTCTTTTCAAGCTGTTCAAGCTCGAAGCTTAGTTTCTCCCGCCACCTCTCCCTTGGATCCGGTAATGGTACAGATTTCAGGAGAAGCTGGGTGTAGGGATGCAAAGGCTGCTCGAAAACTGCGTCAGCCGGCCCCTCCTCTACGACGCGCCCTGCGTTTAAAACCACCACTTTGTCGGCGACGTAGTAAGCCGTGTGCAAATCGTGCGTTATGTAGAGCGACGATAGACCTTGTTCCTCCTTCAGCTGAAGTAAGCCGTTCAGGAAAATCGCTCTAAGCGAGGCGTCGATCATGGAAACCGGCTCGTCTGCTACAAGGAGCCTCGGCTTCAGCAGCAAAGCTCTAACGAGCATTAGCCTCTGCCTCTCGCCACCGCTTAGCTGATGCGGGTACCTGCCTAGCACATCCTCAGGCCTTAGGCCTAGGGCTCTCATCGCCTCCCTGATGAGCCTTTCAGCCTCCTCCCTCGACGAGGCAAGCTTGAACTTCTTCACAGCGAGGTAAAGCACCCTGTCGACCCTGTAGAAGGGGTTGTAGGTGCTGTAAGGATCTTGGAATACCGCCTGCACCTCCCTCCTGAAGGTCGTCGGGTCTTCCCGCAGCCAGGTCCCCACGCTTTTACCCCTGTAGAGGACCTCACCTGAGGTGGGCTTGACGAGCCCCAAAACGAGCCTCGCGATCGTGGATTTTCCGCTACCGCTCTCGCCAACTAGAGCCACTATCGCGGGCTTTTCGCCGGGGATCGAGAAGGAGACGTTCTTCACAGCCGTAATGTAGCGGGGTTTCAAACTCAGGCTTCTTCCGACTCTGTAGAGCTTAGTTACGCTCCTGAGCTCTAAAAGCGCGCTCACTGAGCACCACCGTAAAGGTGGCAAGCCACGGCTCTACCCCCTCCAACATCGGTAAGCTCCGGCTCAACTTGTGAGCAGATCGGCATGGCCTTGGGGCAGCGCGGGTGGAAGCGGCAGCCCGGTGGCCAATTGAGAGGGCTGGGCGCGACGCCGGGGATTCCTTTCACCACTTTCTTGCCCGGTTTAGGTACAGAGTCTATCAGGAGCTGGACGTAGGGATGGAGGGGCTCTAGGAACACCTCCTCAACGTTCCCCACCTCTACAACCTTCCCTGCGTACATTACCGCCATACGATCAACAAGTTCAGCGTGCGTAGCCAAATCGTGAGAGACGTAGATCAAGGACGCACCGTACTCGTCGCGCAGCTCTCTCAGGAGCTGGAGCACAAGCCGCTGCGAGACGACATCGAGCGCTGTTACAGGCTCATCGGCGACTACCAAGCTGGGTTTCAGTATCATCGCCATAGCTATTATAACCCTTTGCTTCATCCCACCGCTTAGCTCGTGGGGAAACATCCTCAGAACGTCGGCTGGCAACCCCACTCTTTTCAAGTATTCCCTCGCCAAAGCCCTCGCCTCCTCCTCATCGTATTCGCCGTGTTCGACGATGGCGTCGATCACCTGCTCCTCCACGCGTAGCACAGGGTTTAACGAGTTCATCGAACCTTGCGGAATGTAGCTCAATTCCTTCCAGCGCAGCTTCCTGAGCTCGTCGTCCCCGAGCTTCAGCAGGTCCATTCCCTTAAACAGTACTTCGCCGCCCGCAATGAAGCCGGGTGGTTTTATGAGACGAAGCACCCCTTCAACTAGCGTGGATTTACCGCAGCCGGATTCGCCTGCAACACCCAGCACTTCCTTATGTCCCACGTTTAACGAAACTCCATCTACAGCTCTGAAGAGCCCCCATATGGTTCGGTAGTAGACTTTTAAGTCGCGCACTTCGAGCAGCGCCACCGAACCCCCGCAAGGTATAGCTGCGCACTTTAATAAACGTTGTTCGTTTCAGCGTTCAGTTTAATACTCCTCCGAGAGCGAGAACCTGTGATCTTCGTAGCTTTCGAGGGCATCGACGGCGCCGGCCTCACCACCCACGCGAGGTTGACTGAAAAGTTCCTCGAGTCGAAGGGCTTCAGGGTCGTGCTGACGAAGGAGCCGACTGACGGCCTCGTCGGTGGGCTGATCCGGGCGTGCCTCCGGGGCGAGTGGAGGACTGACCCGATGACGCTGCAGCTGCTCTTCGCGGCCGACCGCAGCCACCACGTGAGCACCGTGATCCTCCCCGCGCTGAGGTCGGGCAGGGCGGTGGTCACGGACCGCTACCTCTTCTCGAGCCTCGCTTACGGCTCCCTCGACCTCGACTACGAGTGGTTGAAGCTCGTGAACTCGCGGTTCCCGCTACCCGACGTCACCTTCGTCCTCGACATCGAGCCGGAGGTCGCGCTCAGGAGGATACGGGAGGACAGGTTCGCGGTCGAGCTGTTCGAGGAGCTGGAGAAGCTGGAGCGCGTGCGCGCCGCGTACGCGAGGATCGCGAGGGAGTTCGCGAACGTCCACGTGGTGAAGACGGACGACGAGGTGGAGGAGGTCCAGAGGAGGATAGAGGAGGTGCTCGAGAGGCGGTTAGCGGAGCTGGCGCGCCGGCGGGGTGGCTAGGCTGCCGCGGCGCTGGACCGCAGCTTCATCCGCTGACCCTCTCGCCGCTCCAGCTCAGCCGGTTTGGGCTGCTTCGCCGGGGCTCGCGCCAGCCTTCGCCTTCTTCTTTTTGGGCTTCTTCCTGTACCTCTCGATGAGCTCCTTGGGGAGGAGCTCCTGCTCCACCACGTCCACGATCGGTATTACGACGAACTTGCTGTCGTTGACGTAGCTCTCGCTCACCTGCACTTCGCCCGTGAACCTGTTGAAGAGGAAGTACTTCCCCGCGGGAGCCCCCTCCGCCTCGCAGTAGTAGATCGCAACGGAGTCGTAGGCGGGGAAGGGCACGTAGAGGATGCTCTTCGAGTGCACGTTCAAGCGGTGCACGAGGAGGGCTTGCGTCGCCACCGCCACGTTCACGAGGTCCTCGACGCTCCTAACCTTGACCATGTACGGTTTGGCCACGCCGGACCACTGAGGAGGAAGCGGGGTCCCGCCTATAAGGCTGGCGGAGCCGCCCCTCTTTCGCCCGCCGCTGCCCTTAAATGCTCCCCGCGCGCTGAACGCTCGTGGCGCCGCTCTGGAGGCGCGTTAGGGGCGAGGGGGTGGTCCACGGCGTTAAGCTGGTTGCGCCGGACGGCAGGGTCGTGTACACCGGCGAGGAGGACGTCGCGCTCGTGGAGCTGAGGGGGGCGAAGCTGTGGGTTGTGGTGGACGCCGTTGGCCGAGCGGCCTGCGCGGCGTACGCGCCCTCCCCGGAGGACGCGCTAGCTCTCTTCTTCGAGCTCGCCGGCGACGACGCGCTGGCGAACGCCGTGAAGCGAAAGGAGGTGCGCGTAATTTTAGAAAACTAACCGTTACAAAGCAAACTAGGCTGGCAGAAGGAGGAACTACCACTTAAGTGAAAGCTATTACGCTAGCGCCTTCTTCAGCTCCTCGGCTAGCTCCTCCGCGCTCTTGAACGCGACGATCTTGACCCTGCCCTTTCGGGAGAGCTCGACCGCTTTCGGCGGTGGCTCGCCCTCCGCCGCGACGACGATCTCGTGGGGCACGTCCAAGCCCTTCGCAACCTCCGCGAAGATGCTCGTGGGGTTCGCCTTCACGATCGAAACGCAGACCACCCGATCGCCTTTCCTAGCGACCAGCGCGAAACCGTGCTCGAAACCGCTCAAACCCCTCACGCGAACACCCTCCTCCACGCTGAAACCCAGCTCCTCCAAAGCTGCCTTGGCGGAAGCCGCGGGTGCTCCAGCCGGCACGT
>Ga0080004_1061895_pt1 | contig 10005 bp, 18 predicted proteins | sample WasSprMetagenome_FD_69207 | JGI IMG/M metagenome (GOLD analysis project Ga0080004, IMG submission 69207) | Sulfidic aquatic microbial communities from Washburn Spring, Yellowstone National Park, USA - WS (SPADES assembly) (version 2) | ecosystem: Environmental > Aquatic > Thermal springs > Hot...
AAGGAGGAGCCGCTGAATGAAGTTATAAAGAGGCTGGTGAAGGAGAAGAAGCTCATAGGCTACTGATTACCATAAGGTTGTGGTAATGAAGCTCAGCAGTTTTCCAGACCCCCAAAGCTAAATACCACAACCTTATGGTAAAGCTAACTTTTAGAAGAAATTCAATTTAAAAAAATATTGTGTTATTTGAGGACGAACTTGTTGCCGTAGACGTGTATTTCCACACCGTTCGCGGGTATGCTTGTCCCGTTGTCCAGAGCCTGTATTCCTCCCTTTACTCCGTGGAACAGGAATGCCTTCTTCAGGAACCTCGGTCCTCCCCTCTTTATGGAAGCGTTTGCGGTCGTGGAGTATGTTAGGGCTGGCGGGAAGTAGTTGAAGTCGTTGGCTAAAGTTGGGAACTCCTCCTGGGTCACCCTGCCTTCGATGTAGAGCCTGATTGACTTGCTGTTGGCGTGTGGAATTACTCCGAGGGCATTGACTAGGAATGCCTCGTCCTTGTTGACCAGGTTCCAGCTCAAGTTCTGGGACTGGTAGGCAACGTAGTTGGGGTAGCTGAAGTCGTAGTACTGGTTTGGAGTCGTCGGCTGCGCGTTCCTTGTGTAGGTGATCCACGGGAATATTTGTGGCTTAGCCTGGTTGAGACCTCCTGGGAGCTCGTCGAATGTGTCAAGGGCAACCTGGACTGGAGCCTTGGGGTAGAAGTCGTTGTTGAGGGTGAAGCTCGCATCTATTACTGGAGTGCCTACTACTTCTACCAGCTTGTCCTGACCCTTGACTCTAGCCGCCCTCAGCTGTATTGAATAAGTCTGAGCGATTGCTTCCTCAGCGATCGTCTTCACAGCAATTGTCTGCCCCCTAGCGACCTTGGGGCATGCGCCCTCAAATGGTCCGGGGATCCTACCAGTTATTGGTCTGTGCAGGTATGGTGTGCCCAAATCAATGGCAACGCTTCCAGACGTCGGATCCTCTCTGGGCATCATAACGCTGTTGATTCTGATCGTCTCATACTCCTTGCCGTTTATGAGCAGAGTTATGTACCTCAGCTTCTTAATTACATTGTTAGTTGTGTCAATTGGAGGAAGGACCTCTATTCTGTAGATTTCCCAGACCTCATCTGGGGCTGCTGAGAAGGCTTGGCTTACCCACTCCGCTCCCGCTGCTTGAGATGCCGATGTGTTGTCGAACCTTAGAATTACCTCTGGATCCCATACAGATGACATATTTTACACCTTTTTCCATATTTGCTTTACAATTGAGAAACGCAATATTTAAGTTTTAGTAACTAGCATTTTATTTTGGGTATTGCCATGCGTAGCCCCGTGAAAAGGAGGATCATCATAAACACAGACGACTGCTTATATGACAGGTTCTACCAAATGAAGCACCAGTCCCAGATCGTTTACAGGAGGAGACCGAAAATCCTAACGAACGGAGACTTCTTAAGGCTCCTCCTAGACACAGTTGAGGAGAAGATTGCGGATGAGCGAAAAAAGCGTGTTATTAAGGCTTACTAGAGAATGAGACCTGCTAGGAATGCCGCGATGCCCGCGCTGTATGCCGCAATTTTCTCGGGCTTCATCTCCACACCGCTCTTCTGCATGTGCTTAGCCCAGAAGTATGCGAATGTCCCCGTGAGTATTCCCACACCTACTGCTGTGCCCAGACCTGGGGATGGGTAGCTGAACCTTCTGCTGCTCCTCTCCCAGACCTCTTCGAATGTGGATGCGAAGTCTTCCGCTTGAGGCGTGCTGACGGGGACTCCGAAGTATGAGTGCAGGTGGTGAGCCATCTCGTGTGCCACAACTCTGTCCAAATAAGCTGGATTAAGGTTAATGGGCAAGTAGATCGTCCCTCCTTGGTAGTATGGGTAGGAGACTCCCTCGCTTACCACAACTCTAGGCGGCGGCACCCCAAACTTTGTGCTTATGCTGTAGATTACGTTCTGAGCCTCTGAGAGCAGATCCATGCTTACACCCACTTTCTACTCTTCCCCATCGCTTTTAAACCTGCTCTTTAGCTAATGATTTTGCCATCTCCTCTATGTATGAAAGGACTACAGCGGAGATCCTCGGGTACTTCACCATAAACTTATACGTGTATTCCATTCCGCAGCCCTTGATTTCATCTACAACGTCCTCATACTTCAGCCCTCCCCTCTTCTTGGCATAAACTAGGATCGTCCCAGTGAGGAAGTCCTTGGCGAACGCTAAGATCATGTTGAGTATTGTTGAGCTCCCTGCCAGTGCTTTTCCCAGGACTTGGCTGAACCTTGGGTCGCTCATTACCGCTTGGGGGTCGTTCTCAAAGTGCTGCATGAAGGCATCTTTCGATGCGAAGCCGAAAGCTACCGCCAATTCCCTCATCTTCTTGTCGATGAAGTCCTTAGCCCAGTAGTCAATCGTGTTTATTGCTACCCTGCTGTGCTTGCGACATGCTTCCGCTATTTCCCCCAAGGAGACCACCCTTTACCGCATCTAAGAAATGCTCATCTGTTTGAGGCTGAGGCTGAGGGTTCTGGACTGGGACTGGGTAGTAGATCGGCTGATTGGCTGGGCTCTGCATCCTCGCTTCAATGTATTCCCTAACGGTCCTCATTAGCTCAGCGAAGAGCGCGCCGATCGTCTCCATCTGCTTAGCCTTCGCCTCCTGAACCTTCACATGCCTTTCAGCCTTCCTCTTAGCGATCCTCATGATCCTCCTCCTCTCCTCCTCGAGCCTCCTCTGATACTCGTCATACGTCATGCTCTTCGGTCTTACCTCGAGACCGAGCTTTTCAGCGGTGGCTCTCAGCTTTTCGATCACTTCTGGACCCGGGACTTCGTGCTCTTCCTCCCCCGGTCTCTTTACCTTGAACCCCAGCTCCTTGAGGGCATCGACTAAAGAGTTGAGCTCTTTTGAAAATGTGGAAATGTGATCGACTGGGCTCCTTTCAACGTAGTCCGAAAGAGTCCTCTGGGGTGCAGCGCCTGTCTCCACCTTTGTCTTAAGCATCCTAATTTCATCGTAGATTGTCTGGAGAGTCTCGTTGAGCCTCTGCTCGTCCTCAGCCTTCCTCTCCTCCTTCAGGTTCTCTATTGTGTCCTTGAGCTCCTTTATCTGGCTAAGAAGCATGTCCGCCATCTTGTAGCTCTCCTTGTCGCTGTCTCCAAGAATATACTTAAGAGTTGTCAGCGATGTTACTAGGGAAAGCATCTTCTCCTGGAAGGGATCCTTGTTAAGCTGCTTTAGAAGGGAAGAAGCTATGATCGGGGTCAGAGCCTGCTGGAGGGGCTGAGGTGCCTTGCCCAGACCCTCCCCCGCGGCTGCGGCTAGGGAAACAGTCTTGGCTACCGTGTCCTCGGATGCGTCTCCGAGCTCTCCGAGGACTGCGGCTGCCAGCTCCGCCCCCTCTTCCCCTGCCCCAAGCTTTTTACCTATTGCCTTTACCAAGTTCTCATTGGACACTGCTCTCTCCCTCCTTACCTTTTTCCATAAGGTTAACCGTCCCTGCTGGAGTAGGGACGGAGGTGCTCTGAGACATCTGGGTTATAGCTTCGAGGAGAGCCTTCTGGTTGAGAGCCTCTATATACTCCTCCATGAGCCCCCTGTTTGAAAGTATGTTTGACATGATCTCGTTCTGCTTTGTTAGGTCGTTGTTGAGCTTCTTGAGACCCTTCACCATGGCAGCTAGGATCTTCACGGCATCCCGCAACTTAGCTATTTCCCTGTCCCTCTCGAGTATGGCTTCTACCCCCTCCTTGCTTGACTGGACCATGGCTACTAGGTATTGGGTGACGAAGCTGACAAAGTTGTCCGCATCCTTGAACTCCTCCACCTTGTTGGGAAGATCCCTCACATCTATTTTCGCATACTGGAACGCCATGACCATTGAGATCCAGCCTATTTCCAGAAGAGCCTCTTGGAACCAGTGAGTCTTGCTCCCAAGCATCCTTATAGTCTCAGCGTAGTCTTGATTTATTGCCTTCAGTATTTCGCTGAACCCCGCCCCTCCCGCTCCCGCCTTCTTCTGAGGCTCATTTGTGCTCGGTGGAGAGTCCACGATGCCGAGCTTCTTCCTGTACCTAGCTACTGTCCCCCTGCTCACCTTGCAGATCTCTGCGATCTCGTTGAGAGAGTAGCCCTTCTCAGAAGCCTGCTTTATGCATGAAGCAACTATGCTTGAGCTTAGGTCATCTTCAGCCATATTCCTTTACCAAGTATTCTTATTGATCCACTTGCTTATTAAACTTCCCTTTTTTCCGTGCGGTATCAAGCGGTATCATGATACTGCTTGATACTCCTTGATACTCCTTGATACCGCTTGATACCGTTTGGAGCCTGATACCGCAGACAATACTTTGACATATGCCATCATCTTGAGGAAGTAGTAGGCTAAAAGGATGAATGCTAGGACGATCGCTACTGCTTCCCAGAACTTCAACCCTTCCACCATATACCATTTCGCAAAAGTTTTATATGAAGTTTGCCCTAATATATGGTGGAGAATGGTGGTCGTAAGGTTGTGGTAATCATGGCAAAGAGAGATGATGCGGTTCTCTCCGCCCTTCTAGCATCCCTAGACGCCTTCAGCACATACGCAAACTTCTCAAAGTATGGGACGTGTGAAATAGAGCTGAACCCGATCGTCAAGTCGCTGTGCGAAAAGGTGGGACCTAGCGGAGCCTTCATCTGGGTCCCAGTCGAGGCATCGGCAATATACCTCTCCTACAAGCTGGTGAAGTTCATAGCTAGGCAGATAGGTTCGCCGTATACGGGGGAGAGGATCCTCGATCTCATTTTCCTAAGCCCATCAATAAACAACTTCTTGAGATTAGCGGGTGTGTAGCGTGAAGCTTAAGATTTTGAGCTTCGACCTCGCGAGCGATCCAGAGCTCGGAACGTATTACCTTATGAGCGTTGATGCTGACGCTGAGGAGGCACTGCTCTTCAATATAAAGCTCGTGGAGACCTATGAGCTGCCGATCTTCGTAGCATGGAGAGGAATTGACTATGTCCCCCCAAGGGAAGTGGCAGAGCTCTTAGCTAAGGCTCAGCTCATTAGGTCGATGAAGACAGCCTTATTTCAAGATCTGGTTCTGAGCGGTTTGAGGTGATGAGCACGCCTAAGCTGGATCCTAGAGAGAACCCATTCATGAGAAGGCTTCAGAACTTTGAGAAGAAGCCCGACCCGAGGATCGAAATAACCAGCGGGAAGCCTCCAGCAAATCCTCCTTGCAAATACAGCGAAGTCCACAGCAATGAGGTGGGGTGGGCTCTCTTCTGCCAAGTGCTGGGGAGGTTCCTAACCAAATATGAGGTTCAGTACTGCGTTGGTGCATCAGAGAGGTGCCCCATAGCTAAATATTATGAAGCTATAAGTGAGTTGTAGCTTGTATTTCCCTATTGCATGAAAAATTTCTCTATACTGCTATTCCTAGTTTTAGTTATGCTTTCAAATCTGTTCAGCCACTTCTCAAAGTATTCGATTCTTTCTTGCGTAGTCTTGCATGAATGCCCGCTGTGATCCACGGGTCTAGTCCATGCGAGGCTGTCGAAGCTGTAGATTAGATTGTAAATGTGTTTTAGAGCGTTTAGCTTTAAGCCGAAGACGTGAAGCTTTTTGTCGGGGAGCTTTTGCTTACCTAATGCTACAGTTTTGTAAATCAATTGCGTGTCGGGCTCTACGCACAGATTAGCTATAGCAAAATAATCAAACTTGTCGGTGATTCCGTGCTCTTTGTATAGCTCGATGCTTTTTAGAATGGATTTGGGGTTTTTGTTCCAGCCTTGAATCGGAATCAGCCAAGGGATCCACTTATACTGCTCAGTATATTTGAGAACATTATCTACTGTCCTTTCAATATTGGTGTAATTTTCGCTTAGCCACAAGGATTTTGGATGATAATCGTCAGGGTAATCGGGCACAGTAACAAGAATAGGCTTATTGTTCGTTATTGCTTTTGCTTTCATGAAAACCTTGATTAACTTGTTTATGTGCCCGCGGGGGTAATCCTTAACGCTTGGATCTCTGAAGATCTCTACTCCACTGTCAATAATCACTTCTTGAGCGTGTCTTAAGGGGGCATATTTAGGTTTAATAACGTTAATTAAGACGTAAGGGTAAGGTCTCGGAGGCGTAGTGAAAAACTTAACTTTTTCCATAAGCTGAGCACCTTGTTTTATAGTGTCTTTCTAATTATTTAAAATTAAATGTATGAATTACACTAGAAAATAAGGTATTTCTAGTGTAAGAGAAAAAGTATATAATAGCGAGGATGTAAAAGAATTAATTCAATATGTATGGAATTAATTCTCTGAAAAGAGGGGGGTATATAGGGGGGAGAAAATGGGTAGAAGGAAAATAAGAAACATGACATATATACATTCTTTTTGTCTAGAAAGGTCACTCTTTGAAGAGCTCCAGAGAAGGGCTCAAGCGAGCGGTAAGAGCATGAGCATGTATCTTGAAGAGATCCTCAGAAAAGCCTTCAATATGGATCCAGAAGATCCATCTTCCAATGCAAAAGATGCGAAGGGAGATTAATTCTTTGAAGAGAGGAGGGCATATAGGGGGAGCAAAAATGGCTCGTCCAAAGCAGTTAAACAACCCAAGAGTAGTATCTATTATTTTTGAAGGAGACATTTATGAAGAATTAAAACGTATAGCTGAGCGACAGAACACAAGTGTTTCGTCATTAATTCGCCAGCTCGTTTTGCAGTATTATTTTGACGATTCTAATTCGAAGTCTGGAGATCCCGCTGATCCTCCTTCCAATGCGAAAGATCCGAAGGAAGAGATCGACCCGCTTGTGGAGCTTGAGCTCGAAGAGCTTTCAGAGTGGATTAGAGGCTTTGAAGCGGATTTAGCAGAATACCAGAATATGAAAAAGAACCCGCCGAAGCCGAGCAAAAATATGCCTGAATGGGAAGCTAAAAACGCTATAGCGAAATATAAATACGAACTTCAGAACAAAAAGAACAGCTTAGTATCAGATTGGCAATTTCTAAAAAAGAAATTCGAAAAGTTGCACAGAAGGATTCCTAAGGCTAAGGAGCAGGAAATAAGCAAAAAATTGGCTGACCTGAAAAGGAAGCTAAAAAATTAGTATCTTGAGTATTCGACTAGGAGGAACTCAACGTCCTCTTCCTTCACGCTTTTTATGTCTTCGGGCTTCTCCAGCCTCTTCTTCAGCCTCACCACGATTGCCTTGTCCCCCGGCATTGGGTCATACATCGCCCTGTTGGTAGGAACCTCTCTCCCAAGGATATTGGTCAGCAGCTGAGCAGTAGCTTCGTGCCCGATGTAGCTTCTAATCGCCTTGTCCCTCGTATAGTATTTGACGAACCCTAAGCTTACTGGCTGGGTCTTCAGAGTTATTGGCATTCTGCTTGAAGTTATGAGAGCATTTAGCAGGACCACAATCTCCATTTACATCACCATTTCAGCTTCTCTGGGTTTTTCTTCAGCTTTTCAATGACTTGGAGGATCGTTTCCTGCTTGTTTCTCGAAAGGCTCTGAAACGATGGGAATTTAGGATTGAACTCCAGCAGATTGACTTCATACTCATCGATCCACGGCTCTGCGGTATTATAACCGCATGATGCGAAGACGAACAGTATTGTGTTAGGCTTTTCTCCCTTGAAAACTAAAAAGTCTAGCCCTTGCTCAATCAAATACACCCACTTATTCTCATCCATTCTTTCCACCTCAAGTTAAATAAGTAATTACTAATAAAAAAAGTTTTGGTTTTTACCTAGCCCTCGACTATCCTGATCCTAGGCATCGGGTTCGGCATGTTCTTCTTCAAGTATTCATGGACGGCTAACCTTATCAGCTCGCTTCTGCTCCTTCCCGTCTCCTTGCTCAGCAGATCCATAAGAGCAAGCGAATTTTCATCGATCTTAATGCTCACCAGCCTGAGGTTGCTTCTCCTTCTCCCCATACTTCTTCCCCATCTCCTCCTTTTCTGCATCCCTCAGCCTCTTCATGTGCATCTCCAGCATATTCTCAATGTCCCAGATCTTCTTCAGCTTCTCATCAACGTTTGTGATTTCCTCGAGGTCTTCCTCCACTCTTTCAAGCAGTGACGAGATGACATCCTCAAGGAATCTACTAGATAGAATTGAAAGGATGCGAAGCACGAAGTTTTAGCTATTGTGTGCGACAGCTACTTATCTACTCTCATTTACGCAGTGAACTTGAGAATGCTCAACGTCTTCTCCAGAAGGGCAACAGAGCTGGTGGTGAGGGAAGCTGGAAATCTGAAGCTTGCTCCGCAGAGCGGAGAGCAGAAGGCGGAGGCGACCGTGCATGTCTGAGAATGTGCCCAAGACGATCATTCTAACGATTATAAACAGCTTGAAGGAAAACCCATACAGCTACTCAATGCAGATCTCGAACTACCTGCCTCTGCTCTACGACTACTTGCAAGCGTATATTGTTAAGGACAAGATAGTTTTCACATACTTCAAAAAGAGCCTGATTGACAGCTGGACGAGCATAATGAGAGATATACCGCAACCAGACTTAGAAGGTGTCTTCGACCTAGAAACGCTTATAACGAAGCTCATGGAGCACACGATGAAGTACGAAAAGCAGGTTATGAAGCTGGCAAAGCTGGACGGGATCACTTCAAGCTTGGAAAGGAGGAACGCTTTAACTTTCAATTCTATCTAGTAGATTCACAAAAATAGTTGTTAAAGCCCCCCAGAAAAAAATTCCTTTCAATTCTATCTAGTAGATTCTAGTATAGTATAATACTATATACTTCTTTGTTCCCGCCAAACCCCTGCGCCTCGAGGGGCTTAAAAACCCCCTCAAGCTCAATGCTATCTGTATTATACTTTCTATACAATCTGAATCCTGTCTTACTAAATATTTCTTCACTCATTTCTACCACCTACGGATGCCGTTTTTGGCATCCGTGTTAATATATGGTAAAAAGGGGTTAATAAACTTAACGTTTAAGGAAGAATTTATATGAAAAAAAGGTTTGTTTAAGAAAGATTACTGATCGACTACTTCTACAGGTATAGGCTCTTCATCTAAATATTCTTCTTCTGGCATCAGAATACGATAGTATAGCCTCAAGTTGCTTAATTTGTAGAGCTCATGGAAGGTTTCATCGTTTACAAAAATACTAAACTCCCACACAAAATAATTCTCTTGCTGGATCTTGTGATCGAAGCAGATGTATAGGACATCTTTGGGTAGTTTGCTTTGGCTTGTAGGTTGCTGTAGCTTATGCTGTAGGTATAATGCTATTGGTCTATGGTAGAAGTATTCGAGCTGTTGGGGTCTAAAGCACCCCCTGGTGACGTGCGCGTTAAAAAAATACTGCTTCTTCGCACCTTCAGTATCCAATAGGAATTCGAACCCTTGGAACCTTTCTAGCATGGTTGCTCTCCCCCATATACACTTATGTCTGTTTAGGTATATAAACTTGATGGTCGCTTCGATCCAAGCTAATAAAAAATAGTAATAGTAAGCTTGCGGGGGAGCTTGTAGGGTGCTATGGTCAGGATGCTTTTTTTAAAAATTTTAATCAGGGGCCGTGGGTGGGACACTGTTATATACCAATGGTCTATTTGGGGGGTGTCATTTTCTTGTGTTTTGCAAGGGTTTTGGGTTAGGTCCAACCCCCCCAAAACCATAAAAGAAGTGGCCCCCGTGCCCCTGGCCAGGATCAGACGGATGCTGTAAGGCATAAGCCACACAAAAAGTGGGTAGCTGCGTCGCCAATCACCACAAGAACTGAGGCCTCCCTTTACCCTGATTACGCTTGATAACGACACAGAAGCATTACACTTAACAAATTTGTTAAGTAAACTAGCAAGACACCGTTATATCTCCACATATAGCCATATGTGGAAGTCTTTATGCGCAAAAATTAAGCGAAAAAATAACCACAAACTTTACATATGTGTATTGTTGCATTTAATAAAATGGTGAAGCTGAATGAAAAAAAGCCACATGCATATTATAACGTTTAAGGTAGACGAAAACACTCTGTTGCATTTAGA
>Ga0080004_1135269_pt1 | contig 10004 bp, 10 predicted proteins | sample WasSprMetagenome_FD_69207 | JGI IMG/M metagenome (GOLD analysis project Ga0080004, IMG submission 69207) | Sulfidic aquatic microbial communities from Washburn Spring, Yellowstone National Park, USA - WS (SPADES assembly) (version 2) | ecosystem: Environmental > Aquatic > Thermal springs > Hot...
ACCTGAAGCTGCTAATCATAGGCAAAGGATCATACAGAGAGAAACTGGTGAAGTATGCAAACAAGGTGTATAGAGGTGGTGTAGAATTCCTAGAGCCACAACCAAGACAAAAATACCTAGAGCTACTATCGAGAGCAAGATACGCAATAAACCCAAGCAAACACGAAGCATTCAGCATATTCACAGCAGAAGCACTAGCCATCGGAACACCAGCAATAATATCAAAAGAGATAGCAGAAAACCTAGAAGCACAGGCAAGACCACTAGTAAGAGATTTGGTTCTAGCAGAGAAAGCCAAGATAAAAACATGGAACGAGATAATACAAAAGTACTTACACGAGCTTTGTTAATTAGACGGTAAAGATATGAAGATAGCTTTGATTAGGAGGGAGTACATAACACATTTAGATGGTGTTAACATGTTTATCGCTCTTAGCGGAGGGCTTAGAGAAGCGGAGTCCAAGATAGCGAAGGCTTGGTGTTCAATAGTAAACGGCTTAACATATATCGATGCCGACTAAGAGGAATGCCTAAGGATCTCAAGCTTCAAAGACTTAGTAAGAACTGTTTTAAAGAAGTCTACAAAGCTGAACATCTTAAGGCTCTTAGCATACCCCATAGTAAAGCTAAGGCCAAGCCTAAGACAATTAATAGTGGTTGTGGCAACAAAGAGTCAAGAACCAGCGATACGGATGCTGAAGAGATGGGGATAATAAAGGTAAGCATAAGAATTGAGAGGAATTTTAGAGCATTATAAAAATTATTGTTGCTAGCCCTAAGCAAACCAATCAAATTTTAAATACTGGTTATTGTCAAAACAAATGCTGATGCTGAAATGCGAACAACATTTAGCATGTTTTAGCTTTGAACATTTTAAATTTAATCCCAAAGTACTAATGAAGGCTAAAGGTGATAGGATACACATTTTAATTTTCATGTTGGATTTTAATAAGGCTGAAACAACTTGAGTGAATGGATTATAATACATTCAGATCTTGATAGCGGCGGCGGCGGGGAGAGAGTTTGTTTAGAGGTTGCAAGAGCTATTTATGAGAATTTTGGATCTAAACCAAGTTTATTATTAATAAAGAAGCCTCAAAAAGCATCAGGTCTGAGGCTGTTATACGGATATCACCATTATATTAATAAGCTTATGTGGCTATCTGATTCGGCAACCCCCATCACATTAAAATCGACTCTTTCACAGATATTATTAAAGCTATCCAAAAAGCACAGCAAGATATTTGTAAATAGTGGCCTATATTCATCAGCTTTACTAGGCTTAATCACATATGTTCATTACCCCTTTAACCTTGATTTGCATAGCACCTTTAGTGATATGAAAAGGATTTATGGTTTCTTTACAATCGCGATGAATGATTTTTTGAATTTCATATATCATCTTAGTGAATCGGAGCTACACAAAAAGATACTTATTTTCAACAGTACGTATACACTTCATAAAACCATTCAGCTTGCAAAAAGGTTGTCTACCATAGCTCCAGCAACCTATACTGTAATAAGTAATGCTAAAAAATATGTTGTATTCCCACCTGTTGAATCTAAAATTATTGCTGAAAACGTTCCATTAAAAAATGATAGAGAAGATACAGTTGTGATTCTAAGCAGGATATCACGTGAAAAGAAATTAGAATACAGCATTCTCATCCTAAGACTTCTTCACCAATTCTTTGGCATTAGAGCAAAGCTTTACATAATAGGCTCACTGAACGATATTACATATTATCAATATCTAAAGAGCTTAGCTAAGAGAATGCATCTTGAAGATCATATAAGCTTCTTTTTAGATGTTGATGAAGAAACAAAGATTAGATTGTTGAGTAAGGGTAAAGTTCTATTCCATCCTATGCCAGGAGAACACTTTGGTATCGCAATTGTGGAGGCTATGGCTGCTGGTTTGATCCCTGTAATAAATAGAGAAAGTGGAATAGGTTCTTTAAGAATCTTAGATGAAAAGCGGCTTTACTCGGATCTAGAAAAGCCTCTTGACATTGCAAGAATCATTGCAGAAGTACTAAATAACTGGAGCTTGGAGTATGCATACAAATTACGTAAGATCGCATTACTATTTGATTCTGAGAATTTTAGGCAGAGAATTGGTGAGATATTACATGAAGTTCATTAAGGGGAGAATTAGGCTTTTCATTAATGTAGTGATGATTGTTAGTATAGTTCTTATACCGATATATGTAATTAATGGTTTTTATACCGTTCACCATGTTTGTAATGGTATGATCTACGACGCGATAAAGGTGTCGGTAACCGGAAAGTTGCCAAACGAAGGCTTTCCTGTAATAACTCCTATACCCTACCTGCATGCAGCAATTCTATATATGGTTACAGAATTGCAGATTCCACAGTTAAATACCGTATACCTTATAACGTTTCAACTTATAGAAGCGATGCTCGCACTTACTGTTATATCGAATCAAATTATAAATATTGAAGGTATACATAGAAAAAGAATCCTTCGACTTGCGTCCATAATAATCGTTGTGATGCTAATTTACTGGAACATCTATTCTAGTGTTGTATACGAGTATGGATTCCATCATCAATGGTACGGAGTTCATCTAGTAGCGTTTGTCGTATGGCTTCTCTCATTATATAAGATTCTTAAGAACTGGAAAAAAGCATTCATAACTCTCTATCCATTCTTGATTTCAGTACCATTTGCTCATCCATTTGCAGAAATAATACTATTATCGTTTTTAATAGGTACTTCACTGCTTGCCGCACTACATATCATCATTAGCAAGGTTCGATTTAAGGTATATAATTATGTATCGCATCTTATCATTCTCTTAATATTGTCCATTATCGCAACATACCTAAATGATGTCCTTGTTTCCTTGGCTCTCAATCAATACGTTCCACTACTCCTTGAGAAGCTAAAAATGCTACATGAAGAAACATTAAGTTACTTAAGCATAGTGTTACCCTCACCCGCATTAAATCCTTTAGCAATTCTATCTAGTATAGGTTTCAAGTATTTCGTATTTGCACTAAACATAATTTTCCCACTCGTTTATTACCTAGCACTATTGTTGCACAAATACAATACTAAAAATTTGTATGAAAACCCCTACTTCATAACCACAGCTGCCTTCTCTCTATCATTAATATTGTATCCTATTGCGAACATAGCTCTTAAGGAACTCTCGTTTGCGTTTATTCAGCGTTATCTTTATTTCTTGCACATTCTCATAATTCTTAATGGAATGATCATCCTTAATAGCTTAGGTGGGCAAAGAGCAACAGCAGAAAAAAGTGTTCCAGTAAAAATTGCTATTAGTGTAATGTCCTTATTATTAGCAATAGTATCGATAGGTCTTTTTTCAACAATACTAACACTATCTTCGCAAGTTCCATTGACACTTTACTATTCTGCTTATAGAGCTAGAGTTGTCAACTTAAACTTGTATTTAGCTCGTCATCTTACCTTTACAGCAACATTATCACCAGGCTATTATGTCATGCCACAATATCTAAGCAATTCAGTAACAGAAGTAGCACTTTACACTTATAAGGCAAGCAATGCTTTAAGGAAGCTTCTTGATACGGACATTATTATTTGGGATAATCCATGCCAAGGTATATGTATGCAACTACAATCAGCAGGTCTTTACAATTTAGATTATCAGGGACTATTTGCATCCCTTACATATATACGCAACTTGGTATATAATGATGCTCAACTAGAGATACTGCTTAGGCGAATATGAATTGAATAGGGTTGCCATTCTTATTCCAAATTATAACGGATTTCAACTATTAAAGTCCATATTCTTACAAAGTCTTGAAAGTGCTTTGAAAGTCAAAGCTTTTAGTAAGCACTTTATTGATGTATATTTAATAGATAACGGATCTCATGATAACAGTGTTAATATAGTTAGGAGCAGATTTGTTGAAATTAAGGTAATTGAGCTAAGAAAAAACTTTGGATTTGCAGGTGCATTGTACAAGGTCATTAAAAGCATTGCAGATGTGTATGATTACATCGTAACTATGAATAATGATTACGTTATAATTAATGAGGAGTCTTTAGATCAACTTATAAAATCTGTCGAAAATAGACCTGATGTATGTTTAGTTCAAGGGATAAACATTTATCCCGATGGGCTCATTGAAGATTGTGGCTTCTTCTATGATAACTTCCTAAACGTAATTCCGAGATGGAGAGGTATTCGGTATTCAGAATATCCCGACAAACCTTCTTATACCACCTATGTATCCTTTGCTTTTGCCCTCCTGAAATTAAGGAGATGCCCTCCATTATTACAACGCAAAGGTGTCTTGGATCCAAGATTTTTTGCTTATTATGATGATGCTGACACGCAACTGTATCTTTGGACATACGGATTCAAGTCTTTTGCTCTGCCAATACTTGTTGGGATTCACTATGAGACTCAAACATTTAAGCATATGAATATATTACAGAGATATTTATCTGCTCGGAACAAAACGATTGTTTTAAATACCTACTGGCATCATCAATTATCTAAGTATAAAGTCATACTTATGTTCAGACAGATTATATCCAATTCGTATAAAGCAATTCTAGGCCGTAGAGAATATTTCAGAGGACTTTATGATGCTCTTTCTGCTAATAGAAAATTGTCTCTAGGGCCCTATTATCCTCTAATACTCATTGTAAGAAGAGTTGGAAAATATTTTGAAGAAGTCATGCCTGACGCCATCATATGGAACTTACTCATTAACTTGAATAAGAATAGAGAGATGTATGGAGAGCTCGCATTAAAATTCATAAAGGATGAAGATTTGAAAGCGTCCACTCATCCTTTCATTGTTGTGGTATAAGACATGTGCAAAGAATCGTCTAATACATTGATTAGAGTATTCATAGTGCCAGAATGCCAAAAAGGCTTTGTAGGGGGAATTCAACAGTACATCTTCGCTCATGCAATATCTTCTCACAAAGAAAACTACATTGACATATTATTGTGTCTAACACCTACAAAAGGTCTTGACAAATGTTTAAATGATGTGTACAGCCATAGCAATATTCATTGCATACCATTGTATACCTCTTCACATTTCCACGCACTTATCAATGTACTAAAGGTTATGATAAAAATGAATAAATATAAGAAGAAGGTCATAATATATTCTCCCACACATATATACTCCCTGATCCTCGCTCTTTTAAGATTTAAGCAAGTATTATACTTGTTGCAAAAGCCAAAGCCCTACATGTTATCATTAATTATACATAGCATCCTCTCTGGATTTAATAATGTTCAGTATCTAGCTTCTGATGTAAGCGTCTCTGCTATGTATAAATTCGCAATAAGGAAAAACATTAGCATATTTTTCCCAGATTTCAATAAGGTACTTACACGTTTTCATGATGAACTACCTGAAGAGCTAAGGGCTCGTAACACAGAACTTTTGCGATACATGCTCATAATTACATACATAGGATTCCTAGAGCATCCACGTTTCTCAATTCCTCACTTTATTGTATTTCTTAAAATCTTAAAATCTTTAGCAGGAGAGAGAGGTAAAAAACCATTAGCTATACTAATAATACGTCCTACAAAGTATAGCAACATACTCATAGAGTATTTTGTTCGTAAGCTTAAATCTCTTCAATTAATTGACCATGTCATCATAATAAATAGGTTCTTAACCGTAGAGGAAAAACTTGCAATACTTAAAAGAAGTTCTGCAGGATTATACTTTCTCCTCGATACTCCAACTATCATACCTCCTACTATTCCACCCATTACAATAGCAGAATATATCGCGTTAGGGAAACCTGTAGTACTTCTCATAAACGGATCAGATAAATTGAGGATGCTGGGGAACCTATACACTGAAACAAAATCAAGGAAGTATATAAACATCATAGATATTAGCAATGATAGCTACATATCTGAGATTCGAAAAGTTGTGGAGCATATCCTAACTTTATAGAAAGACTAAGAAGTACTTATTTAATCTTGTTGCATTATATCATTGAGAAGGCTTGTTGTATGTTACCTCGTATAAGTGTTATTTGGCTTAATTATAATAGTGCAAAGTTTCTGAGTTTGGCATTACGTTCTTTGAAGAGCTTATTTGAACTTGGCTATAACAACTATGAAATTATTATCGTGGATAACGCATCTACTGATGGTAGTTTTGAGGCTGTTAAGGGTTTTGTTGAGCGTTTTAAGCCTAGTGGTGCTAGGGTTAGGTTTGTTAGGAGTGATAGGAATAGGGGTTATTCTGGAGGGATGAACCTGGGGTGGTTAGCTAGGGATCCTGGGTCTAAATACGTTGCATTCCTCAATAACGATTTGGTTGTTGAACCTTGTTCTCTTCGTGAAATTATTGAGTATATGGAGAGTGAGACTGGCGTTGGTGCTGCAAGTGGCTTGATTTACTATGGTGATGGAAGAACCATTTACTCTGCTGGAGGTGTTGTTACAGAGCTTTGGAGTGCCAGAGGTGTTTGCTGGACTCTTTCTGAGCATGAGTGTTACGGTAAGGATAGACCTCACTATGCGACATACGCTGATGGCGCCTATATGGTGATGAATGCAGAGATTGTGAAGAAGGTTGGTGTTTATGGCAAGCCTTTCCTCGATAAAGCATTTCTGTACTTCGACGATTATGTATTGGGATTGTTGCTGTGGAATAAAGGGTACAAGGTCAGGTACTACCCCATAAGGGCAGGTCTTCACTATGCACATAGAACGATAAAGCCCACTATCAATTACTTTGGTATTCGAGCGCAAATAGCATTAATGAGTATTATGAAGACAAGATTTAGACCCATAGCAAGTCTGCATCTATTAAGAAGGTTAAGTATCCATAGCGCATTATGTGTGAGAGGAGTTAAGAGGAGTTGTGAGATTGTAAGAGCTATTTATGACGGTCTCTCCTTAGGAAGCTACACAAAGCGATACCTAGGCACATTAACGATATATAAAGCACCGTATCTTAGAGCAACAAATGAAGAACTTAAATGCTTCATACTCGGATTATGTAAGGAGCTTAAGGTCACGTTTAAAGATCTTTATATTCACAAAATTGATTAGATGCGGAAACGCAATGAACGAAAAGGCATTCATAGTCCTTAGCGGTGCTGATGGCTCTGGCAAAACCACTACCACCGGATTCTTGGCGTCGCACTTTTCTAAATTTAACGATGTTTGTGTTCATTGGTTTAGGGGCTCTCATCTATTTGTCTCTATTCTTGCTAGGTTTCTCCACAGGTTCAAGTCTTTTCGTGGTTCTTGTAATCCTTATTATAGGATTTGTGTTCCTGAGGGGTTGAAGAGGGTTTGGGTTTTTCTTGAGTTTGTCTCTGTTCTCCCTCATCTTTTTGCAAGGTTTTTGCTTGGGAGGGTTTGTAGGGTTGTTGTTTGTGATCGTGATTTGCTTGATTTCCTTGTCTGGCTTGTTGTCACTCTTGATGCCCCCTGGATCCTCAATACATTGATTGGTAGATTCCTTTTAGCACTTGTCTCTGGGGAGGGTATTGTCTACCTCTACGCTGATGTTGATACCCTTACTGGGAGAGCTGATAATCCAAAGGGGTTTATTGCTAAGGAGCTCGCTATATATAATGTTCTTGCTAGGTACCTCGCTAGGTGCTCTATCGATACTGGTAGGAACAAGCCTGCTAGGGTTGCGGCTGAGGCGATTCGATGCCTAGAGAGACGGAGACACTGAAGCTTCTGAGGACTTTGCTGGGTCTCTATAGACCTAATGCTGGAGAGGTCCGTAGGTTAGCTGAGGTCGCTAAGCCGAATAAGCTCCTCCTTGCCTACCTTAGGAGAGTGGGGGACGTTTTGAGGGGCGAGCTCTTTCGTGAGGAGGCTAGGTATAGATGGTTCATGAGGAACGCTGCTGAGGTTGTAGATGCTTTGAGTAGAGCTGGTGTAGAGTATGCTCTGCACAAGTTTAGGAAGCCCCTAGACCACGTCTCCGTGGATCTAGACATACTTGTGAGGGTTGGTGACGTCTCCAGGGCTGTTAAGGCTTTGATTCGCAGGGGCTTCGAGGTAGCCGTCTCCGAGCCCTACACAGTTACCCTCGTTAGGAGGGGGTTCATAGTCGACCTATACACAAACCCCTCATTCGCGTGGGTAGTCTACATGGATGGAGAAGAGCTTTTGAAGTGCTGTGTTGAGGAGATAGAGGTTGGTGGAGTAAGGGCAAACGCATTAACCAAGGAGGCGGAGATCGCCGTTGCAGCTGCTCACGCAGTTTATAAGGAGCACATGGTTCTGCTAATAGATTGCCTGACAGCATGGGCATGGGCAGGCAAAGGAGTTTGGAGCTTAGCAGAAGAGCTTGGAGTAGACAAAGCCCTTGAAACCCTCTACAGCATATGCAGAGCTATTGAAGCAGGCTACACAGAGGCGCCACACAAATTCAGCATAGTGACAACTACGAGAATCCTGATCGAAAAGCTTGCTGAGGACCCGATATCCAGAGCGACAGCAATAAACATGGTCAAATACACACTCAAACACAGAGACATAGGGACAAGGATACTGAGCAGAATACTAAGAGAAAGCTACTAGAGGTGTTAAGAGATTTGCATTCGTGCAGATCGCGTTTCATGTCATTAGTGGCTTTAACTGTATGTTCTTTTCTAAGATCCGAAGCTTTTTGCATGAACAAAATTAATGATCGCTGTAGACTCCTTCCTATCGACCTAAATCAATTATACGACTCTCTACACAAGTACTTTTTGTACTTTTTACAGCACTAATTTATGCCACAACCCTGTCTTATACACTATGGAAGGGAATTTGAATGAGAATATTCAGAATGATTAAGCTGTTGCTTGTGAGTAAGAACCTTTTCTCCAACTGGCTGTCTGCTAGTGTCAGATACTTTTTAATGAAACGTGGCTTGGTTAGAGAGGGTTCTATTGCTGTTAAGTGCAGAGATAGGATTTACATGTTAAAGCCTGAGACTTACGGTGCTATTGTTTATGCTTACTATAGGAAAGCTTTTGAGTCTTTGGAATGTAGCGATAATATCTATGCTGTTGTTAATTATAGAGGGTGGAGGATACGTTTCTACGATTCTTTTGAGTTTTTATATGATATTGTTTTTGAGAATTTTGTTAGCGGTGCTTATGACGATTTAGATGTGGTAAACGCAACTGCTGTAGATGTTGGTGCTAGTGTTGGTGATACTGCTATACTTTTTGTTTTGAGGGGTGCTAGGAGGGTTATTGCTTTAGAGCCTTACCCAAGTCTATATAGGAAAGCTTTGATTAATGTTAGGATTAATGGTGTTGGGGATAGGATTATTCTTGTCAATGCAGGTTTAGGATCATTTGATGGCGAGGTCTGTGCGGAGCTAAGGGATGTCAATGGTTACCACTTGTTTAGCCCTAGTAGTAGGTGTGATGTTAAAGTTAGAATATATACCCTCAGAACCTTAATTAAAGAATTCAACATTGAGAAGAATTCCGTTCTCAAAATGGATTGCGAGGGCTGCGAATACGAAACCATACTACATGCCGATCCCGAAGATCTCAAGACATTTAAAGAGATTATTATTGAATATCACAATGGATACAGAGAGCTAAAGAAGCTCTTGGAAAGCCTAGGCTTTAATGTAAAGATAAAGCCCGTGAGAAGCGTTTCGCAACCTATTGAAAAGCAAGGGTATATAGTAGCTAAGAGAAACGTAAAATGACTTGGCCCAAGATCTCTATAATCTGGTTAAACCATAACTCTATGAGGATACTGCCGCTTGTGCTACAATCTCTTGAATCTATTGCGAGTGTTGATTATCCTAGTGATAGGTTTGAGCTCATCGTTGTCGGTAATGGCTCTACCGATAGTAGTTTTGAGAAGATTAGAGAATTTGTTGAGAAGAGAGGTAGTTTGAGGAGGAAGATAATAAAGCTTGATAAGAATCTAGGCTTTACCGGTGGTAATAATATAGGTTTCAAGGCTAGAGATCGTGAATCGAAATATGTTTTACTACTTAATAACGACGCT
>Ga0080004_1174053_pt1 | contig 10002 bp, 8 predicted proteins | sample WasSprMetagenome_FD_69207 | JGI IMG/M metagenome (GOLD analysis project Ga0080004, IMG submission 69207) | Sulfidic aquatic microbial communities from Washburn Spring, Yellowstone National Park, USA - WS (SPADES assembly) (version 2) | ecosystem: Environmental > Aquatic > Thermal springs > Hot...
GATAAATCTTAACTATTTTGGAAAAGACTACATTAACGTCGTATTGTTCTGCTTTCTTTTTAGCATTTTCTCCAAGAGCTCTCCTTAACTCTGAGTTATGATAAAGCTTTAATATTGCCTCTTTTAATTGTTCAGAGCTATAGGGATTAAAAAGAAGGGCTTCTTTACCGTCTTCAACCATTTCCTTAATGGCAGGTATATCGCTGGCGATTATTGCTTTACCACACGCCATAGCCTCTATAAGAGCAATTGGGCTCCCCTCGCTTAGGGAAGGTAAAACAAAAATATCCATTGCATTTAGGAATCTGTACGCATCTGGGATATAACCTAAAAAGGAAACGTAACCATCAATACCATATCTTTTAACACATTCTTCAAGAATCGACCTCATAGGTCCATCACCAATGATGAGTAATTTAACTTTCATTTCAGGATACGTTTTTTGGATGTCACTAAACGCTTTTATGAGCGTTTTTACGTTTTTTGTTAAGCTTAATGCACCGATATAACCTATGACAAACATATCCTTCGACACACTAAGTCCTAGGAGTGATCTAGCTTCATTCCTTTCTAACAAATACTGTTTATACTCTTTCAGATTTATGGCCGATTTAATTACTTCTAGTTTTTTAGATCGTATATTGCAGGAAGAGTAAAAGTGTTTTACTTCATCATTATTTACCAAAACTAGAGTTGCGTGATTTTTAATTATTTTTAAGGCTAAAGTATGCCACGACATTGTTAAAAACCATATGAAATTACTAAGCATAGGTTTTGTTTCCATCAGTTCGATTTTCAGTTCTTTAAGAGGGAAACCATGAATTTGAACTATTAATGGCAGTTTGAAAAGTTTCTTTATCAAGAAGCCGATTAAAAGCGAGGAGTCTATATCATGGACATGAAGAACTTTTTGAGAATCGCGCTCACATTTAATATCCTTCGCGAGTTTTATTGCACCTAAAAAAACTGTTAATGGATTCGGCAAGCCCGCCCCTATCATTAAATAAAGTAAAGATGCTTTTCCAGATTTCAGCACGTGTGTTGTTATTTTATAATAACTCTCAGTATTAACATCAGCACCTACTGAAAAAATATTACCCTTTTTACAAACAATTTTAACGCGTTGACCATTATTAGTCAAGTAATAAGCTAAAAGCCTTATATACTTCGCCCAACCTCCAGCACCATAAAATTCGCCACCCATAATTAGATAAACGAGCATAAAAACACATCAAAATTAATCTTCAGTGTTAATTCATCGACGATTAAATCGGTTCTATGGGAAAAGTCCTCACTTAAGCCCAATGGATCTAATGAGTCGAAAATTTCAAACTAATCTTCAAACATTAAAGTCCAATGAAATTGAAAGATCATTTATATCCTTTTGTGCTATATGTTATTTTAAATAATGCGGGATTAAATTTGACATAATAACAATATTGCTTTATTAATTTTACACAAAAACTTTTCTTAAAAGAAATTTAATGCCTTTAAGTTCATTATTAGTTGGAAATAGTGAATACCCGCCAAAATCTAATGCCTTCAGATTTTGCGTATTTTATTGCCTCCCATATTGCTAAAATGAAACTTCAATATACCAACACATGTGTTCCCTATCATGGATAAAGAAATTTCCACCAAGAATTTTCCATCGTAAAAAGAGTACCGTATTTTCTTAGAAAAGAGGGGTACAAAAAACTTGGAGTAAGCCCTTTTCTAGCTCTAAATATTTTATCGAATTTTACAGAATTCCTTATAAAAACAGTTTATGTGAATTTTCACCCCTTCTCTTTGAGCACGTCTAATAGGGTATCTACATGATGATTTATCCATATTATTCCAGATTTCAGATAAGCGTTTTTTAAATCTATGATAAGGGTTGCAGTTAATTTTCTTTTAAATCCTCGTATGTCTATTTTATTAGAACAGCAATAGTATCTCAAAGAGCGGAAGCCCGGTATATTATACGGTGTTTTTGCATAATAGACTTCCTTAAATCTGAAAAATTTAAGTATCGTTCTTTCTATTTCTATCATATTTGGTTTTTCTCTAAAATCTAAAATATCTTTTCTTGACTCTAATAGTTTTATTAGAAGTCTATATCTAGTATAGGAATTCATTTTTTCTTTTTTCAGAAACTTTACATTATGTCTGACAATTCTTTTATTCTTATAAAATTGGGATTAAAGAGAATTTTAAGATAGAAAATTAGACCTAGAAAGATTATTTTAGGCATATCATGTATCATAATTACAATAAAAATATCTTTTCTGGACCATCTAAACTGTATGATTTTTGGAGTTAACACCATCAACTTTTTTATGCCTATTGAACTTATTTTATGCCTATCACAACTATTAATATTAAATGGTACTTTGATGGAGGACCCGCATCTTGCATAAAAGTAATATTCTTTCACCTTCATTAGTACTCTCTTATTAAATAAACTATAAGGATAGGCAAAGCTTAGCACATCGTCACCGATTATTTTTTCTAATGTATCTTTAGAGTTTTTAAGCTCCTTTTCCAATTCTTTAGTCGAGAGAAGCGTAAGATTAGGGTGGGTGCAAGTATGTGAACCTATTTCATGTCCCATCCTGTGAAGCTCACGCAATTTCTCAGGCTCTCTAATAAGAAGCTTCTTATTAGTGTTAGGATGCCTCTCTAGGTTTGTCACACAAAAAATTGTACCTCTTATATTCAATCTATGCAACAAATGGAGTAAAGTGTACTGATGATATGTACCATCATCAAAAGTCAGTGCTATAAAGATCGGCATTCTTAATTTCAGAAGACTATAGTTTAATAAGTTGTTTTAGCAAGTGCCATTATAGATCCATCTATATAAAAAACCCAGTAATCATTATTAAGAAGCTCATACACACATCTTGTAGCCTCTTCGCGATTATGTATTTCAATGATTATTCTACGCAATATTCTCCTCTTTAAAGCTTCTCGTGCACCTCTAAGAACTAAGTGGGCGCTTCCTTCCACATCTAAATTTAGAAGATCTATTTTTAAAATACCAAGTTCTGATACTAGTCTATCAAGAGTTCTACATTCAACTTCAACAAAAGCATGCACACCTCCATGAGCTTGAGAATGTACATTAATTAAACTATGACTCTGACCTGTTGCAATAAAAAGTCTTCCTTTTCCATTAAAATCTGCTAAAGCAATGTCTAAAACGAGAACGTTGGAGAATTTATTTAATCGCACGTTATAAAGCAAGTAGGTTCGATTAAACCGTTCTGGTTCGATCGCTATTACTTTTCCTTGCGGATAAACCTTCTGTGCACAGTATAGAGAAAACAAACCGATATTTGCACCAGCATCCACGATTATCCACTTTGGTTTTGGCGTAAATTCTTCCCTCATTAGTAATGGTACAGTTGTTATATAGTTGAAGTCGCAAGATTGGTCCAAAGGGCACATATATTTCAATTTCTTATTATATGGAACAACTATGTATGTGAAGTGAAGAAATCTCAAGATTTTTATACATGGAAGAGCACACAAAAATGCCACACCCACATCTCCTTTTATTATCAATTGAATTGAAGATAATAAAGTTCTCAGCATTCCTTTCAAATCTTTCAAATTCATTTTATCTTCTGAATATGTTACTTCTTAACATTAATCCAATAAATTTTCCATGAAGCGTAATACCGACTTCTCCATATTAAATTGCTTCTTTATAATTCTCCGACCAGCCAACCCCATTTCTTTTGCTATCTCTGGATTCATAAGCAAATTTATAATACCTCTCGCTACCTCTTTGTAATTATAAGGAGGAACAAGGTAACCATTCACGTTATTTATTATAATTTCTGGAATACCTCCTACGCTAAAGGCTACTACTGGCTTTTCTGCAGCCATACATTCCATCACGTATGATGGAAGCTGTTCGACTAATGAAGTGGACACGCAAATATCAGCAATATTACTTAGGATGTAAGGCATATGATAATTGCTTATCCAGCCTGTGAAAATTATGTGCTTATCTATTCTAAGTCTCTTGGCTAGCCTCTTTAGATATTGTGTAAGAGGACCCTTACCTCCTAGAATAAATGTTGCATCAATACTTTTCAGTACTTCGGATGCGGTCATTAAATAATATTCAAAACCCTTGTGGTAATAATGGCTTGCTGCATAAAAAATTGCGGGTTCGGATTTACCGATATCTTGCAAATTATAAGCTTCTAAATCGATCTTAGATTGTTTAGCTTTATCAAACCATTCCAAATCTGGAGCAAAGAGCGGAACAGTAATTATTTTATTATCTTTAACCCCTAGCCAGATCATTTGTTTTCTAGTAAAATCGCATAATGCCACGTTTTTATCATAAAACATGTTGTATACTGTGCTGGCTATAAAGCATTCATACCTCTTTCTTGGAAGCGATCCTACAACAGATAGATTTATAGGTTCATTATCAGAATATTTTTTGGCCATTGAGATTTTAGGTCCCTCTCTAACTCCGCCACCAAGAATAATGTCGAAGGGCCCATAAGTCCTAAGAATATTTGCAATATCCTTTGCTCCTTTAATAAGACCTGCTGGAGTAGACTTGGATAAATGCGCGCTCCTATAATACCTTATACCCTGATCTTCTAGTTCCCTATGTAAACAAGGATACTGTTCTCCCTCTTCCGAAACAACTACCACTTCCATTCCCATTTTTTTAAGCGTTATAGCCAAGCGAGTGTAATAAAATGTTAACCCTATTTTGAAGGAGGAACCAATAAGCAGAATCCTACTAAGCTTCATACACTCACTGAATTACCTTTGTTGTTAGCAGCTTCTTTGCTAAAGCTTCAAGAATCTCAGGGAAAACAAAAGAGTGTCAATAGTCATGCTACTTACATTTAACCACTTCTTCATAGACTTTCTCCAATCTTTCCATAACTTTCTCCATTGAAAACTCCGACTTTGCAATTTCTATGCAGTTCTTGGAAAATTTTCTATGCAGTTCATCATCAGAAATGATTCTATAAATTGCCTCAGCGAGATCATAAAAGGTAGGTTGAGTGACATAGCCTACGTTTCCATCCATCCATTCCAACTTATCTCCTAAGCTCGTCGTTACTATTGGTGTTCCTACAGCGCAAGCTTCAAGAAACGTCATGGGGAAACCGTAGAATGAAGGAGTGACAAACACTTCCGCATCTACCAAAGCCATAAGTTTGTCTTCACTACTTATGAAGCCAGTAAATATCACCGAGTTATACACTCCTAGCGAGTTTGCTAAAGCCTTAGCATCACTTAGGTATCCGTCGTCTGGTCCAGCTATCACTAAAATGACATCTCTGCATTTCATTTCATTTTTAAGGTGAGCGTATGTTCTAATGAGTAAGTCTATGCCTTTAGTCTTATGGATTCTGCCTAGGTAAAGTATGATTTTCCTGTCTTCTGGTATGTTAAACCTTTTCTTAAAGGCGCCTTTAGGTGGCAGTTCAGCGTATTTTGAAATGTCTATTCCGTTAGGTATAATGGCGACTTTATTATCAGGCACGCCTGCACTCTTATACTGCTCAGCCTCTACCTTGCTAAGAGCAATAACCTTAGTGGCATCCTTTAACAACTTGTAACCAAAGAAAACGTCATAAATCCACTTCAACCTTTGCCAAGCACCAACTCTAGGAAGAGAGCCATGAGCTTGCAAAACATAAGGAACGTTGCTTTTTTTTATAAAGTGATAAAGTACTAGATTTTGAAAACTTATGTATGCATGCAAGTGGACGACGTCGAATTTTTTAAGATGCCCTGCTCTACAGAATGATAATAATTGAGGAGTAATACTAATCTTATATTTTTTGGCTATTATTGGCGCAAATGTTTTAAGCCTATAAACTGAAATATTGTCGATGATATATCTACCAGCTTTGCATTTGACACCCCAGTATACCATGTCTGAAGTAAGAAAGATAATGTTGTGCCCTTTCTCGACGAGTTTTTTTGATATATCGTATGCTACCTTAGCAGCGCCACTAGCTACTTCAGGGTTAAATATAGGGTACACCTGCAATATGTTCATGTGAATATTACCATCTTCAAGTTGGAGCGTTTCAATTACTAGCGTGCTAGTAGATTCGAGTCCTTTACCTAATATTAGTATTTCTATTAATCTTGTTCACAATTAGTTCTAATACCCTAACTGTTTCTTTGCCTTCCTCTGGCGTTACTGGTACTGGCTGATTGTTAATGATGCTTTTTACGAACCTTTCAATCATGATGTCGTGACCAAGCATCGATCCACCGAGTATTATCTTAAGAGTGTTTGATGTTACACCCTTTACTATCTGCCAAGCAGTGCTTATTGAAGATTTCGCAACGGTAACTGGCTTGAGGTCACTTACTTTGTATCGAATTAGTAGCATACTTTCTAAATCCATTTCTAATGCGTAATTTGTTCCGAAAAGTTCAACTTTGCATGCCGTGTAATTGTTCGTATGCGAGACTATTATGGAGCTAGTAATGTTCTCTCCCTCAATTTCAATCCTATAATCATCGTATAGAACCCATGGATAACTAGTTATCTTCCTTGCGGTTACTTCCACGTTTTTAACGTTTTTCACAAAGGCTAGTGACATGTATACAACATGTGGTCCTGTTTCTCCGATTATGCCTCCGGGCAACTTATGGATCCAGTGTTTCTCGTGAATCAAGTATTCTTCTCTCGATGTTAATGACAGTATTCTCATTCCAGTCAGCTCTCCAATGGCTCCGTTTTTAATGAGCCCCTCAGCCTCAAGAAATGGTGGATAAAACTTCTGGTTGTGGACAACGCTAAGCTTCACGTTATTTCTATTTGCAGCTTCAATCATCTTTTCACAATCAGCTAGATTAGACGCCATAGGCTTTTCCAACAGAACATGACATCCAGCTTCCATAGCCTCTACAGCGACAGGTGCATGAACCCCTGGCGGAGTACACACATCAACGATATCTAGACGTTCCTTGGAAAGCATTTCTGACAAATTTGAATATGCATTAGGTATGTTAAACTTCTTTGCAACTTCCCTTGCAAGTTCGTAATTCAAGTCACATATTGCACTTAAGGAGACGTATTTCTTTAATCTGAGGAAAGCTGGAATATGCCTTTTCTGAGCTATACATCCAGCTCCAACAATTGCAACCTTAAGTTTACTCATGATAGTCTATCTTCTTTTTTTAATATATAAAAACCTTATTGAAGGTCGTCGTCATTTTTCCCTATTTTTTCCTATCGATACGTTTTCTTCTACGTGTCGTCTTCCCAAATTTTTAGCTATATCGGAGTCATTTTTCAAATAAAGCACAGTTTCAGCTAATGTCTCGTAATCTCCTGGCTTAATCATGCTTCAGCTTCACATATTTTGCTAACTGTCCTGATAAACAACATATTTACTATACCTTATGTGCACCATGCTTCTTAAGCAATATTTTGCATTCGTCTATTTGATTGGTGTTAAAATAATAATTGGGACGAAGCGGCATTTTCATTATCGGAAGATTCTAAATGTGGAGCTTTGATCACTTTTTGCAATTAATGCTTGTAGTGTTTGCTTCATTTTTAAGCCTATGGCTTCTATGGATGCTTCTTTCTCCACGTATCTTCTACCGTTTTCCCCCATTTCTAATGCAAGTTTTGGGTTTTCCTTTAGCCATATTACAGCTTTAGCTAAAGCCTCGTAGTCTCCTGGCTTAACCACTAATCCAGAACCCGTCATTTTTATGTGTTCTGCAGGTTGCCCATCTGCGCAACATATTATTGGTTTTCCCACAGCTTGGTATTCATAGAGCTTTGAAGAGAACCCTCCGTAGGGTTTTTTAAATTTGGCTAGGGGTAGGATTAAAACGTCAGCTTGACTTAGAAGTTCAGCTACAGCTTCCCTACTTAAAACCTTATTTATAATCCTCACATTCTTAACGCCCAAATCATTAATTCTAGAAATCATGTGATTTAGAAGTTCTCCAATCCCTTGGATAACGAACTCTACATCACGGTCAACTTCTTCAATTATTTTTGCAGCTTTGAAAACTGTTTCGAAATCGTAAGCTACGGAAAAAGCTCCAGAATATAGGATAGTAAACTTATTATTGTTATGTTTCGATGGATACGGTTTAAATATAGATAAATCCACCCCACCCCTTACAACATGAATCCTATCTGGCTTTACACAGTATTTCTTTGATAGAATTTCTGTATATCCTGGGCTTATTGGAGTGACGGCATCAGCCTTAACCAAAAAGAACTTGTAAACCCTCTCAGCAACTTTGAGAATAAAGGAATCCTCCCTTATAAGTTCAAGATCGACTAAATCCTCAAGTGTCAAATCGTCAACATTCAACGCAACAGGTCTTCTCTTCACAGTACCGTAAATTAAACCTGGAATCCAGCTTGAAGCCCATATGACGTCAACCTTGCCAATAATAGGCATGGCAAACAATGCGGAAAATGCAAATGAAGCAATCAACAAAATCCTCCTAAAGAATCCAACAGACCTTATGGGGGGCATGAATGTTCTTATAACCTTAATCCGCCCCATCCACTCCACCTTAATTGGTTTCCATCTATATTCTGCTGGGATACGTCCATGAGGGTAATGGGGGAAAGCAGCTATAACCGTAACATTACAACCGTTTAAACTGAGGCCTTTAGCAACATTATAAGCCCTAGTAGATGAGCCACCTAAATCCGGTGGAAAATATTGTGCGATGATCAAAACATTCATGCTTGCTTCTTCAATATTTTCCTCATTAACTTCGCTCTGTAATTGTCCAGAACATTATCTAGCTCCTCCTTTGAAACTTCAAGTTTAGTTAGGAGGTTGAATAAGATTGTCGGTCTTGGAATTCTTTCTGAAAGGCATCTCTTTAAGGCTTCATCTCTGGATATTTGCCCCTCCCTGACTAGCTTACTATAGAATTCATCGAACTCGTTGAAGCCGACAAGTCTGAGGTATATGTAGTCGATCAAGGGATACATAGTGTCATCTATCCTCCACGTTGCTGTTGTATCCTCAGCGCCTCTCCACCCGATTTCAGTTATTGTAGGTATTATCTTCCTTTCATCCCAGTAAATATAGTCGTAGAATCCTAGGGTGTCAACATCGGAGGGCTTCATCAAGGATTCGAAGAAATATACGAGGGTGCCAGTTAAATAGCTTTTTATAATCGACCAATGGTAGTGATCGGTATTCCTAAAGAATTCCCATGCGAAGTGGGCTAAAAGCTTCATCTTATCCTTGGTTGTATAGTTTCCCCGTTCATCTGGGAATATGCCCATGTAACCGGTTTTGAAATGCTCTTGCTCGAAGGAGCAGTTCCCTATATTGTTACCCCCAATAACTAAGGGTATTCTATTTTCATGTGCATACTTGTATATTTGGAGGTTCATGGTCTTATCCGCTGCATTTAATGTTGGAACTATTGTGTTGATTGATGGTTTCTTAAGCCATGCATGGAACATTATCTTTAAATTTCTCCAAGAATTTTCAATATGTTCTTCATTTCTGATGTAGACGTGGTCAACTCCCAAATGTTCCGTGATGGTTTTTATGTTGCGATGCCCTTCCTCGGTGATAAACCCTGAATCCACTGTAAGCGCTAAAGTCCTCATCTTATACTTGGTGACTATCTGGTGAAGTACATATGCGCTGTCTCTGCCGCCACTTATGGCCACTATACAATCATATTTGTCACCTTTCCCACGATGCTTCTCAAGCACCTTAACCAATGCCTCCTCGCCCAATACCTTAACGGACTTATACATCCTACAATAATTACACACACCATTTTCATCAAAATCTATACCCGGAAAAGTCTCTGGTAAAAGACATTTACTGCATCTCCTTAAACTGGAAAGGAAATTCATAAAGTCACTTATAATACTCATAACGCTCTTTACTAAAAATGTTGTGGCTGTTATTATATAGATTGTTTTTATGATTTCTATTATTGCTTGTGTTGGGTTTGTGTTTCTTGATCTTCTGCATGTCTTAAATGCTTCTAGATATA
>Ga0080004_1124167_pt1 | contig 10000 bp, 4 predicted proteins | sample WasSprMetagenome_FD_69207 | JGI IMG/M metagenome (GOLD analysis project Ga0080004, IMG submission 69207) | Sulfidic aquatic microbial communities from Washburn Spring, Yellowstone National Park, USA - WS (SPADES assembly) (version 2) | ecosystem: Environmental > Aquatic > Thermal springs > Hot...
GTTCGCGTCCATCGCTGTGCACATCGCCGACAAATGCTTTTGCCACCTTGCTCCAAAACTCCTTTTCACGCTTCCACCAGTCTTGCGCCACCTGAGCATCCAAAACGCTTAACACCTGCCGTTCGCCGCAAAGGGAACATTTGCCCGCAGGTTCGCTGCGGTCGTAGAAATCCCGCAACGCTTTCCGAGCGCCCAGCGCCCGTTCGGTAAGTTCGTAGCAGGCAGCATAGACTGAACCCACATTTATTCCCCATCCACGCCCCATTTCTTTAAATTGACCGATCCACTTTTCAAAGCGCTCACTATTAGTAAGCTCTCGGAATTGGCGGGCGATATCCTCAGGGGTTTTCCCCCACTTGTAAATAGCCCAATAGATTTGGGGGAATTGGTCAATCTGCCGCTGCCAAATTTCCTTAGCTTTTTGAAATTCGGGAATTTCCACCTCAATTCGTTTCCAAACTTCATCATCTGCTAACAGTTTCCAAACTTCATCTGCTAACCGCTTCCACTCATCCTTTAATTTTTTCTCTGCTTTCTTCGCCAACTCCTCTGCCCTATCTGCGGGGACAAGGGCAAAAAATCGGTTCGGAATGGTAGCAATCCGAAGTTTCTCAGGGCCTGGCCTTTCTACGATTTTCTTGTCTGAAAGCCAGAGCTCGCCAAATGGTTGCCCCAATAGTGACGGATAAAGTAAGTGGTCTGGACCGAGTTCTTCGGCTATAACCTTTATGGCATGCCAAGTGAGGTAAGAAATAAGGAAACTCCCCATCCACAGGTCACGAGTCTTACGAGCAGAAAAGATAAAGCTTTGAACCGGTCCAATTGAGAAAAGAAGAGTTGCTGGATTCTCAAGGACAGCCACTGCACTTGTAACTCGGAGATGGTGCATCAAAGGGTGATCTGGCATTCTGGTCTCTGCCGGAAGGAGAGCCCAAGGTATTGAAGGGGCTTTTTGTTCTAAGTGTTCTTGGAAAAGCCGCCATAATCTTAAAAAGCGAGTTTTATCATCACCTTGGAGCAGACTTTCAACTACTTGATTTTGCAAGTCCTGAAGAGTTACCCTTTGATCTGCTGAAGGTAAGGCGATAGGGTGTTCTTGAGCGGAGAGAGGATGAATTACTCGGTCACACTCAACAGTAAGTTTTGATGGGAAAGGAATCCTGTCTAGAGCAGAGGCAATACGATCTGCCTCCTTTGCCTTTTTCCATTTCTCTTCAAGTACCTCTTCAGGTAGTTTAAGTGCTTTTTGAACAAGTTCTCTTGCCCGTTTTTCATGACCCCGAATGCCCAGCACCTTATCAGGCGGGTCATGAAGCAAGGCAATTATTTTACGCTGCCACCAAGCCAATTCTTTGGCACCTCCTTACCGAAAATGACATCGCCCTTAAAGTCGTTCAAGAAGTCAACAAGTTTCTGTGGGTCAGCATCCGAAAGTTCGGGATTCAATTGCGAGAGCATCGTCGTCAGGACAATGACATATTTGCCTGTTGACAGCCTCGTCACATGAACATGCACGGGCGACGCTTGTCGGTGAGTAGCATTGCCCAAAGCAGAGTTTTTGTGCTTATGTGCTTTCTCCATGACAAACTTGATGGCTTTTTTCCAACCTTCCAACTCTGAATCGCTGTCAAACTCTTGTGTGCAGACTTTGATTTGCGCCCAATCAGGATGCAAGATTGGGAAGCGCGGAACTTTCGACAAGTTAGCAAACGATGGTGACAAGAGGGCATCAAGCCGTTGCTTTAAAGCATTGCTCAATTCCTTCGCAGTTTTCGCCGTCAATGCTAATTTGCCATCAGTGATTTGCAAACTCCCAAACCCCCGACGACTGCGTCGCCCCAAACCACCGAGATAGCAAAGCAACAGCAAAGCCTTTTGGGCTTGTTGCAGGGCATCATCATCACGGCTTAAAAGGTAAATGTCAAATCGCTGACCCGGCTTGAAGCCGTTGAAGCGAAACTTTACTTGTTTATGTGGCAGTGGATTGAAACTATCGCTCCCGAGGTTATGCGGTTCCAACCGCACCACAACGGGCGAGGCGTGATCGGTGCTGCCGAAGACTTGGCTTTCGCATTTTATAATTTGGGTAGGATGAGAGCCCAAAATGCCCCCTAATAAAGCTCGAAGCCAAAAACGTAAAGCTCCACGGAATGATGAGGCTCTTAATTCTGGTTCTCCACGGGGATTGGAGCCACCGAGAAATAAAGGGGTTATTAGTTCAAGAGCAACTTTCATTCTATAAAACATAATACCACCCCTTTATGTAAAAAACAAGAATCAAAATTACCTTTAAAAACTAAAAACTAAAAACTTTGGTTCAAAGTCCGAGTTTAAACCCCATAATGGTCTGATTGCGACGATTACATCCTTAGTGATCAGAGATTAGTACAGCGTTTCAATCCCATAATGGTTCGATTGCGACAATGTTGTTTTGTGGAGGACACCCCCACGTTCCCCTCACGATGGGGGCTTTGCTCCTTGGCCCCCAGTTTTGTCCGCCCTTGAGGCTGAGGGCTTCCCAGCGTTTTGGGTCCTACACTTGTGGGGAGTTAACCTTTTCCTGGACCCCTGGCCAAGAGTTTTCCCCTTCCCTCGCAGAGAAGGAAACCAGGGGGGTTAGGTCGGAACGGCACATCCCTTATCTTAAAGGGCGCTGGAAGCGTCCTTTTATCTGTTAGATTTTAGGAGGCAAGAGTCGGGCAGACAAAAAGGGGCGCTTTAGCGTCCCTCTTCTGACTGAGCCTGGTCACTTACAGCCAGCCTCTTTGCAAAGTAAAGGATTCGGAAGAGCACTATGAGGTGAGTAAGGATGGCCAATGCCAGCAAGGTCCAGTAGCCTTTGCCCAGAATTCCGCCCAGCATTACGAGAAACAGCCTGGTATCCCTATTCGCAAGCCTGGAAAGTAGCGGGATATTACTTTCGGCCCGGAGGGAAGCTTCAGCCCTGGCCCGGGAATAGCTTACCATAAGGCTTCCCAAAAGGGCCAAAATGCCTACAAGCCATGTGCCGGCAAAGCCTTCGTGTTGGATTGACCACCAGGTCATCCCTAACACTATGGCCGCATCAGCATAACGGTCCAGCACGGCATCAAAAAAGGCTCCGAAGGGGGATACCATCCCCTTCAGCCTGGCCAGGTCGCCATCAACCCCGTCCATTACCGAGGCTATCTGGGTCAAAATCCCACCTAATAAGTTTTGACCCTTTAGGAAAGCGATTCCGGCCCCAAGTCCAGTGAGAAAGCTTAAGAAGCTCATAAAATTAGGAGTGACTGGTGTTAGGGCGAGGATACGGGCCAAAGGCCTTGAAAACTTCCGGTTTAAGTGCTGGGATATAATCCCTTCGGACATTTCTAGCCTCCTTGATAAGCCTAATCTCTGCCCACCTCAGGTCCTCAAAGGTGTCCACGTCCATCCAGAAGCATCCGCTTACATCGCATGCCCTTAAGCCAGAACCGTGCTTTATCAAGTAATTCAAGGCATCGCTCAGCTCGCAATCCCCCTTCCCTTTCACTACACACTTTATGGCGGAGAAAATCTCCTCAGAGAGGATGAAAAGGCCGGTGTCAACGCCATTGAACTGCGGCAGGTCCTTCCCTACGGCTCTTATCCTTCCTTCTTCATCCACCCAAACTTTAGTGGCTTCCTCCACTATCTGAGGGTCGGGGGCAAAATCCACGGCCAAGAAATTGCTGCCTGAACGGCTCTGGCGGATGGCTTTGGAGATAAGCTCTGGGCTCAGGAGGTGGTCAGCCATGGTCAGAATGAAAGGGTAGCTGCGGATATAGCCATGGCTGGCTAACAAGGAGAGGGCATTTCCCTTTTCGTATTCAGGGTTGTGGACCAAGATGATTTCGGCTTTATAAGGGGCTTCGTTGAGCAAATACTCTTTTATCCGCCAGGACTTGTAGCCTGTAACGATGATTACATCCTTCACCCCGGCTCTTTCCAGAGCCTCAACAGTGTAATCCAGCATCGGCCTCCCCAGGACCTTAACGAGGGGTTTAGGAGTAAATAGAGTTAAGGGAGCCAATCGTCCACCATTTCCTGCGGCTAAAATTACGGCCTGCATTTCTCCTTCCGAGGTAAAAATGGTCCTCAATTTTGTGAGGTATAGTGATAAGAAGAAACCAGGATCAGCTGTCGGGTTCGATAGGAAGAGCGATCCTACCTACTTCTGCAGAATTCACCCCCCTTCCTTCCCAACGTCAAGAGAAAAAGTTTTGGTTTCCCTACTTCCCTCTAAGGGAGTTCAGCACACAAAATTATTTTACCAGATAAAGCAGGATTAAGCAACTTTTAGAGGCAAGCTTGGTTTGGGTGTGTCTTTGGTTTTGTAAAGAGACACCCCCACAATTCCTGTTTCAATCCCATATGGTTTGATTGCGACGGCATAGGAACCGGCGATAAAGCCTTGATAGTTCAAGTTTCAATCCCATAATGGTTCGATTGCGACTTTGTATCCTCCCCCGGTCCATAATGAATTTTTGGAGTTTCAATCCCATAATGGTTCGATTGCGACTCCATAGCATCGTTTCAAAGGCAAGCTGTATATGCCTATTTCAATCCCATAATGGTTCGATTGCGACCCAAAAAAGGATCTGCCATAGCTACCTCCTCTTCCATATTTCAATCCCATAATGGTTCGATTGCGACACTTCATCGATGTGATTGTATAAATTGTGTATAAACTGATTTCAATCCCATAATGGTTCGATTGCGACGATATAAAGCTGTTCCTTATTCTCCTGTTGCAGAAGTTTCAATCCCATAATGGTTCGATTGCGACGAGAAGAGTGATAGAGGTAATGTTGAAAGGGGAGCTGGTTTCAATCCCATAATGGTTCGATTGCGACAAGCCTACTTCGCTACCCCCTCCTCTCCAAAAGGAAGGGGTTTCAATCCCATAATGGTTCGATTGCGACTCTACTACATAAAAATTCTTATCAGAGGCAACTACGTTTCAATCCCATAATGGTTCGATTGCGACGGGGGTTTTTATTTTGCAATCACATAACGATCTGATGTTTCAATCCCATAATGGTTCGATTGCGACCAACGATATTTGACGAAGGAATAGATGTAGCGGGGATGTTTCAATCCCATAATGGTTCGATTGCGACAACTATAAGCAAATTTTAGCCCTCCCCCACCCCCTTTGTTTCAATCCCATAATGGTTCGATTGCGACCAGTTTCCGGTAAATTCCAATCGATGCTCTACCTTGTTTCAATCCCATAATGGTTCGATTGCGACCATCTGTGTTACACAAGGGGGGGGAGGGGGGATTTTTGTTTCAATCCCATAATGGTTCGATTGCGACGACGTCTGGCTCAGCGCTCGTTCTCGAAGCATGAAGTTTCAATCCCATAATGGTTCGATTGCGACTCTCCTACTTTGATAGGAGCTTTTCTGAAGGTTCCAGGTTTCAATCCCATAATGGTTCGATTGCGACATTTTAGCATTTTCTGCTTCCCTTCCCACCCCTTTTGTTTCAATCCCATAATGGTTCGATTGCGACGTGCAGCAGATATTGAAAAGGGTTTTTAAAGATCGTTTCAATCCCATAATGGTTCGATTGCGACTAAAAATTAATGAAAAGGTGTATGTATTTTATGAGTAGTTTCAATCCCATAATGGTTCGATTGCGACATGAGTATGGGGGTGAAAGGTTTGATGATGAGTGTAGTTTCAATCCCATAATGGTTCGATTGCGACGTTGTACAGCACCTACTACGAAAATTTTCAAGAATAGTTTCAATCCCATAATGGTTCGATTGCGACAAGAGTTTTCAATCGAGGAATTTGTACACAATTACGTATTTCAATCCCATAATGGTTCGATTGCGACTCACTATTTTTCCTTTAATCTCTCTATCGCTTCTCCATTTCAATCCCATAATGGTTCGATTGCGACTAGAGACGCGCTTAGACAAAAGCAGTTGTACGAGCAAATTTCAATCCCATAATGGTTCGATTGCGACTTTTTCTACATTCTTCAATCCTTCTTCCCTTATCACATTTCAATCCCATAATGGTTCGATTGCGACGGTGTGAGGATTTTCATAAACACGCTGCCCTTACAAATTTCAATCCCATAATGGTTCGATTGCGACCAAGCCACCCATCCTCAAGTTTCTACCTAATCCCTCATTTCAATCCCATAATGGTTCGATTGCGACCTAAAAACATCCAAAGCCTGATATTCCTCAAGGTAAATTTCAATCCCATAATGGTTCGATTGCGACAGGCAAGGTACGCAAAGAAGAAATAATTGAAGAATTATTTCAATCCCATAATGGTTCGATTGCGACTTAGCGAACTACTACAAGCCGATCCCTTAAGGTGAAATTTCAATCCCATAATGGTTCGATTGCGACAAGTGCATAATGTTTAAAGACCTTCCGATCCATTGCGTTATTTCAATCCCATAATGGTTCGATTGCGACTTCAAGCCCCAGGTGATTGTACTGAGGTATTAGTAAATTTCAATCCCATAATGGTTCGATTGCGACAAAGAATGTTCCTTCAAGCTTTATACTCAACAAGAAGTTTCAATCCCATAATGGTTCGATTGCGACATTTAACACAGACTGCGAGGGGTGGAGGCAATTTGTAAAGTTTCAATCCCATAATGGTTCGATTGCGACCTGAACGCCTAATGCTTTTATTCAATATCTCCTACAAAATGTTTCAATCCCATAATGGTTCGATTGCGACGATGAGGATCTTGTGCAAGACGTGTTGGTAAAGGCGGTTTCAATCCCATAATGGTTCGATTGCGACCTGAGACAAGATTATGTGGTAGAAGGAGAAAATGTGGTTTCAATCCCATAATGGTTCGATTGCGACAAGATGATGCTGAAGTACTTGCACAGTTAGTCAAGAAGTTTCAATCCCATAATGGTTCGATTGCGACATGCCCATTCTACTTAAACAATTTCCGACGGTCAATCGTTTCAATCCCATAATGGTTCGATTGCGACTTGTTGACGCTGCGTTAAACGATATCGAGCAGCAAGGGTTTCAATCCCATAATGGTTCGATTGCGACTACTTTGACCAAAATAATCAGTTAAAAGGAGGTAAAACAGTTTCAATCCCATAATGGTTCGATTGCGACTTTTTAAACTCATTCCAGAGTTACAAAAGTGTTACAAGTTTCAATCCCATAATGGTTCGATTGCGACACTAAGGGTTAACGAAAATGTGAGAGTGTTTTATGAGTAGTTTCAATCCCATAATGGTTCGATTGCGACAATCATTGAAGTGAAAGAGAGCGAACCAGTAGCACCCGTTTCAATCCCATAATGGTTCGATTGCGACGGGACAGGATTTGCTTTGAATCCGAATAAGTTTACTCCGTTTCAATCCCATAATGGTTCGATTGCGACTTGATACGACACAGACAGGGACAGTTGAGCTTGCAGTGTTTCAATCCCATAATGGTTCGATTGCGACATTGTCTCCTGGTTTTTTGATTTTTATAAATTCGAAGTTTCAATCCCATAATGGTTCGATTGCGACCTCCTGGTATGCTTGATGCTTTAAAGGACTTCTTTAGTTTCAATCCCATAATGGTTCGATTGCGACTGGCTCAACTTTACAGGTTGTTTCTCTTTGCTCCTGACGTTTCAATCCCATAATGGTTCGATTGCGACGCTGCTGGTGATCCTTTTGTAAGGTATATTGAGCCGTTTCAATCCCATAATGGTTCGATTGCGACTTGCTCGTAACATGGCTAAAGCTTCAGCCTTTTTCCGTTTCAATCCCATAATGGTTCGATTGCGACCATGTCATTGAAAATTTAAAAGAGGAATTAGAAGGCAGTTTCAATCCCATAATGGTTCGATTGCGACGTTCATGAAATCCGCCATCTTTTGCCGTGCCGCGCGTTTCAATCCCATAATGGTTCGATTGCGACCGTGAAGTTCTGAACGTTGAACGAGCCCGGACACCTGTTTCAATCCCATAATGGTTCGATTGCGACCCTAATCCAAGTCGTCATTCGGTTGATTCGATCCTCCGTTTCAATCCCATAATGGTTCGATTGCGACACCCTCATCCCTCTCCCTCCTCATCCCTCTTCCCTTGTTTCAATCCCATAATGGTTCGATTGCGACACGAAAAAGGAGGTGTGAGATGGAGTGGAAAGACATTCGTTTCAATCCCATAATGGTTCGATTGCGACCAAGATAAACGGCAGGGAGTACGTCGAGTATGAAGTAAAGTTTCAATCCCATAATGGTTCGATTGCGACCTCTTACAAATTGCTCATATGGACTAATATTTCGAACGTTTCAATCCCATAATGGTTCGATTGCGACGAAGTTACCAGCTGATGCAGTGGTCCCGACAGCTGAAAGTTTCAATCTCATAATGGTTCGATTGCGACCCCAGGGGTGGGTCTTTGAAGTGAAGGAGGAGGAGTTTCAATCCCATAATGGTTCGATTGCGACAACTTAGTTGGAGAGGATTTCTTCAGATTGATAGCGTTTCAATCCCATAATGGTTCGATTGCGACCGTGTTTTAAAACCGTTATTCCCAAACCGAAAGTGCCGTTTCAATCCCATAATGGTTCGATTGCGACAAGCTGTTTGGCCGAATCTGCGATAAAACCGAGAACGTTTCAATCCCATAATGGTTCGATTGCGACTTAGTATTAATTATAAGTTGACTTTTTGGAAAAGTCAAGGTTTCAATCCCATAATGGTTCGATTGCGACGCTTTTTAAGATTCATGTTCCCATAATTGATAGCAAGTTTCAATCCCATAATGGTTCGATTGCGACCAAGAAACTTTCTCCATCCCTCACAATCGGTGTTAAGTTTCAATCCCATAATGGTTCGATTGCGACCCGAGAACCCCGGGTTCAAGAAGTTTCTACAAGACCGGTTTCAATCCCATAATGGTTCGATTGCGACACACAACAAACGCAGCAAGTCGTTAGTGAAGCTCCACGTTTCAATCCCATAATGGTTCGATTGCGACGAAAAGATAGATTTCCTATATGACCGGATTAAGTTTAGTTTCAATCCCATAATGGTTCGATTGCGACGGTCTCGAAGTTTTAGATGCGTTAAAGCAAGAGCAAGTTTCAATCCCATAATGGTTCGATTGCGACCATAAATATCCCTTATAACCGCATAGCTGTAAAGTTGGTTTCAATCCCATAATGGTTCGATTGCGACCTCTACCACTGCGTAACTTCATCAGTATCAGATACTGTTTCAATCCCATAATGGTTCGATTGCGACGTGGTGCCAGTTGCGAATGTAAGTCAAGTGGTAGTGGTTTCAATCCCATAATGGTTCGATTGCGACCTTCACAGCTACATGATAATCGATTGCCCGCCCCCCGTTTCAATCCCATAATGGTTCGATTGCGACGAGCCTAAACAAACTCCCTAAACCACAAAAAATCAAAGTTTCAATCCCATAATGGTTCGATTGCGACAAAATCGCAGCTAAAATTGAGCCATCTAAAGTCCTTGTTTCAATCCCATAATGGTTCGATTGCGACAAGCGTCAAGTGCATTGTACTCATACAACTTTTCCCTGTTTCAATCCCATAATGGTTCGATTGCGACGAATTGCACTCGATATAAAATTACCCCCCTCCCCGAAGTTTCAATCCCATAATGGTTCGATTGCGACGCTACGAAAAAAAGATCGATTCAAAATTCAGAATGTGTTTCAATCCCATAATGGTTCGATTGCGACAACCCCCATCCCTCTCCCTCCTCACCCCCTTCCCCTCCTGTTTCAATCCCATAATGGTTCGATTGCGACGTTTAGTGTTACAAAAGTGTTACATCTGTGTTACATAGTTTCAATCCCATAATGGTTCGATTGCGACACACATTTTCAATTTGTCAAGGGGGTTTTTCATAAATTGTTTCAATCCCATAATGGTTCGATTGCGACCAAGGGAAAAATATAGGAATAACAAGCCTTCTTGCTCCCTTTTGTGCCGTCGACCTGTGGTAGGGGTAAAAAGGGTAG
>Ga0080004_1130881_pt1 | contig 9994 bp, 3 predicted proteins | sample WasSprMetagenome_FD_69207 | JGI IMG/M metagenome (GOLD analysis project Ga0080004, IMG submission 69207) | Sulfidic aquatic microbial communities from Washburn Spring, Yellowstone National Park, USA - WS (SPADES assembly) (version 2) | ecosystem: Environmental > Aquatic > Thermal springs > Hot...
AATTAAGGCCAGTATTGCTTTTTGTGCATGAAGCCTATTTTCAGCCTCATCAATTATGACTGATCTAGGACCATCAACTACTTCTGGAGCTACTTCTTCGCCTCGATAAACTGGCATGCAATGCATGAATATTGCATGAGGATTTGCAAGTCTAAATAGCTCTTCTGTCACGATCCAGTTTTTGTATTGTTCACGCATTTTTGCCTCTTCTTCCTTCCCAAGTCTACTTGGCGTATAATTCTTTGCATATACAACGTCAGCCCCTTTTATCCCTTCCTTTATATCATTAGTAACGGTAATGTTGGCTCCCGTCTCTTTTGCAGCTTGTTTCGCCATTTCAATTATTTCCTTATCGGGCTCATAACCCTCCGGGCAAGCTACAGTTATGTTTACGCCAGTTTTTGCGCATCCAAGGAGGAGTTCATGACAAACGCCGGCAGGTCTTGCTCTATGACAATAAGCCCACGTATAGGTCAGGTTAACTCCCTTCAATTTGCCTTTATATTCATAAATTGTTTGTAAATCTGCGAGAACTTGGCAAGGGTGGTGCTTATCAGTCAGCCCATTTATAACTGGAGCCTTAGAGTAATTTGCTAGTTCTACGATTGATTCATGCTTATTTAGGCGGGCCATAATCACGTCCGCATATCTTCCAAGTACTTGACCTATATCTTTATAACTTTCTTCCCATATCGTCTCGGTCCATAAATACATAGCATGTCCGCCAAGTTGCGTCATGGCAATTTCAAATGATGATCGTGTTCTAAGCGATGGCTTCTCAAATAACATAGCTAGTGACTTTCCCTCCAACACTTTTGAAAACTTTTGTCTATTACGTTTCATTTCTAAAGCTGTTTTCAGTATCAAATCTATTTCATATGGTGTAAAATCACCTAACGTTAAAAAGTCCCTTCCTTTAAGATCCTTACCGATCATTTTTTAAGTCTCCTCATTAAGTTATATAAACCAAGGAGTATATTTAAATTTTAGGATGCCTTATAGTAGATAAACGTAAACATAGTAGTTTAAATTATTCTTTTTAATTGAAATAATTGGAATATTAATTTTATTAATAATAGCAATTCATGAAATGGGGAGACCAAATAAACAAATCAGTATGGCGATATTCATAGGTTAAAAAGTCATAAAAGGAGAAATCTAAAACCCAAAAACATTTGAAAAGGATTTTCCTACTTAGGTTAATAATCTATATGTTTCAGCTAGTCAAAAAAGGTTCATGCGAAAGTTCTACAGAATTTCTTGAATTATTTTGTTAAATTTCTCATATAAGGAATCTATGCGTAAAGGAAGTTAAGTCCTTTTACTTAAGGAAGCATTTAAATGTTTATCCATTTAAATATAAACTCAAATTAATTAAAAATCTTAATATCCGTGAGATAACTCATTAGCTACTATACTTAAAAAATGCAATAAACTTTATTAATTCAACAACATTGATAATAAAATTGTACATAACGGGTATACTACTATGTCCACGGTGTATTGAGATGGGAAAGAGAATTCTAGTTGCTTTGGGTGGGAATGCTATTAAACAAGCGCATGAGAAGGGGACTCCGGAGGAACAGTTTAGAAATTGTATGATAACTTGTAAACATTTAGCGAGAATAATTAAAAGCTTAGGGAAAGAAGATAGATTGATTATAACGCATGGTAATGGTCCGCAAGTTGGCAATTTAATGGTACAACAAGAGGCAGCTAAACATTTGGTTCCCCCACAAACTATTGACATTTTAGGGGCCATGACGCAAGGTCAGATCGGTTATATTCTTCAACAAACATTAATAAATTGTCTAAAGGATTTAGGACTTAATATACCCGTCTGTACAGTTATAACGCAAGTACTTGTAGACAGGAATGATCCAGAATTTTTCGGCGACACAGCATCAAAACCTGTAGGCGACTTTCTCACAGAAGATGAAGCCATAAAACTTAAAAAAGAACATCCAGAATACATTATTAAAAAAGTAAAACCTACAGGAGATAAAGTTTGGAGGAGATGCGTCCCATCCCCCGATCCAAAAGCCATAGTTGAAGCTGAAGCCATAAAAAGATTAGTCGATGCAGGCGTGATCGTAATAGCCTCTGGAGGCGGAGGGGTGCCAGTCATATTAGATGAGAATGGACATTATAAAGGTGTTGAAGCTGTAATCGACAAAGATTTAGCTGGAGAAAAACTAGCTGAAATTGTTGGTGCCAACATATTCTTAATATTAACCGACGTGGAAAAAGTTAAATTGAATTTCGGAAAACCTGAAGAAAAGGAAATTGACCGTATGAGTATTACAGAAGCCAAAAAATATCTAGAAGAAGGGCACTTTCTTCCAGGAAGCATGAAACCAAAAATCGAAGCATGTATAAGATTCTTAGAATGGGGTGGAGAGAAAGCGATAATAACCTCTCTGGACAAAGCTCTTGAGGCGCTTGAGGGGAAAACTGGCACATTAATTTATCCAGGATGATATACTTACCTACCCAATTTTTGCTTTATCTGATTTCTTTAAAAGTTTACATGCCTTCACTTAACATTTATCATTAGATGTACGATTTAGATTTAAGAAATGTTTGAAAGAAGTTCACTATAATGAAGCTGATAGGAAATTGGTAGCCCTATTTTCATCGAAGTAGTTAATTTTACTCAAGTAGAAAACCGTACTTTAACGGATCATCTGGGTCTATAACAAATTGGTGAAATTGAAAGAACTTAAAAGAAGCATGGTAGCAGATGGTGTAACAGTTACAGAACTCTATAGAGGGAATTAAGTATCTCCTGTAAATTAATTGAAGAGAAAGGAGATTGTTTTAGTTTAAAGATAAAGGCTTATAGAGCTTTGCTAGACGACTCGGTTTATTCAGCCTAAAGGAGAATTGATGGAGAGGCATTCAAGTCTTCCCTCACAGGATTTAAATACTATGAAATAGATGAATTCTTAGGAATGTCTTCCATGGAGGAGCTTATTCAAAGAATTGAGAAATGCAACATTTGCAATGCTAAATTTAAAGGTTTGGTGATTACGGAAAGCAAACCATACTTAGAATTCAACGTATATGAAAAATGGATTCCCGAACAAAACATAAAATGTCTATTTATAGGGGAATCTCCACCAAGAAGGGATACATTCTTTTATGATTACCAAAAGGAGAATACCCTTAGAAGAAACATGTTCAGCCTTTTAGAAATCAGCAATTATTACTATGAAGGATTATGTGAATTCAAACGTAGAGGCTTCCTATTAACAGATGCAGTGAAATGTAGAGTCAATAAGGAAGGGAGGAGCATACCGAAAAGAGTTATCGAAAATTGCTCAAAGATTTTCGAATATGAAATCAAACTATTATCAGAAATTAAAAATGTCAAGAAGATCGTTATCCTAGGAAGCACGGCTTTGAAAGCTCTAACGATGATAGGCTTCCACGAACTAAATGGATATAGCGTGGAGAAAGACTGCGGGAAAACATTAAAATCAAACAATTTCGAAATTTTCCTCTGCACACTACCCTTCGCCAGAACCAAGAATTACTGGAACACTACCAAAGCAAAAGAGAAGCTGAAATCCTTCATCGAAAAAGAATTATAAAATACATTCCAACCAAAACATGCTAAAACCCGCACAATAAACTAGAAAAGATCACCAACAACTCAGGCATTCACATCCACCGAAATCACCAAATAAACCATAAAATTGTTGTAGTAGATTCGGTCGCATGTTCTCAAAGGACTAAATCTATACCATATTCCCGTTGATAGTATGTTGAAGACTTAAAATCAGTTTTATCAATGAAATTCTTCTATTCAAGGTAAACGTGATCTCAAGGTCCCCAATTTCCACATCAGAACTCTACATTAATGAGCATAATCACCTCCACAACCATAAACTCAGTTTCACATGCATAAGGCTAAATCCTTCAACAACAAACCATATTTTAAAACATTGTCAAAAGACGCAAACAAAATCATCTCTTACACATTAAGGAAAAAAATGGGGGTGCATAAAAGACCCTTACATTACATTTTAATATTCATTTTTAAATTATTGTAAATTGGATGAAATATGTCAGGTTCTCTTGACTTTCTACGCCACATTGTTAATCAGATTCTAAATAACCCTAGGTATTGGTCACTTCTTCCCGATTTCCAAGATGAGTTAAGGCGAATGATATTCTCTGATGAGAGGAAGTATGGCGAACGTTTTAAGGATTATGGAATATTAGAAAAGTATCTGAAATGCGAATTTAGGAATTATTGGGAATATTTTAGGGAAAAATATGAAAATTATGCTGAAATGATCGATCAAATTTTTGTCGAAATATTAAGGAAGACAGCAGAATGCATTAAACCCCTTAAAGGATCGATTGAAGCAATAATAAAGGATGAAACTGAAGAGGTAAAATATCTAGTTACTATTGTGGATGAGGATGAAGAACTCCGCCCTTTATCTGGTGCTAAAGTAGAGTTATGGTTGCAAGACAAACTTTTGAATGAGTTTATTACAGACAAGGAAGGTGTAGCCCACATTGGATTAAAACCTAGGGAGAAAAAGCATATTCCCTCCATTAAAGTAGTAATTTCTAAAGATGGCTATGAGGAAGTAATAACACCTTTAACGCTATTAAATGATAGTATCGCACTCAAAAGAAAGAGAGGAATTATTAAATTAAGAGTTCTCGAAAATAAGCTGAAACCTGATGGCACATTCGAAAAAAGCCCATTAGCAAACTGTTCTGTAAGTGTAAAAAGATGTTTCTCCATTGTCAAAAAAGGTATGGAAATTACTAAGAGAAACGTAGAAACATGTGCCTTAACTGATGAGAATGGTATTGTAAACTTTAAGCTTCCATTTGGGAAATACGAAATATCAATCGAAGCTAAGGATTTCGAACCTGAAGTATTACCGCTCGATCTAAATAGAGATTTAATTGAGCGAGATATAGAGCTTAAGCGCGAAAAGTATGAGCACCTTCACGTTATTGTAAATAGACCAATAGTGAAAGAAGTGGAAGATAGGATTCATATTCATTATGAACCTATTAAAGGGTGTAAAGTTTTGCAAGTTAAAGCGATTCTAAACAGCGAGGGTGCAGAGGAATTTGACGTACCCTTTATTCAGTTGGAGGATAACGAAGGGCGAATTATAATAAAGAGCGAATCTGAGTTTGACTTTAATGCTCATTGTCAATACAAAGTGAAAGTAAGCATTCCAGTCGACAATAAATATGAGGAACGTGAAGGTAAAGGAAAACCACCAACAATCGAAGTACAAATAAAATCAAAGGTATCTGAAGAATTCCTAAGTAAACTCCTAAGTAAACTTAGCGGAAAGGAGTTGAGTGAAGTGGATCCCTATGAATTCGTGGAGATAATGAAACGGTTACTCATGATATTAGGATATGAAAATGTAAAAATCATCGATGGACCACGTGATGAAGGTGCAGACTTAATATGTACAAAAGGAGAAAGTAAAGTAATTGTCCAGTGTAAGAGATGGAAGAATTCTGTTGGCTCTCGTGTAATACGAGAATTTATAGGCGCCATGTATGTGAAACGAGCTGATGAAGGAATATTCATAACAACATCTTCACTCACAGAAGATGCAAGAGACTGCGTAGAAAAAGCAAAGAAGACTGGCGGTTTAAAAATAGAAATTTTCGACAATACTAGACTTAGACAGCTTTTAAGAAATCTGAAAAACATTGCTTCAGAACCCTCATAAATTCTCTATGAGATGATAACAGTAACTATGTTTTGTCACTTTATGCTTCTTTCAATTCTCTTAAAGAGATTCTCTAAAGCCAAATGGATTGGCAATAATAATCGTTAAGCCATTCATACTTTCAATTCTCTTATTGAGATTCTCCCATGGTTTAGCTTCAGCGCCATCAAAAGTTTTAGCTACTCCAATCTTTCAATTCTCTTATTGAGATTCCTGAAACGGAATGCCCACGCATGAATGGGGGAGATGATAGTCACTTTCAATTCTCTTATTGAGATTCGGAGCTTTTATAATGATTACAGCAATGATTTACTTCATTTACAACTTTCAATTCTCTTATTGAGATTCCGTGGAAAACTGAGGAAATTGGTTGGAGATGAAATATATGAATTGCTCTTTCAATTCTCTTATTGAGATTCCAGATTCATGGTAGGTTACGATAGCTATGGACGTTTAATATTGAAACTTTCAATTCTCTTATTGAGATTCATATCTTTATTCCCCCCATATTATTCCAATGAGGAATGAACATTTTCTTTCAATTCTCTTATTGAGATTCGTGTTTTGAAGAGTTGGTCTGCGTCTCCAACACCTGGAGTTTCCTTTCAATTCTCTTATTGAGATTCGTGTAATGCCACTTGTAAATGTAATGTTATTCACATATTCACTTTCAATTCTCTTATTGAGATTCAGAAGTTAGAGGAGAAACTCGTTAGGCGATACTTTAGGGGTTCTTTCAATTCTCTTATTGAGATTCTCATAATACGTGGTGCACGGCTTGTGTAGGTGGAAGATTAACTACTTTCAATTCTCTTATTGAGATTCCTTCCTGTTTTGGAGTTGTAACCGTTGTAGCTGTGGGCGACTTTCAATTCTCTTATTGAGATTCCTCAATAACCTATCTGCCAATAGGTCTACACGTCTGCCTCTTTCAATTCTCTTATTGAGATTCATATGACAAACAAACTGGTGAATACATGTTTCCACTAATTGCCTTTCAATTCTCTTATTGAGATTCGCTTTCACGTGTGAAAGTGTAGAGGAAGTTGAAGTCTTCGCTTTCAATTCTCTTATTGAGATTCCCCTCTAAATTAACTTCTAGTACTCCTAAAGCTGGTGGTGACTTTCAATTCTCTTATTGAGATTCCTGTGAAGTATAGGGTTAGCCTAGCAATAGCATGATGCTTTCAATTCTCTTATTGAGATTCAATGGCTAACATTGAGGGTTTAGAGGATGTCCTTGCAGATACTTTCAATTCTCTTATTGAGATTCATAGCAGATTCAGATAGCCTCAAACCAGACCGTATTACGATTACTTTCAATTCTCTTATTGAGATTCCATTCTGCACTCTGCAATTTAACCCGTAAGCGGTATTTACACTTTCAATTCTCTTATTGAGATTCATACAATTTCACCAACTACCGCATCACCTTAGCTTATGGCTTTCAATTCTCTTATTGAGATTCCTATAAGGCACTTAGAGAAATCGATTTGCCCAACTATTATGACTTTCAATTCTCTTATTGAGATTCATGCAACCACTAAGCCTCTAACATCAAGTGTAACACTTCCATCCTTTCAATTCTCTTATTGAGATTCCCAAACGTGTCCACCCCAATAATTTCCCTCCCACATCAAAACGACTTTCAATTCTCTTATTGAGATTCATGACTATGAGTTTACCATTAAAGAGACCACATCCATTTACCTTTCAATTCTCTTATTGAGATTCTATTCCAAGTGAACCGTATAGGTTTACAGTTCCAGTTGACTTTCAATTCTCTTATTGAGATTCAGCGAACCATCGATGGCCCCTCGCCGCCCCTCCGCCTTGGGTTCCAGTTGACTTTCAATTCTCTTATTGAGATTCACATACCGCTGCCAATCACCTTTATCAGCTATATCATACATTCCGTTCCAGTTGACTTTCAATTCTCTTATTGAGATTCGAGGAGGGTCGTGGTGGGGACGCCCTACATGGCCCCCTTCGGTTCCAGTTGACTTTCAATTCTCTTATTGAGATTCAGCTGTGAGAACGGCGAACGATGAGGGATCATTTCCTTCAACGTTCCAGTTGACTTTCAATTCTCTTATTGAGATTCTCGGCTTGTGCCCGGTCTCCTCGATCAGCTTCCTAGTGACTTTCAATTCTCTTATTGAGATTCGTATCCTCTGCAATGGTGATAGTGGCTTCCATTATATTCGCACTTTCAATTCTCTTATTGAGATTCCGATGAAATTGAAGATGTAGCATACACAGACGGCTTAAGAATATTTCTCTTTCAATTCTCTTATTGAGATTCCGTTGCATCAATCGTAATGGTTTCAGTAGTGCTTTTCCTAACTTTCAATTCTCTTATTGAGATTCAGATAATCAAAAAGTTTAAATACCTGGATTGTATAGTTATATACTTTCAATTCTCTTATTGAGATTCTTGGGTATTGTTGCGTATATATGGTTGTAGTTTACTATTGCTTTCAATTCTCTTATTGAGATTCGCAGATTCATTATTGCTTTCCAATCGATTTTGTTGTGTGATCTTTCAATTCTCTTATTGAGATTCCCATAAATTGAAGATTAAGCCATTGAGGGTTAGACGTGTACTTTCAATTCTCTTATTGAGATTCATTGGCTAGTGGACTCCACTGGAAAAGGTGCTTCCACTCTTTCAATTCTCTTATTGAGATTCTTAATCGTGGTTGCATATGCATCTAGCAGTGCGTCCAGCTTTCAATTCTCTTATTGAGATTCTTCATTTAGACTGTAGGTTTCAAATCGCTCTGGCTTCTCATTAAGCGCTTTCAATTCTCTTATTGAGATTCGACGATTTAGAGTGGACGAAACTGTATGAAAAACTGAACTTTCAATTCTCTTATTGAGATTCAATAAAAGGCTTCACCCAATACCAGAAAGACGCATTAACTTTCAATTCTCTTATTGAGATTCAAGATAAGCTTTGGAGTAACAAATGCCCCTGCAATTCACTTTCAATTCTCTTATTGAGATTCTGAGAAGTGTGGTAGCTTCTCAATGTCTGCTTCTCTTGTTCTTTCAATTCTCTTATTGAGATTCCATATACGCAACAATACCCAAAGCACCATTACCACTCCACACTTTCAATTCTCTTATTGAGATTCCTCAATAGGTAAAAAAGCAAAGGAGCAGTAATATGCCAAACTTTCAATTCTCTTATTGAGATTCTTGGCAGTCCAATCCCTTATGTTGAAGTTATGATCGTTCTTTCAATTCTCTTATTGAGATTCCAAGAGGATTGACGATGAAATGAGAATGGCAATGGAGCTTTCAATTCTCTTATTGAGATTCTAAAGGTTTAAATGTGTATGCATCATAAACTCTAAACTTTACCTTTCAATTCTCTTATTGAGATTCGAAGTAAAAATCATGGGTAAAACCGGCATAATACATTACGCTTTCAATTCTCTTATTGAGATTCCCCTTTAAAAACAATTTTCTCCTTCCACGTTCTATTCTTTCAATTCTCTTATTGAGATTCGTTTTCACTCCTCCACTCATGCATTCAATCCATCCATTTCTTTCAATTCTCTTATTGAGATTCTCATATTCACGCTTTAACCCTTCCAATCTAATCAAGTATCTTTCAATTCTCTTATTGAGATTCCATGAGCTGAATTGATTAAGCCCCAAACCGTATCTTTTCTTTCAATTCTCTTATTGAGATTCAAGGTTTAAGTTATATAGCCTCAGCCATCTTGGTGTACTTATACTTTCAATTCTCTTATTGAGATTCATAATTTCATTAAATCCTTTACTGCTCAAACAACTTTGACACCAACAAGCTTTCAATTCTCTTATTGAGATTCTCATGGCTTTTCGGAAACGAATTAATTGAAGAATTAAAACAACTTTCAATTCTCTTATTGAGATTCAAATTGCTTTAGCCCTTGGAATTGGGGTTTTAGCGTATACTTTCAATTCTCTTATTGAGATTCCTTGTTGACCCAAAGTTTACGAGTGTGTGGCATTGGCTTTACAACTTTCAATTCTCTTATTGAGATTCTTGAATGATATGGTGAATGATGGATGGGGAGCATAGTTTTCACTTTCAATTCTCTTATTGAGATTCAGACCAGAATGATCCTCAACCATCACCTCATGATAACTTTAACTTTCAATTCTCTTATTGAGATTCTTCAGTGATAGTTCCACTTATTCATGCAACTGAAGATCCGCCTTTCAATTCTCTTATTGAGATTCCCATAATTGTGGTTGCAGTTGCACGG
>Ga0080004_1116620_pt1 | contig 9993 bp, 7 predicted proteins | sample WasSprMetagenome_FD_69207 | JGI IMG/M metagenome (GOLD analysis project Ga0080004, IMG submission 69207) | Sulfidic aquatic microbial communities from Washburn Spring, Yellowstone National Park, USA - WS (SPADES assembly) (version 2) | ecosystem: Environmental > Aquatic > Thermal springs > Hot...
TATAGCGAAGGGTCTACAAAACTTCAGTACCCAAAGATAGACGTTTTAACTCATTACTGTCTCTTAGAGCTACGACACCCCCTATCCACGGTTGGGGGAGGATCCCTCCTCCTTATAGAGCGATACAGCCATAGCGTTTCCCGAGCTTGGAAAGGCTCGATGGACTTTCTTCACATAAAGAAAAGAGTTGAAATGCCAAGTTCACCTCGTCGACAATAGGAGTGGGAAGATCCTTCTTCATCTGCTCATGGAATTATTTGTGCTATGACTAATCCCAAACGTTTGATATCGGTTGATGAGTAGTAGTTGCTCATGGTTGCTCATGAAACAATGTCAAACGTTTGAAAACGAGCAAATATTAAGTCCTCCTCTCATGAGCAACCATGCACAACCGCTCTCTCGGCTTCGCGTGGAACGTTCTCAAAGCATTTGAAAACAGGCAAAACATGGGAGGATCCCCTTGGGGTGGTGGCTTCATTGGATTTCATCAAACTGGGGAGATTCCGCGGGAGTATTGCTCCACAGGGAGGGATTCGCTCACGTTCAATCACGTTCAAATGCCTCATGTTCAAATCTCCATGTCCAAATGCCCGTGTTTTGCAAACGTTTTTTATTTTCGTGCTCAAATCTCCATGAACAAATGTTTGCAGAAGCATGAGAATCCATCAGAAGCTTTTCCATGTTCAAATTTCCATGGACAACTCTCCATGGACAAATGTTCCATGAGCAAATTTTCATGTTCAGCAGTTGTACTTGTTCGATATCAACCATGTACAATCATGTACAAATGATTTTTCAAACTCCAATTGAACATGAAAACACTTTAGCTAAACCCGTTAAGTTGCTTGATTTAGCCATGGTAGTTACAGCTCAGATGTTTCATGCTTTTTTTCTTTTAATTTGGCTTGCAAGCCCAACATATCAGAAGCGGGCATGACCTGGGAAAAATCCCTACTCTTATTTGCGCATGAAGCATTTGCGCTTGATTGCCGTGGCAAATAATGAGGTGCTCATTTAAATGCAAATGATGGTAAGGGAGGATCCCCCTCCTATGAAGTTGTATTTCCATAGCTTCTTCCTAGCTAAGGAAGAGTCGATTAGGAAAGTTGCTATTTACTGCTTGCAGAGGATCCGTAATAGTAATTGTAAGTTTTCAAATCAAACATTCAAGTGAAGTGAAAAGAGTAGCAGTAATTCGAATAGTAATCATACCACCTATCAGAATTAGTTTAAATATAGTTATTTCTTAAACCAATCAAGAAGACTTGATTGCCGAGATTCGGATTCCTCTTCTTCGTCTTCAGACTCCTCCTTTCTTTCGCTTGTTCCTTTCCTTCTCTGAGATTCTTCCAATATTTTCCACATTATATCGAGCTCGAACTTTATAGAGTCATAAAGCGACTCCAGTTGTTTATCACTCCATTCAAGACCTATTAGTTCAAGGGCTACCTTGTCTATTTTACGTTGAAGGCTTGACTTTGAAGTATACCTGGTGTATAGAGGTTGGATCTCATTATCTGCTCTCGCGACCTCGTTAAATACTCCTAGAGCCCGCTTTAATAAGTCTGCGGGTATGGACTCAGGGTCTGGAACCAGCACATGAGACCAGGCTTGGTCACTATGTAATGCCACCCAGGCACCCACGTTCATTGCCAAATATGCTAGGAGTTGCAAGAACGTTATGCTACTATTAAGGTATAATGTCAGTATTTTATAGTACTCTGGGGTTTCCTCCTTCAGCTTTAAACATATCATAGGTGCTGAGGGCCCTAGGATCTTGTTATCAGAGTAATATGCTAACCAGTATAAGTTGTCAGAAGTTAAACGAGCTCTTCGAACCAATAAGGCGTGTCCTGCTATCTCGTCATAGGCTTCTCTGATGTCGTTAGTAGCTTTTGAAAGTAGTGCTTTATCAGCAAGCCCCACGAACATAGCGACTTTTCTATCTATCACGTTAGGATCTATGATCGCAAATTCCTCCTCTCCTGTTACATCCATATGCTTGACTCCAGCATATGTTCTGAGAGAGCGTACACAGGAGCCTTTGGGAACACTAAGGGTTACATCTCCTCTTACAGGTTTGACTTTTATGAAGTTGTTTTCTTCAGCCAGCAACTCGAATACCATTGTGGGGGCTCTTGCCTCGTACCTTGAAATAAACAGCTTTCTAACATAATCCTCAAATCCTTTACCAGTGTATTGGCAAGTATAGTCTCTTAAGATGGCAATTTCATCGAGCCTCTTTAACCCATGAACACGTGTAAGTTGATAAAATAGCTCCAATGTCTTTGCAGAGTTAAAGAACACTAGTGGTTTTAAGTTATCGACATAATTCTTAGTGAAAGCAGTCACATTATTCAACACGAGAGCGTCAAAGAATTCGTTGCTATATGTGGAGCTATCTTTTTCCTGTAAAATTCTCTTTATCAAGGAGGCAAGTTCTTCTTCCTTGCCTTTTATTTCCTCGTGTTTCTTCTTAAGCGTCACTATAACACACCTATCATGGGCTTCCGCCTCCTCCTCTAAAACTTTTCTAAAAATGACGAGGTAATCTCGGTATAAGGCTTGTTCGCTGAATGCAACGTCAATAGAACTTTTGATTATAATTTGCGGTATGTATATTTTCCGCGATACTTTAGCCCAGCCTTCCCTGCTCTTAATCTCGCCCATAAAGAGGTATCTTCTGACGCTCTCCGAATTCCTACCAGCGAAGAATTCCTCGGGGGTTACTGCCGCGAGCTTGCCTCTCGTTTTTATCACGTTATCTGCAGCGGTAAAGAAATACGCCCAGTAGCCTACTTTCCCCCTAACGATTTTTCCTAAGGCTTTCTCTAATTTGTTTCTTTCGCTTTCAGGTATTCTTTCTCTTCTAGTGAATGGCGGATTCATTATGACTAAGTCAAAGCCTTCGCGTGTAAGATGGTGTTTCAAGTAGCTTTCTCTATCCTTTACTATCCACTCCATTAGAGAGGGTTGCAGTGGAGGATCGTCTTCTGGGTTTTCAATCGCTGTTATCATTTTCTGTATTCCATCTCCCCAGAATATCCTAGGCTCTAATGGTGCTTCAACGTGTTGTAGAGAAAGGTTTATGGATGAAAGCTCCTTTGCAAATTGCATTACGTCTATTCCAACTATGTGTTCCTTCAAGAAGACCCTATGTGCGTCAGACCTATCCAATCCCCTCTCTAGAGCCTTCTTCATTTTAGCCTCGTATGCTGAGACTAACAGAGTTCCCGACCCACAGGCGGGATCCAATACTTTTTCATCCCATTTCTCAATAGCCAAATACGCTAGGAGTCTTGCCGCGATCGGGTTTGTAAAAAACGCACCCAGATTCTTCCTAGTCTCAGGTGGAAGCCCTTCCTGGTAGATCCTGCCAAGCAATTCCTCGTTTACATACTCAGGTTTTAACGCTTGTATTGAGTAAATATATCGTGCTAGCGTGTGGTTTATTCTCTCCTGTAGTAGGCTAAGTAGATCTAGAATGTAAATGAGTGGCTCACCAATAAACTTATACTCATTGTATAAGGGGCTTGTCTTAACGTTTCTTTCTATAATGCCGAGAGTGCCTTGAGGAGGTGAAACAGGGTTTTCTATACGTGGTAGAACGCTTTTTCCAAGTCTTTTCACAGAAGCTATGTGTAGAAACAGTAGGCTAAGTACAACTATGTAAGCCATTATATCTGCTATATAAGTCTTTATTATTTCCTTATTTTCGACAAGATCCTCGAGGAGAGATTTATAGAAGTCGAATCTACCAATAACAGCTTGTGCCTGGTTGAATAGTTTTTGATTGGTCATTATGTATTGTCTTATAGCTCCCGCAAGCTCTTCTATTGTCTCCCTGGATACAAGTGCTATTGTTGTGTAGTCTACAATGGGTTTCCTCGCTGTTTTAAATTCTTTTACTGTTTCAACAACTAATCTTAGAAACCTTTCAAGCTCTATTTCTTCGGAGTGTCTAGATGCCCAGCTGGTTAGAAGAATGCCTCTCTTCACACGTATCTTAGGTGCGGCTTTTTCTAATTCTGTCGGGTAGATCCTCTTGGCTTCTGATGGCAGGAGAAGGAGGAGGACTCCCGAACCTTTTGAAGTAGCTATAGGATATGTCTTGGTCAAGTCATCTAGCAGTTTTCTCTCGCTATCGATTTTAACCTCCACTAGAATTCTGTGACCGTCAAGTTCTAGTAGTATATCAGGAAATTTACCACCAACACCTATCTCAGAGACCCTCACCACTTTTACTCCGAGCTCCTCGCTAATCTTTTTGGCAAGCTCCATAATAACTGGGTAGAAGCTTCGCTCTGTGACAGAGTCGCTTGAACTCATCGCTCCTCCCTTTTATCTAACATATTTTCATTACATAACTCTTTCTTCTGCCATCAAGGTCTACCTGCCACTTAAACCTACCACCACATTTCGGGAACTCATTATAGTTGACTTCCCACCACCTATACCTCCAATTCTTTGTGAGCCCGAATTTTTCCCTCATATCCGCAGTAGGGACTTCTGACATCATCGATACTACTATCCCTGAAATTTTGTTTGCTCATTACCTTACCACATATACAACTATATATCTTGATATTTAAAAAATGCTCTATGGCTTACCCGACACCGAATAGTAAAAAAGATTAAGTGGTAAGTACGATAAGTTTGTTTTTCGGAAAATACTTATATATAGTAAAGGCATGGTAAAGAAAACCAAGGCTGTAAATGTACTAGAAAAATTTGAGCAGAGCTCATCGAGGCATAGTGGTATGCAAGCTAGGATAACACGAAATATAATTAAAAAAAGTGATTTTAATATAAAAATATCTTGACAAGAGAAAAAGATGCTTTGTTAGCATGTTTGATTATTTAAGGTTAAGCTATTTCTTCCTTTTCTGGTTCACTTTTGAATTCAATGATAATTCTGGGAACCTTATCTTTTAAGGCCTTAAGTATATAAGGTGCATCGGGGCTGAGGTGATTAAAGTATGGGTCTAATATATGTAATCGATATAAGTATCTGTAAAGCTCTTCCTTCACTGAATTGGGCAAAATCTCTCCTGTGAAAATTTGATATAGCCTAAATATCTCCTCAGCTATATTCTGAGATAAATCCCTGACATTTTCGAACATCAATAAAATTATAGCAATTATATTTTTAACTAAAGGATCTAGATCATCAATAATGTTTAAAGCATCCCTTATGAGATACTGACGCAGTATTAATTTCTTAGCGTCAACAAGTCTCTTAGCGTCATCTGGAATGCTACTTACGCCGGCTTTTTTCAAATCCTCTATAACTTCTAAGCATGGCTTTAAGGAGCCGAACTTTAGCAATATATACCTACAAGCAACACTAAATCCATGTTCAACGATGTAACATAATGACACGGCCTTCTCTACAGAGCCTTCGCTTAAGTATTTATCTATCAACTCATCTATTGCTTTAAGTGTTTGAAGCGACTCGGCTATCTGCTCACTCATCCCCTAACGCCTCGCCATAGTTTTTAATATCCTCACCATGAAACTTAATCCAAGTAACTAATTTTACCGGGTTCCTTAGAACCCACGCCCTCGGGTTATTAGGTATGCTTTCGACCACTGTAAGCCAATACTTATCCTTTAGCTCCATCGCAGTTTTTACCTCATTCTTTGTTAAATCAACTTCTAACTCATTAATACTTTTTCTCCTCCCTTTAATCTCTACACATATTATTTCCCCATTTACATCAACCTTGAAGTCACATTCGTCACCTTTATTAATAATCCTGTATCCTTTTTCACCAAGTTTACCCTCAACAAACCACTCAGCAAATCTCTCAATAACTTCACTGCCAACGCTATCCTTAACCCCTAGAACCTCTACAAAGAATATTTTCCAATAAGGTCTCGCATCGGGATTTTTTACGTACTTTGGACTTACAAAAGGACCTACAGAAAAGCCCCTAGCTTTCCATTTACACCACTGCTCAGTAGCACCATAATCATCGTGTAACAGTAACTGGTCTGAGTATGCAAAGCTATCCTCATCTGTAACAAGCTTAACCCTAACCCTGCCCCATTGAGCTTCGGATGAGTACCTATACAATCTATACAGTAATCTAACAAGCTTTATGTTATCGTCAATAGAGGCTTTTTCCAAAGCCTCTTTAATTGTATTAACAAGGTCCCAGACATATCCATGTAAAGTACATTGCCGGCGAGAGTAATAGTACTGGCAATTGTATAGCTGTCCATAGCCTTTTACAACATTAGCAAAAAATCTTGCCCAACCATCAACATCACCATCATACCTTTCATAAGCATCAATATCTAGTAACTCAATGTTCAGAATCTTTGCAATGTCCTCAGAATCTGTAAAGAGCTCGGGATTCCAAACATTATCTGATATTTCGATACTTCCTTCCTTTGTTAACACCCATATAGGTTCATTAATAATTATACCTGCTTGCTTAACTAGAAGTGTCGCAACGAGTAGCTTTTCTCTGTCCGGTGGAGGATTCCTTGCAACTATGTGTTCTAAGATTATTTCCTCAGCAATCTCCTTCAAACTAACTTCTTTAACACCAAGCCACTCAAGCATCCTTTCATTAACAAGTTTCATCATTTCCTCGTGTACAAAGTCTAGAGACTTGAGATAGTTATTTACTTCGGGAAACTTCTTGCTAATCTCAATAATGTGTTCTGGTATTTTAGGAATGTACACGTTACTGGCAAGCTTCAGTTCTCCAGGAGATGTTACAATAAAGCGTTTCTCAGGCGGTATATTAATTCTTATTCTGTAGGCTAATTCATAAACTTTGCTTAATAATGTTATAGCCTTTTTTGTGCTCCTAATCATAAAAGCCCTAAGTAGATTTTCATTAAGAAGATCTACCAGAGTTAACTTGGTTACTTTATCTTCGTCTACCTTACGTAATTTTAATTCCAAGTCTAAAATATGCTTCTCAACACCATAGATATGCCCAAGGTCCCCCTCGTCAAGAAGGCCATACTTAACAAGTTCGTAAACATCCCCAGAAGCTTTCACTACCTGGCTTAATCTAACTTCATGCCCTTTGTAGCAAGGCACTACTGGATCGTTAAGAACTTCATCTATGGTCTTAATGATGTATGGCTTTATAAGCTTGTACCAGATTTCATCGCCTAGAGGTTTGTAGTCAAAGACCATTAGGTACGATTTCTTGTACTTCTTCATGAGATAATTAATTGTTGTCTTTAAAAGCTCAGCAATACATTGCATCATCCATTGATTCCACTTAGCCTCAACATTTATGTACCTTCTACCAGGGTGAACAATGAAGTCTGCTTGAATAAGAAACTTGAGGCCAGTTCTAACCTCTGTTAATGGTAAAAATGAGTACATAAGCCAGAACCGGGTCTCCTCAATAGGCTTTAAATCATTCGTTCCTGGGTCTAACTCAAATGCTACTGCTACTTCTCTCTTTATGACATCGCTCCTCTTAGCCTTTACACTCACAGAATCCATCCTAATGTTTTCAGGGACCTTAAACTCTTTCTTAAACACTAAGAAGTCGCTCCATGTAGGATGGCTTCCATCCATAAGAACATGAACTCTTATAACTCTTACCTTCACATCATCAAATTTTTCCTCATTTTCTACAGACCACTCTATTCTCTTTTGCTTATTGTTTACATAATCGCTAATCATTATTTTGTTTGTATAGTCTAGGAATAAAAAGATTGAAGGCGTCAATTCGTCAAGCACTGTAGCTATTTCATTGCTTAGAGATAGGTTCTTGAAATATACAGTGAATCTGGTTTCATCTTTTGGTAGGGCTTCAGTTGGTTCAGTTAGTATTGGTGTTAACTGCCATAAAACATCCTCCGGCTTCAAATTATAATTCTTCAAGATTTCATACGCCTCAGGTCTTTTCCAGAACTCTTCGTTAAACTCGAAGCATGTACTAGCTGAACACACCTCTACATGATTAGAGACCTTGTATACAGATTTCCATCCAATACCTATGAAGCCTTTATATCCAAGCGCGGGCTTTTTCCTACTCGCAATAGCACATAAACTCTCAAGATCCTCCTCATCAAATGGCTTGCCATTATTACTTATGACAACTTTATCTCTGTAAAGCTCAACCTTGAAGTACCCTTTTTTGTCAGCCTCCATCAAAGCATCTTCAGCATTCTGAAGGAATTCCAAGATAAATTGACCAGGCTCAATATACATAAGCTCGGTAAGAAGATTAGATACGGTCCTAAGACTTTCAGCCTGTAGTCTGTAGACTGGGTTTTTTACAAAATTTAACCAACGTTCCTGAATCTCTAGCACCTTACTCCTCAAATAAGGCATGGTAAATCACACATGAATTATAGATGAATTCATCTATAATGTAGGTGGTATTTTATAAAATATTTATTGTAGGTAGTATTTTATAAAATATTTATTATGTAAATTTTAAGAATGGTCAAAGTCTTCTAAACTTTAATCATAATCCTAGAGTATCACTCAAGTAATTTAAATATAATATGTCTTCATATCTGGCTTCAGAGATCATTAGTTCTCTTGACCCACTCCGTATGAACCTGGCTACTTCCTGGGCATGGCCTTTTCCATGAGCCTCCGCGCGACCTTCCTCACGTGTTTCGGGGAAGCAGTTCATGTTTGCATATGTATTTCTCAAGCAGTCTTCTATTGATGTCTTCGTCAGCGTGATTCTCAAGAAGCCTTTTGGTCTCGAATGAGAAGTATACTCACTCGCATGGCTTAGCTATCTCTTTCAGGCCAAAGTAGTGCTTGCAGAAGCCTTTGTCATTGATGCAGACAAGCCTTAGGGTACCGTAATCAAACCCGTTTATCTTTTTATCTTCACCATCTCGCTGGACCAGTAGTTCTTAATTAGTAGAATAAGATAGGCTGAGCGCTCCTCAAGCATTAGTCTATGTATAAGGTAGTACTGTTCTTGCCTCTCCCTCAGGAATTTCATTGTCTTTTTCAAATCATTAAGGCTCATCGGGTAGCTCCTCACATCAAGCTGTATCCCCTGCTTGGCACAAACTCTATTAGTCAGCTATAGGTCTCAGGGGATCCTTACACCTTTATGTAGAGCCGGTTTTATTGAGGAAAAGCTGTAGGTATTATACAGAAATTAGCTGGTCTTTTTGGTGAATAGCTATGACTATTGATAGAATAGCTAAGACAATTAGCAAAACGGTGATTATATCTGAGATGTTCATAAGCGTATCGTAGCTCTTTATTCCATAACTGAGGGCTACTTTGCTTGCTTCGGTCCACTCCCCTGAGGCTCCGCCCTGATTAAATATGGAATTGAAAGCGTTATTTACAAAGACATAAATAATTATAATAAATACAAAAATAAAGGCCATAAAAATCGAGTTGGCTGTTTTTTCAACCAAATCTAGAAAATGCTTATACACAAGTTCACCCTAATCTAAAGCTTGGCATAGGAACTAATTAATGAAATTTTAAAAAAGAAAGTAATACAGGTTGTAAACAAATAAATACTACTGACCGTTTAGGAGCTCTACGCTTAATGATTATAAGAAAGTCGGTCTACTATCAAAGAATAATAAAGGCACTGCGAGGACATCGATTTCGTCTAAGCATTTCCAGAACAAATTTAGCCATGTAGGGGGACTCCCTATCCCTGTAGCCAAAGTGCCTTGGAAGAACCTCCATGCTGGCCACATCCAGAAAAACATCCCTAACCAAGGGAGGATCCTCATCAACAATCTTATCGGTAACAAAGCAGGAACCAGCGCTTAAGCCAATTATCTCGTACACCCTTCTGTGAGACGAGTAGCTAGGCAAAAAACAACACCCAAGCTACGCAACTACAATATATAAGAGTAGTTATGCTGAGAGCACTTATTTAGTCTATACATTTAAAGACATAAGACTTCGGCTTCCGACGTCAAAAACGATATTGCAATGTGATTTCTGTAATATTTCAAAGCCTCTTAAGTCTTTGTCGCTATCTTCTTATTTTCTCCATCAGTAGTGTTGTT
>Ga0080004_1118095_pt1 | contig 9991 bp, 10 predicted proteins | sample WasSprMetagenome_FD_69207 | JGI IMG/M metagenome (GOLD analysis project Ga0080004, IMG submission 69207) | Sulfidic aquatic microbial communities from Washburn Spring, Yellowstone National Park, USA - WS (SPADES assembly) (version 2) | ecosystem: Environmental > Aquatic > Thermal springs > Hot...
GTTTCTGAGGACGTAGGATCTCATGATATAGCCCATTCTAAGCCCTACAGCTCTTGCAGTGGTTATATAGTCCTGCCCGAGCTCTTCTAGGACCAGTTGCCTCACATAGTAGGCCCAGCCGGATGCCCCGAAATATATTTTGGCAATATGGGGCAAGGCATTCTTAATAGCTTCACCATCGTACTTACCAGTATATATTATTGTAAGCCCGAGCATCCACACACAATCATAAGCGTTCGCGGAGAAAGCGTCGGGATACTCGCCTGCCCTGCTCCTAAACTTATCGACGAAGTCCAGGAGCTTAGGACTCGCTGCAGGCGAGTACATCGTTGCTAGGTGCTTAACCTTAGCTAGCCAGGCCCCAACCTGCTCAAGGATCTTTAAGTTCAGCGCGGTGTCATCGCTTCCAAACCATGTCACGCCCATAAGCTCTGGGTACCCGTTTGCCTGTGCCGTTATAGCTCCCTCTCCTCGAAGCTTAATAGCAGAACCCTTACTTTCGACGCCCCATATTTGTCTATCGCATCTCTGATTGTCGCAGCGCCTAAATAAGGTGTGAAGTCGCTCTTGGTGTGGTCGTATCCAACGCTTGTAAGCACTGTACCCCCTATCTCCTTGAACCTAGCTTCTGTAGCGTCTGTAAGCCCCTTACCCCACGTATCATTTCTATATAATATATACACATATCGTATTCCGTAGTCGTACATGAGCCTTGCAATAGCTCTTCCCTGATACCTATCGTTTGGAATATCCTTGAATATGTAGTCGGGTACTGCGAGGTCAGGCACTGTTGAGGTCGGGTTGCGCATAACGATCTTATTCCCGTCTGCATAGCTCTTCACATTCCTAACCTCAGCACTCACCATAGGGCCTACAACAGCTCTGACACCTCTAGCATATAGTGACTGGAGCTTGTTAAGGGCTGTTGTAGGATCTGTAGCGCTATCCTCCACAAGAAGCTTAAACGTTATTGGGAGTCCGAGGGCCTTCACATAGCTATTCAGATCATCTATAGCAATCTTAACAGCAACCCTGCTTCGAGTACCCAGAACAGATAGCTCTCCAGTTATTGGTAGCAGGGCTCCCAGTAGGATCTTCCCCCCCAATCCCCAGTGGGGCTGGACTGGCGGTTATTGTGAGCGTTTTTGTAGCTACCTCCCTCACAGTTACTGTGGACGTGGCTCCCGGCATTGTTATGATTAGAGCTTTAGATGATGGAACTGTGGATGCTCCCATAGCATATCCTATGGCGACCTCAATGACAACCATAGTAACGTATATAATCAGTCGCGCTATAGTAGTACCTTCATTAGAGCCCAAGATACACTATACCAGCTAATTAATAAATTAATCCTATGAACTTCTATAGACAATACAAATAAGCTCACAGCCCTAACCGGTTCACCACCCTTTAACTCCATAGCCGTTCTTGGCTAGCTAGGTTGTTAACTAATTTGGCTGTGATGAAATAGTATTTGAGGCTCCTATATGATACAGGCCAGGGGTAGGTATGCAGTTATCGGCTTTCCATGGGACTTCGGTGCATCTCTGGGAAGGCCCGGCTCTAGATATGCTCCAAAGGCCATAAGGGAGGCCCTGGGCCGGTTTCTGAAGCGCATAGTGGATGGGAAGATATTTGCTGTTGAGGAGGGTGAGGTTATAGATTCTCTCAGAGATACATATAGAGGATATAGGGGACCTCGAGATCTACGCCCACGATGTGTTGAGAACCTTTGACAACGCCTATAATGTTATAAAGGGATATCTGCTTAAAGGTTACACACTCATAGTGTTGGGTGGGGATCACTCAATAACATACTCCAGCGTAAAAGCCCTTCACGATAGTGTTGAGGATTATATAGGGATCATTCAGTTCGACGCACACCTAGACCTTGTAGATGAGAATCCGTATCAAGGCAGGTATTCACATAGCAATGGGATCAGGAGGGTTTTAGAGCTAGAGAGGGTGAAGAGGTTAGTCCAGATAGGGGTCAAAGGCTATGACTATCCCTTTCACTATAGCGATGTCAGGAGATATGATATCATGCAGATAACACCAAACGTTATACGTGTGCGAGGGCTTAGGGAGATCGTGGACAGCGTTCTCAGGAACCTCGATGGCATAGGCAGTATCTACATAACTATCGATATAGACGTGTTAGATCCTTCATTCGCACCTGGAAGCGGGGGCCGACAAGCCCGGAGGACTAGCGCCATGGGAACTGCTAGCATTTATAAGAGGATTCGCACCATGTTCAAAGGGAATCGATATCGTCGAGATTAACCCCCCTACGACATAAGCAATATAACATCTACAATTGCTGCAAGGATAGCCTTTGACTATATAATATATAGAAGCATTTCTAAATGCGGGATGAGCGTTAAAGATCAAAACCCAGTGGCAACAGCTAATAGGTAGAGGGGATTAGATATACTGCCTAGCCTTCCGGAAAGCACTCTATTGCATTATCAATGCCTATAGTGGATCTCCTCAGATGTTTTCCGCCTGCTGCTATGTGTCTCCACTCCTATCAACTTAGTGCCTATAAGATCTATCAGCCCTCCTATACCGCTTCGCAGATATATAAGAACAACGATAGTCGCGATGGACAATATTATAATTCTATATTGGGTTGCAAAGAGTGAGAGCCAGAAATCTATAAATGACCACAATATAGTTGCAACTAGTGGACCATAAAATGTCCCTATACCTCCTAAACCTAGTATTATGAGAAATACTATGAAAATATCTAAACCAAATATCGATTGACTTATACTTCCAAGATATTGAGCATATATACTACCAGCAATGGAGGTAAAAATAACCGAGACAATAATAAAAGGTAGGCGCGCCCTCAGAGGATCTATTCCTAGACTTAAGGCTCTATCCTCATTTTCCTTAAGTGCTATAAACCTTATCCCTAGTATCGAAGTCAGCATCTTTTTCTGTATATATAGAAATATGATTGTTATTGTCAACAATAGTATATAGTAAGGAATCGAATTATATTCGTCGAATTTGAGCTTATAACTATATATATTGATATATAGCCGGGGGATCTGAAATATTACATTAGCAGGGTATATGGCAATTAATGCAGCACTTACAAGTAAATTAAATGCGAAGGTAGCTAGGGCAAAATAAGCCGATTTTAGTCTTATTGATAACAGAGAGATTACTGTGATAGGTATTATAGATATAACTATAGATAAGATGAAGGAGATCCAGGGATCATAGTTCCGCGACATTAGACCATATGTATATGCACTTAAACCAAAAACACCCGTTTGACCAAAAAACCATACCCCTCCATAGCCCAGTAATAAGTTCCAGCTTAAAGCGCTAATGCCAAATATGAGAGATATTATCGCAAGGGTTAGTATAGTTTGATTTATATAGAGCCCTATAATAGGTATTAGTATAAGTGAAACAACCATTATAGCCCCATATATATATATAGTTGCACGGATCACCATTCCTACCTCCTACCACCAAAGATTCCATAAGGTCTTATGGTTAGAATGAGTAACATCATTAGATAAGCTATAAAGAGACTCCAAGAGCCTCCTATATAGTATGATGAGCTCACATATAACAGTGCAATTATATAAGAAGCAACCAATGTTCCCATAAAGCTTCCCACACCACCGAAAATCACTATTATATAGCTTATCAGCAGAGGAATTCTACCTGATACAGGGTTAAAAATATATATTGAACCTAATAATATCCCCGCTATCGATGCTAAGACAAATCCAATGCCGACTGTCACCGAGTATATATTTCTAATATTCAGCCCGCATAATAGGCTCTCCTGTAAGTCCTGTCCTACAGCACGTATTGCCAAACCATACTTAGTATGGAATATAATTAGGTATAATAGAAATAGTAGCCCTAGTGATATAAAGGTTATTGCTATATATTGAGAGGCTATTCTAAGACTTCCTATAAAAATGTATCCAGAGACGAATTCGGGGATTTTCATATAGGTTCCTCCGAAATATATGTTTATTAGCTGCTCTATCATTGCTCCAAGGACAAGCGTTATTAGAGCATTCCTCAATAAGAAATCCTCCATTCTTGATGTCTTTTCGAAAACTGTTTTGTATGTTGCCATTCCTATTAAAAACATTATAGGGATAGCCAAGAGTGCCAATAATAAGTTGTTTGTTGACATTAAGATGTATACGAAAATATAAGCTCCAAGCATCATTAAAGATCCGTGGGCAAAATTAATTAGATTTAACGTTGACCATAGCATAGATAATCCTAAGGCCATAAGTGCATAAATAGAACCTATTGCAAGACTGCTTATCATAATTACGCTTACATCTTCTATAATACCCATTGATCTCACTATACTAAGTATTCTTCTAAATTGCTCGAAATTTTATCTACTTCTATTTCTTTTATTTTACCATTTTTTAAAAGAAACACTCTATCTGCCAAATCTTTAACCATCGCCAACTCTGACTCAGCCAATATTATACTGATCTTTGTGCTACTTATTATAGACCTTATGGCTTTCTTTACTTCTTGTTTAGCTATGGGAGCTAATCCTAAGCTTGGCTCATCTAGAAGAAGGAGTTTAGGTTCAGAAATTAGGGCCCTGGCAATACTCAGCATTTTCCTTTCACCCCCACTTAGTGTATTTGCCATTTGTTTATACCTATATTTTATCCATGGAAATATTTCCTCGATTTCTTTAAGTTTAGTTTTAAATATATGTGATCTCAGATAATAACCCCCGATCTTCAGGTTTTCCATAACGCTCATAAATGGAAAATAGCCCCCAGCTTCAGGGATATATTTTATCCCTAGCTTTGCTACTTCATGGGGATCCATGACAGATATATCGATGCCCTTAAATATTATTTTTCCATGATGGATTGTATTTAGCCTAGCTATACCTTTTAGTAATGTAGATTTACCATGACCATTAGGGCCTATTATAGCTATGACCTCGCCTTCATCCATATAGAGGTCTAAATTGTCTATTATCTTAATAACTCCATACCCTATTGCTACATCAAGTAGTTCTAATAGATGCAATATTCACACACCCAGATATGCAACCTTGACCTTTTTGTCATTTAATATTTCATCTGGAGATCCTTGGGCTAATAAGGAGCCTTTATAGAGAACCAACACACGCTCGAGATCCAGATATTTAAAGAGTTCTCCTATCCTGTGTTCTATGATAATCACTGATATTCCACGCTTATTTATATCATTTATCCTGGCCAAAGTTATTTTAGCCTCATGTTCGCTTAACCCTCCGAGGGGTTCATCCAATATGATTAATTTAGGCTTCGTTGCAAGGCATGATGCTATCATTAGGTTTTTCAGCTCATAAATGTTTAGTTTAGCAGCGGGCTCAGATCTCTTCCTTGTAAGATCGAACATTTCAAGTATTTCGTTGAGAAGGCTTTCATCTACCTTAGCATATGAAGCTTTAATATTCTGTTCAACGCTGAGTTTCGGAAATACGTTAATGGTTTGAAATGTTCTACATATACCTATTTTTACTATATCAAATGATTTAAATCTTTTTAGATTAATGCCATTAAATATTATCTCTCCATAATCGCTTGGATAAGGTATTTTAGTTATGACATTAACCATCACAGTTTTTCCAGAACCATTAGGCCCTATAACCCCTATAATTTTTCTAGTGGCTATTTTGAATGTTAAATTATTTAGTGCCAATAGATCTCCGAATCTCTTTGTCACATTACGTAATTCAAGCTCTATCATTAAATGAGCTCCTCCATTAATAGAGCTGTTATGATAGCCATGGAGGCAAAATAAACTTGGAATACGCAACCTCTGGAGGATATATAGATACATATTGATCTATTTTACCGCCTATCTTTTGTATTTGAAGAATTTGATTAGGCACTAGTTTTGGATAATCATATGCTATCTTCTCAACAGGATCAAAGACCCAGGTTCCTTCTAATCCTCTATAGGCTATTTTAAATATAGCATTGTATATGCTGTTTGCATCAAGATTTCTAGCAAGGTTAATAGCGTTAAGCGCTATCATAACACTATCATATGTGTGAGATGCTGCTATATTAGGCTCTAATCCATATTTACTCATATAACGATCTCTAAATCTCCTCCATAGATCGCTTTTTCTAATAAACATACTTCCAGACCCCCATATGACTCCTACCAGCTTATCAGGATCCCCAACTTTTATAGCCTCAGGAGGGGCAAAACCGAAAGAGTTGCATAACAACGATTTTGACGGGTTAGTCGCAAATTGAGTGGCGAAAATTCCACTATCTGCTGGGAATAGATTTGCATGAACAACCACGTCGGGGTTTGCTGAACGTATTTTACTGATAATTCCTGAAAAGTCGGGCGTCCCTGCCGGAACTAGATCGTATCCAACAATTTTCCATCCATTATCAAGAGCCTCAGATCTCATTATCTCGGCCCAATTAGTGTCCCATATGAAGTCACTATATACTATATACATTGTTGGGGGTTTATTTCTAGGTTCCCATTGACCGGTCTCCTGTAGCCATTTGAAAAAGCTTAAGAACGTTCTTTGATATCTCCTTGTGCCTAGGGGAGAATAGGTGTCGACTATCATAGCTTCTGGATGTTGAGATATGAAATCCGTAACACCTAGGGGAGTGTCGCCTGTAATTAAAGGTATTTTATATTTTAAAACATAGTCCCAACCCGGTCCATAAGTACCCCAATAACTAACTATTATATGCACTTTATACGTTAATATCAACTGTTCCATAGCTTTACTTACCTGCTCGGGCGTTACGGCTCCCAAGTCTGCTAAATATAGTTCCACATTACTTCCATCCAAGAACCAGATAGCACCATTAGCCTCCTCAACTGCCATCTTGGCAGCATTAACGCTATGTACCCCATCGGTAACGAAAGGACCACTCAGAAAAGTAGCTAGACCCACCTTAACTGTCTGTTTTTCTAAAACCTTGGGCGATATTGTATATGTATACGTTATATTCGAAACAAGTGGTCGTGTGACTCTCTCTCTTAGCTGTAGATCTCTAAGAACATAGCCTGAAACGGCTCCTATTACTAATGATCCTCCTACCGCTACTATATATTTTAAAAATTCACGTCTGTTAGGCAATTTATCTAATCCCCCTTAATCTTTTAATTAAAGAGCTAATAAGGACAAGCTTATAGTCTTGGAGGGTTAGTATTTTATAGGCTTGCAGTGGTAGTATTTATTCTACTATAAGTAAAATATTTAAAACCTTTATTATTATAGAATATTTAAAACTTTTATTATTATAGATATGCCCTTTACCATTGTGTCTAAAGGTAAGCTTGGCGTAAAGGTTCTTATATGTGATATTTTTGCATATTGTGAAACTAAGAATGGAAGATGTGTAAAGCATATCTTAGTCCTCCAATTATATTTCTGTTTGATATATAACAAATTATAAAATATATAATTACATAGATGAGTTCCAGCATGATATGAAACCATGGCTGGTATATCATTTGCTATTAACTCACTATAGATTTTTTCAACGGGGATATCTGTCTGAAGAGCTAGTGGCGCACCTGGAATAATAGGCTCTCCCGCAGGTCTTTCTCCATCGTTATCAGGGATTCCCTGAAAATCTTTAATATTAAGAGCTATCTTTTCGATCTTTAACGCCGATATGAAAGGATCTAAACCCGTGCTACATATTATCTGGGGAGGCTTCTCAGGATTTATATATTGCATAAGTACCTGGAAAGCTTTTTTAAATGACACTGGGAGGATTACTCCTTTTACGCGTTTTTCATTGATGATCTTTCCGTCCATGGCCATGGCTACCTTCATGGAAGGATTTTCATCGAATCCTCCATATGGCTCAAACCCTGTAACTATCACCTCATTCAAACATATCTCCCATATTCATAGTATGAAATAGTGCAATAATATATTATATTGCTAAATTCTATGAATATGCCGCTGTATAATGGACATAAGGTTACCTCGATCTCCATAACCTTATATAACCTTATCTCCATATATTTGCTTAGGGTTAGAAATGTCTAGATCATGGGATCTAGGCTTGAACTATAAGCAGGTCTATAGGATGATCTTAGCTAAGGTTAAAGAGCATGTTAGCAAAAGGGCTTTCGCATCATATTGCTATGCCTGCGTGCTTTTGATCCAGCTTAGGAACGGGTCGAGGGTTAGCGAGGCTGTCGATGCTGCTATAAAGCTCGCAGATCAGAGGTCTAACGAGGTATATGTGAAAGTTAGGAAGAGGAGGGATGGCTATGAGAGGTTGATGGTATTGCCTGAGGAGCTCAAGATCCAGGACATAGCTGTGTGTAGAGAAATACTGTCAAAGGGTAACGCTACCCTGAGGGTTAAGGTCTATGCTAAGAAGGTTCTCGGAATAAACACACATAGCCTGAGATATGCCAGAATAACCCATATGTTGAGAAACAACATAGGCCCAAGCATAGTTGCAAAGATAACAGGGCATAAGAAGCTAGACTACATACTAACATACGCACAGATAAAAAACAGCAGAGGAAGCCCTGAGAAACATAAAGTAGCAAAGAGAGAAAAATAACCTCCTCCCCGCCCCAAAGGGCGAGACTTTCAGTTGTAATTGTAGTAATGTTACAGAACACGCATCCATTTTTTATAATGATCCAAAAAATAATTACTACATTACTACAATTTTTTAAATAAAATACAATAGAATAATAGGCCTGATCGCTGTAAAAAGATCTTTCTGAATCATGGGTTAATTAGATTTCTAACATTTTTCTAAAAACTTGTTGAAAACTTTATTCATCTTATTCACCAAAGATTAGTCCTGAAAGATCCAGAGTTCACAACTGTAATATCGGTTGTCCATAAATTTATGGACCATCAGATCAACAAGTTTTTCTCTTCACTCATGAGAAAAAGATCTTTTCTTCAACCTCGTGATAATGATTCTTGTTTTTCGCTCCCGCCCCGAACAGAAACATGATCTATGGAAAACTCACTTTTTTAGATCTCATGAGTTGACAGATACTCGCAAAACCTGGGCGTGATCAAAACCGTGCTGAGACTAAGGACAGCTGTAGCTAAGGTGAGCGCAATCAAAAGAAAAAAGATTCTTACAGCGATCGATATAGAAACTCAGAATTTTGATGTGACAAAACCCTGCCTGAAGGATCCTTTTACCTAAGATAAAAAATCTTAAGGAGATTGCAACCATCTATTTCACTATGATGATTCTGATAAGAAAAAGTTGCTTTTTCCTTAGGAATCTCGAACAAAATTTTTCTCGCCCGAGGACTGGCCCTTTTTTCAGTCTCTCTGAGGTGATAATCGCCTGAAAACGTCTTTTTTATAAGTTTTCAATAAGAATTTTATTAATAGCCAGGAGGGAAGTGAAACCCATTCTTTATATGCGTCTCTTTTTAGAATTTTTTACCAACACTTGATCGCTGGAGAAGATCCCTCAGCGATCGACAGGGTTACTCAATCGATCGCCGGAAGGATCCTCTCGTCGGATCTTTCTTCAGACCTTCAAATCTACGGGTCGGAGATAAACCCTAATCAGATGATCCCAGATGAAGACCTGGCGACTCTCAGGTTTTTCTCCCAGGATCTTTACGAAGACCCTCCTAGGAGGATTAGCTCTCTATCGATCTATTGAAGGATCAATTGGAAGAAAACAGATCAAATGATCCTTCAATAGATCGATAGGATGTCGAGATGTTCAGGAGAAACGATTTCTCATTCAAAAAGATCTCTGAAGAGAAAGCAGCTTTCCAAAGATCATCTCAGTTGTAATGATCTAACTCGTTAAGCTCGACCACCGAGGAAGGATCTTTTGTAGGTTATCTCCTCTGACCCTCAATTTTGGGGTTCTGACAAAGTTGTAGCTATATCTTCATCAGATCCTTTGAATCATTGCCCCCGTCCCCCGGCGGGGGCTTCCCCCCCTATTTTAAGTGAAAGGGGATACCCGAAGACCCGCG
>Ga0080004_1130435_pt1 | contig 9989 bp, 11 predicted proteins | sample WasSprMetagenome_FD_69207 | JGI IMG/M metagenome (GOLD analysis project Ga0080004, IMG submission 69207) | Sulfidic aquatic microbial communities from Washburn Spring, Yellowstone National Park, USA - WS (SPADES assembly) (version 2) | ecosystem: Environmental > Aquatic > Thermal springs > Hot...
AAAAGGGGTCAGAGCAGGTTCAAGTAAAGAAAGAGGAGGTAGGTGTTTGAGGGTCTTTTGAGGGCCTTTGAGATGCTTGAGCGCTCTAGATGCTCTTCACTACGTCGGTCACGTCCTTGGAGACTACCTTGCCGTCGGCGAACGTGCAGGTTATGGTTATCGTCACGCGCTCGCCGACAGCCCCTATGTTGCCTGTGCCTGCCGTGATCACGATCTGGGCCATGTCGCCGGGCTTTATCGGCCTAGTAGCGGAGATGTCGGAACCGTCAGCGTACTTGACCGTGAGGGCGGTCGTCCCCTTCTTGGCCGCGACGCCCACTATATCGACGGTCGCCAAGTTCTTTATCATCACGTACATCTTGTCGGGCTTGCACTGTTGTACCTGTGCTGTGAAGTCAGGCGTGCCAGTCATCGAGCCGCCTATGTAGCCCATAGCCCAAGCGGCGACGGCGCCGACTATCGCTATCGTCACTACTAACAGTATCACGGTCTCTATGCTTAGCTTCACCTTTTGGACACCTCGCGTAAATAGCCTCGCTTAAAAAGGGGAGCGAGCCGTCAGCGGATGGCCGAGGGCTGAGTAAGTGGAAAGCGGGCCTCAGGAGGGGCCTCAAAGAGTAAGAGGAGCGAGCAGTAACGATCATCTCCCGAAGGTTCGGGAGATGTGCAATAGAGGGCGCGACGAGAGAGGGGGCCAAAAGAAGCGACTACCTAAGACAGGTCGAGCGCGGTGTTGAAGGTGTCGAGAGCGAGCTGAGCCACGAGAGGGCCTCCGAGAGCGAGGACGCCCTGACCCCTACCCTCTTGTTCAGAACCTCCAGAACTGCTCTCTCTAATATACCGTAGCCGTGGTCGAAGAAGTCCCTGAGGAAGCGGGTGAAGAGCTCCGAGCCCTCGGGCCTCTTGAGCACGTCCTCCAGCTTCAAGCCAGTCCTCTCCTCGAAGTGGCGGTAGAGGGTTTTCGTGACGTTCTCGCCCAGCACGCTCCTGAGGCCCTCGTCGATGGCCCTGAGCGCTAGGTCGGCAAGCTCATCTACGTACATGTCGTCGCCTCCCGAGCGCCTCCAGCTTCTCTCTATAAGTCGCTTCACTCGCCGTGCTCGTCTTCCCCGCCGCCGTCCCCGCGACCTTCGTCAGGCCCCTCAACAAGGATAGGAGGTCGCTTCGTCCTTTCAGCTCTTCGTCCTCGACCCCCATGTTCTTCAGCCTCTCCCTCAGGAGCTCCGCGATCTTCTCCTCGTACTTCGGCGACGCCTCCTTGAAGTTCTGCCTCAGGAAGGATATGACGAGCTCCGGCTTTGCGAGGAAGCTCGGGTAGCCCCTCAGCACCTTCACGAAGTTGTTGAGCGTCGTGTAGAAGGCCTCCGCCAAGCGACTGCCCAGCATCTCCTCCAAGCCTTCCCTAATCGCGTCCTCGACGGCCTTCTCGACATCTCCTCCAACGCCCTCGACGCCCGTGCTCGCCCTCTGCACCACGAGTCGAGCCACCTCCCTTCACCTCAAGTAGAGGCCTCGCCTTCAGCCCTCATCCCCCGATCCAAGCAGACCTATCGTCAGCGCTCACCACTACGACAACTCCTCCCGCCGACGAGATTCCCGTCTTCGAGATCGGCTCCTCCTCGCTCAGGCCCGACGAGCTCACGACTATTCTATCGGGTTGCACCTCGACGATTGCGTTTCCCACGTAGACGATCTCGGAGCCCCTCAGCTCGTTCAAGTCGCTCGCCAGCCTCTTCGCTACATTGTCCGCCTGCATCCTAGAGACCGTGTGGACTTGCGGGGCTAGGAGGGTCACGAAGGTCGCTACCATGATGGTTGCCAGTATTGAGCCTATCATCGCTGAGATTGCCCTCATGTAAGGCTTCGCTTAAAAGAGGGATTGATTTGAAGAATGCAAGGAAGAATGTGGGGAGGAGTTCAAGAGAGTATTCGAAGGAGAATTCGAGGCTTGATTCAGGGGTTTTGCGAAGAGCTCCACGACCATCTCCCGAAGGTTCGAGAGATGAGAAAGTCTATTCGGCGCTTACCATTCCACCTTCTCCCGAAGGTTCGGGAGAAGGCCGTGAGCAACGCTTAACGACGGCGAGCCCCACCGTCGAGCGCGATGGCCATGATGGCCTTCAAAACCGTCCGGCAACTGCCGGACTGCTTGATGTGCACTCCGCACGGTTAGCCGTACGGCTAGTCGTCTCGGTCGTTTATGCGCCCGCTTAATCGGAGAGCATGTGCGGTCACCGGCCCTATCGGCCTTACCGGCCTTCGCACGCTCATGTCTCGAAGCTTCGGGAGTTGGCCGTGGAGCGCCCTCCTCCCTCGCCATCAGCCTCTCCGGCAACTGCTGGACGCCCTGAAAAGCTCGCCATGATCATCTCCCGAAGGTTCGGGACACGGCCATCGAGCCCTCAGCCCGCCTTTTAAGCTGGTCAAAGTAGTGCGAGAAGTAAGGGGCAAGGGGCGAGAACCGTGGGAGCTGCGCAGAGGGCAACGCGAAGAACGAGCACGAGCTTGAGGGACCTCTTGAGGAAGTGTGAAGAGGTGGTCGCGATCCTCGACGAGGCCTCAAGAGAGCTCGATAATATGGAGGCGAGGCTCAGGCGTTGCTCTTGGAGGCTTGCTAGCCTAAAAGACGAGGCGATGAAGGTTGAGGAGGCTGAAGGGGCCTCTTTGAGGAAGGCGCGCCTAGACAAAGCCTCCGACCTGCTCAGCAGGGCCTCCGCCAAGCTCTTGAAGCTCTCTGAGATGATTGACAAGGCATGCTTCGAGGTAAAGGCATTTATGATGGAAGGGTCGCGGGTAGCCCGAGAAGCCCAAGAGAAGACCAAGGGATAGTTATTAGTAATGCTCAAACCAATATAGGAGGTGCTCCCGCGGCCCTTACGAAAATCGCTGGCATGACCTCCTTGACTAATAGTGCTGGCACCACAAATAATGTAAGGCCTTCAACCACTTGAAAGCCCATTTTCTCAGAAAGCTCTTTCTCATGCTCCTCGACGTAGTTGGCATGTTTCCTAGGCGCGTTTGTGATCACGACGAAGGAGAAGTGCTTCACGCCCTTAGCCTTATATTCATCGATGTAAGGCCTCAACCTCTTAGAGAGCTTATCATAGTACCTCTCAACACCCTCGCTCTCGTCGTGCCCGACCTCGGACTCCACGAACATGACTACTATGATCTTCTCTTTGCCCTCAGCATCTCTGCCACACTCTTCAATGATCAGGTCAGGTCCTTTTTGAGAACCCTTAGATGCCCTCACTCTCCACCCAAAGACTTGTGCAATTGCTTTGATGTAGTCTATAGAGTAGTTGTGGAGAGTTTCATAAGGTTCTTCCTTTCGAGGACTGCTTGGCACTTAGTACCACCCTTTTTATTAAAAATTAAATCCTCTTAACTTAACCACCTTCCCTCGTTAACCATTTAGTGAGAGGTGGTATGTCATTTTGTGAGGCCTTTTTCCTCTTTCTCTTCCCCTTTCTGCGTTTTGGAGCTACTTCTACCTCCACTTCGGTTCCAGGCCTGACTTCTCTACCAGCGCCCTTGATCCTCCTCTCCATCATCTCCCAAGCGTAGTTCCACAGCTCATCCACATCGACCGTGAGTCCTAACACCTCAGATACCTTGTTGTCTATAGCTCTAAATATTGGCCTGAGGGCCTTGAACATCTCAAGCTTGGCACCTCCTTCTTCCTCCCCTTCTTTAGAGTCTGAGGAGATCGAACTCTTGTTGATGAATTGTCGAGCCGTGGAGTCTAGGTCGTCGAAGAGCTTTGCCAAGTCATTCACGTAGTTCTTGTCAAGGCGCTTCACGTCTGGTATTGGCATTCTCTCAACGACGTTTACCTCCAGCCCTAGGGGTCCTTTAGCGATGTACCTAGCGTTCTGCTCAAGCCATAGCCAGTTGAACGTAGAGTTGAGATAGGCCAGTATTGCTTTGAGCTCCACCTCATTTAGCTCAACGCTTTCCTTCACGTCATCTATGATGTTGTTATAAGCCTTATTAAAGTATGAAGGGTCATAGACTTCATTGCCTATCTTGACCTTAACTCTTGGTATGAGAGCTATTATGGCATCATAAGTGACGAGAGGCATCGCAACTAAGAAGAATTGAGGATGGTACCGAGCCTGCCTTATTGCCATTACCGGCGTCGGTATGCAACCTCCTAAGTCGTACCATCCATAGAAGTATGGCCTTCCCGCTCTCTGTCTAGCCTTGCATGCCTCTGCTTCACTACATATTCTGCCGCCTCCCCTAGTCTTCCTGATCTTCGTCCTACACTCAGTCTCGCCCCACTTGATGTAGCTCTGTAACTGTGGTGGGAGCCTCTCCCTGACCTCATGTAATACTAAGATGTAAGCATTAGCACGACCTTCCTCTCCCCTCTCCTTTATTTCCTCCCAATCCTCATTTGTGAAGGTAAAGGTCTTCACGTATCTGGAGGCTGTTATCGCCCGGGCCAAGTACGGCCTTACAGCTTCCTCGAATCCTTCGACCTTCTCATTCCAATCGGTAATTTTCTCCTCATTAAAATAGAAGAACTCCTTAGCCCCTAAATCAGGCCTTCTTCTATTGTCAAGAGCCCATATAGACCATATACTATTGCCCCTGCTCGGCTTGAACCACGTGCCTGCCCTTATCATTAGGGGGTTTGCTTCCAAGCCCTTTACTACATCCTCAACGCTCTTGAAGAAGAGGCTAATCCACTTCTTGTCTCTTGGGATTTCGGATTGCTTCACAAATCCGTACCAAACTCCATGTTCTTCTCTGCACTTCTCTAGAACTTTTTCATTGAAGCTGTAGTTGGGCGTGATTGAGTCCTCGATGAGCTTTAATATTGTGTCAAGCTTCGTCTCCACTTCCTTGTTGCTTAGCTTGCTGTCTATGGGCGGTATTCTAACGAGGAGGACTTCATTGTTATCACGAGCGCTTTTGTTGGGCTCTTTTTCAGCTAAGACTATGACAGTTGATATCAAGGCTTCGAAGAGCCTGTAAGATATGTCTATTAGGGCCCTTATCTTATAGTGGTCTAAGAGAAACCTACCGAAGTCAATGCCGTAGTCTGTTTGAAGCCACATGTTCGAAATTATCATTCCCAGTCTTCCGTCGTCTTTGAGGAGGTTCTTGGTAGCGTGAAGAATCCAGTAGACGTAAATGCCGGGTTCTCGTCCTCTCTTTAAGTCGGCAACTAGGTCATAGTTTTTGGCGAGGTCTCCGACCTTCTCCTTTATGAGTTCTTGAGTTTCATCGGGTATCTCGACCCACCTAGTGTATGGTGGGTTGCCCACTATAGCGTCGAACTTCTCCTCCTCTTTGACTTCAAAGGAGAAGTAGTCCCTACACGTTACATTAAGTTCTGAGAACGGGCACCTAGGCTCCATGAGCATCAAGTGAAGCGCTGTCAGTTGAGTTGCGAATGCGTTGATATCGACTCCATAGAGCTTCCTCAAGATCTCTTGGTGCTCGTTTAGGCCGTTTCTGCATGAGGGGTAGCTATCGCCGTAAACCTTGTTGAACATTTCATAGAGGAGCCTTTTATAGGCCTCTATCAGGAAGGTCCCTGATCCGCATCCGCCATCTAGGACCTTGTCCCTCCCCGACCTTATGCACCATTTTGTAATCAACCTAGCAACGGCTGGTGGAGTATAGAACTCTCCAAGTTGGTGTCTCTCGCTCGGAGGTATGAAGCTCTCGTAGACGAAGCCTATTATGCCTGAGAGCCCTTTAAGCGCCTCTTTTACGGCGTCGGCTGTCTCTATTAGCGCGTTGATCCTTCGAAGAGCCCCCAAGCCTTTAAACACTATTTTATCGTAGAGGCCCGTCTCAAAGAGGGGTTTGAAGTCTCTGACGTGCGTCCTCTTCTCTATTTTACCGGAGGCTATCGTGAAGAACTCGTTCAAGGCTTTGATTATATCATTAGAGTCCCTAACCTCTATCTTCTTGCCATCGACCTCGACTACATCAGCTAAAGGTTTGAGATTCGGTATGTCGTGGTAATGTAGCTCTAAGATTTTATAGGCTAGTATTTTCGCCGCGAGGACATATGTCATCATCCTCGACAAATTTCTGAACGAGATTATTTCTCGAACTCTCTCATTACATATCCGAGGAGCTCTCTCCTTTGCTTTTTCACAGTACTCTACGAGGAGCTCTCTGACCTCTCTTTCAGTTATATCTCTCAATGTGTTAAAAATGTCTTGAATGCTTGTAGCACCTGATAGTCTCCTTGCTATCTCTTCTGCTAAGAGGTTGCAGACCTTCTTTCCAACACCCAGTTCTTCACGAGGTCGTAGCGAGAAGAGTCCTGGGCTTAAGAGGCCCCTCCTATAACCCTGCTTTCGCGCTAATTTGTGAAGCTCTGTAAAGTATCCAGAGTCTTCAAGAATTCTCGCTTTCACAGCTTCTTCAACGTATTGATCGTGAAGTTCCTCGATGTGGAATCTGAACTCCTCTACCAATACCCTGTAAAGTTGAGCAGGAGCTAATGTCTTGCCTAGAATCCATCTTTCTACACATTCAAAGAGCCACTTAATTGTGTCATCGGAAAGCGGTTTTTCAAACCTATCAATGATGTAATTTTTGAGTAATTCGACATAAGCCCCGCGCTTGAAAGCCCTAACCCAATCCTCTGGAGACCTATGCTTTTTATGACAATAATCAATATCCACTAATTTTTCAAGCTCACCTCTCTCAATGCTCTTAAAGAGCACTAGAACATCTCTAGTCGCTGTGGCAAAGAGAGGCGTCCTCTCCAAGTTATGGTATTGAAGGGCTAAGACAGCATAACATAGTGCTTGTGCTATAGGAGCGGGTCCAAAAGGATCGTAGAGGTCCTCTTGCCTTCCTTCAACCTTCCTCTTAGTCTCTACTATGAGAAGCGGAATTCCAACCTCATCAGTAATCACTATGTCGGGTGTTTTATTATAATATGAGACGCTACTGAGAGGTTTAGCAATAAGCTTGTGACCACCTACTGCGTGCTTTTCAAGGTACTCACTAAGTTTTTTCCAAAGTTCAGAAGTAAATGGAAGCTCCTTCCCTAAGCTCATGTAACTTTTACCCGCCTCCCTCTTAGACCTACTCTTATAACGAACTCTGATTTCTTGCCAGTCCTCGGGCTTATGCCATGATAGTAGTTAAGCTTCTTTCCGCACTTCAAGCACTCAAGAAGCTTCACGTCGTAGAACCTGAACTTCCAAGACTTCAACTCCTTAAAGCCGCCCTCAGATCCACAGAAGGGACACTTCACCATCAACTGCCACCAGCCGAACTACTCTTTCTTAGTTAAGCATATAAGCTTATCCGCGAGGATTTACGCTGAAGCGAAATATGAGCGATAAGAGCGATAGGAGAAGCGCTGAGAAAAAAGTGGAGAAAGGTGAGGAGAAAGCGGAGGGAGAGGGCTTCGAGAAGGAGAGGGGAGAAAGCGTTGGAAGCGTTGAGAGCGTTAAGGGCGTCGAGGATGTCAAGGAGAGGATTTTGGGGCTTTTGAAGCAGGTCTATCCGCTCGACCTCTCGATAAAGGAGATTGCGAGGAGGCTAGGCGTTTCTAGGGTTACTGTCAGCAAGTACGTGGCTGTCTTGGAGGCTGAGGGGAGGGTGGAGTGCAGGGTCGTGGGGAGGGCTAAGCTGTACAGATTGAAGCAGGATAGTGGGCATAGAGGGCTTGCTTAAGAACAAGCCCTCCTCATGCTTGCCTACAGCTTGCACATCTCTCGAAGCTTCGGGAGATGGTCGTAGGGCTCTCGTGAAGGGCCACCAAGGCCGTGAGACCTTCATAGAAGCGTCCAGCAGTTGCTAGACTACTTGAAGGCCATAACGTTATACTCGGATAAGCGTGGAGGTCGAGGGGCCCCGAAGTTAGTGAGGCGAGGGCTAAACAGAGCTCCTTCTTTCAGAGGAGTGAGGAGAATTTTACATAGACATGTGCTGGTGAATCCCAAGCTCGAAAAGCTCTCCCAATACCCGCTCCCTGCTGTAACTCCCATCTCCGCAGCAGCTTCTGTAGAGAGAAGGGGGGCACGTCGAGGGCCTCTAGTAATTTCTCTGTGAAAAGACGGGATAGCCTTGAGGCCCACTCCACAAACGTGTGGGCTGAGCCTCAAGGGCTCGCACAATCGCTACGGGCTTCACGCACCCTACGGCTGGTCAAAAGAAAATGAGGGAACGGGTTTAAACTTTGCGCTAATAGTCCGCCATCGAATGGCCTCGACTGAGGCCTTGACTGTAGCTGTACACGCTCGCTCTCTCAACGTTTCCCTCCTCATCTTTTCCTCAGCAATTTCATGGGAAACATGAACGGATGTTCAGGCAACGCCGGGCGATGACCATGAGTAACCATGAGGGGCATGCTAGCGATTCAGAGATCAAGAGCTCTGAAGCGCTTTCGGTAGAAGGCCTCGACGCTCTAACTCTACGAAGAGTAACCTAGCGCCCAATAGATCGGCCACCCTCGCAAGAGGCCTCAATTCACTCCTCTCAAGCTCTTTAAAGAAGTCCTCGACAGAAGCAGGCTTACCCGCTCTCACATCCTCAAGAAGCTCTGGCAAGCTTTTCCTGAAAATGTAGGCCCTATCGTCGAAGATGACAATTGGCCTGCCATCAGGCGAAAATAGAGATCTGTCGCGTAGCGGGCTTTGAAGAGTTTCTATTACTCTTCCTACCCTGAAGAGCTGACCTAGCCCTCTAGCCTTCCTCTCCAAGACCTCCTCGTTCTCAACTAGATAGTTGAAGTTAAAGTTAATGTAGAGCCTTCCTCCACTCTTAACCCTGATATCAATCACCCCTTTCACAATGTCACGGAACAACCTCCACCCCGCACCTGTCATAACTACGGCTTCGCCGTAGAGGTCGTAGCCGTCGAGAAGGTTAAGCATTGACCTGTATTCCTCATAGACTGTCTTGAAGAAATCCTCTCTACTCATCTTCAGCCTTCCCACGCGCTCTTGGCCGCATGTTACGTGCCTGTAAAAATAACCATCTTTCTCGTAAAGAGTAAGGTGGACACTATGGCCTTCGATTACCGGGCCAAAACATATACCATCCCTCGTCGCGCTGAAGAACCACTTGAGATTGGCATTACCTATTAAGAGGCCGAGGCCCAACCATCGGACCAGCTTGGTCGTAGTGGGAAGTGGTAGAAGGTCTTCTAGCACCATCACCCCCAAGTCTAGCTCAGAGTCTTCTTTGTCGTCCCCTTTGGGGATTTTAAGTCTTAGCATTTGACATAGCGCTAAAGACCTCTTGGAGTGAGTTCATGAGCTCTGTGTGCTTTTTTAAATCTCCTAAGCCTTTCAGCTCAACTGCAACGTCCATTATTAAGGAGGAGAGAAAGACCATTATGACGATGATGAGAACGCAGGCGAAAGGGGTAAAGAGATCCAAATCTTCTTTCAGATTTTCAAGGAACTCACAAAGCTTTTTGAGAGAAGCTATGTAAAACTTTTCACCTTCTGTGAGCGGCAAGGAGCCTGCCAGCGCCAAGGCAACTTTGCTCAACCGCAAGGCCGAAGTAATTTCACTAGCCATACTTTCAAGCCTACAACTTTTCAACCTTGCTGTAATCCTTAACCAATGCTCTTGGACTTCCCTCAAGACCTCGACCACGGCAGTGGCCCTTTCTTGAGCCTTTGAAGTTCTCTCAGCGTAGAGGATCACAATCTCCTTGACCTTCTCACTCAACGAGCCCCCGCCTTTTGAGAGTATCTCAGCTATTTCGGAGCTTAAGCTTAGGGTTACCTTCGGCATTTCTCTCACCAAGCCAAGTGTACTTCAAAACCTCCTTCTGGAGGGACCTAAGAGATACTTAGCATGCTTACTTAAAAAGTTTTCGGAAAGTATTGGGCCCACGGTGATTAGAAACTTTCGGAGATGTCACGTGCTCTAGGGCTTGGTCAAAGAAGATGCCGGGTCCGCTTGTCACTTTGTTATTGTCGTCGCTCTGTAGTCGTGAAGGTCGTCGTCAACCTCTTCGATCTTCTCCCGAAGGTTCGGAAGTT
>Ga0080004_1186452_pt1 | contig 9989 bp, 7 predicted proteins | sample WasSprMetagenome_FD_69207 | JGI IMG/M metagenome (GOLD analysis project Ga0080004, IMG submission 69207) | Sulfidic aquatic microbial communities from Washburn Spring, Yellowstone National Park, USA - WS (SPADES assembly) (version 2) | ecosystem: Environmental > Aquatic > Thermal springs > Hot...
TAGTTGAAGAGCAGGTTACGTCGCCACAGGGAGAGGGCGGGGTCCCCGTCCCCGGGCCCGGGCGACCCGCCGGCAACCGGACCGCTCACAGCCGGTCCGACGCCGGAGACGAACCCTGCCCCCAACCCGTCCAGATGCCTCAGAGATTCGCCGCGCAGCGCGGCATAGCCGTGGCGCAGGAGGTCCACCGCCTGGCAGGCGGCGCCGTCGCCGTCGGGACCGATGCCCAGCACCACCGTTAGTTCGCGGCCCCGGCGGCTGACGCGGAACCAGGGGTTCCGCACCGCCGGGGACTGGGTGCCATCCCCGAGGTCAGGCCGAGACTGGAGCTGGGCATCCGGCTGGGCGGGACGGATGGCCACGGCCAGGAAGGGCCAGGGGGACCCCACCTCCCACAACAGACACCGCATCCACTGGTGCCACCTGCTCACGGCCGGCACCGCCAGGGTAGAGGGCGTGAAAACCCGGCGGCGGACCTGCCCCAGCTGCCCTTCCAGGTAAATCGTCACCGGCCCGGCCGCCGGCTCGACCTCGACGTGCACGACCAGGCCCTTGCGCCCGGGGGGAGTCAGCCAGGTGACGCGCATGTCGCCCCACGGAAACCGGTAATGCACTTCGGGTATCCAGTCGCCCAGGCGGCGCACCCCGGCCACAGCGCCCCCATGCCCATCCCCCTCGACCCCCACCCGTAGCAGGGGAACGGCGTCCGTCCCCGCCAGTTCCAGCAGCCCCCGGGCGCCCCAGGACAGCACGTTCAGCGAAAGCACGGCCCCGTCGACCGCCCGTATCTCTGGCAGGGCCACGAATTCGTTTCCCGTAACCCAGAAATCCTCGGGCCGGTCGATCTCCTCCGGTACCGTGAGGTACTCCCTGCTCCCCACCCGTCTCTCCTCCGGCCACCGCTTCCCACGGACCCCCTGAGGCCGTCAGGGCAGCTCGCGGCCGGTGGAAGTCATGGTGAGCTGACCGTGCTTGACCCCGCGCCGGGCGATCATGGCGTTCGCCAGGGCCCGCACCCGGCCGGCGGGACCGCGCAGGACCACCACTTCCAGGCAGTTGCGCTCGTCCAGGTGCACGTGCATGGTGGAGAGCACCAGCTCGTGGTGGTCGTGCTGCAGGTGGGTGAGTTCATCCCCCAGGCCCCGCGCGTCGTGGTCGTAAACGAGGGTGACCGTCCCCGCCACCTCGGCGTCTTCCAGTTCCCACTGCCGCTCGATCAGTTCCCGCCGGGCCAGGTCGCGGAGGAACTCCGACCTGTTGCTGTACCCCCGGGAACGCGCCAGTTCATCGAACTTCTCCAGCAGTTCCTCCTCCATGGAAACCCCGAACCTGCGCAAGCCCCCCATCGCCCAACCCCCATTCCACGCCCGGCTGCCCCACGCCCCGCCTAGTGGCCGGCCAGGGAGTGCACCAGCGCTGCCAGCAACGCTCCCGTCAACCCTCCCGCCAGGGTGAGGACGCGCGATTCGCACCAGGACATGCGCAGGAGTTCGCCCAGGATGAAAAGCAGGCTCCCCCCCGCCAGGGCCACCGAGGCGGCCAGGGCGACCGGCGACATCCCGGCCAGCCCTTCGCCCAGCAGGGCCCCCACCGGCGTGCACATCCCGGCCAGCAGGGTGTTGACTGCCGCCCGCGAGGCCCCGGCCTGGCCGAGCACGAAGGGCGTGGCCACCAGCATGCCCACCGGAAGGTTGTGCACCGCCACCGCTGCCGCCAGGGCGAACCCCAGATGGCCCGATTCCCCGAATCCCGCCCCGATGCCGAAGCCATCCAGCACGTTGTGGAGCGCCACCGCCGTCCAGGTGAGAAAGCCGGCCTTCAGCCAGCGCTCATCCCCGTGGACGGGGCAAAGACCCCTCCCCAGGTGCCCCGCCGCCCCGCCCCGTCCGGCTTCCCGTCCCCCGCCCCCCCGTTCCTGCCCGCGACGGTGGGGGTCGAGGAGAGCGTGCAGGCCGCCCATGAGGCCGATACCCGCAGACACGCCCGCCACCATGGTGAGGAAGGAACCCCTCTCCCGGGCCACGGGAAGGACGTCAATGCTCACGATGGCCAGGACCGCCCCGCCGGCCAGCCCCAGGACCAGCGTGAACGGCCAGCGTCTCTCCCGGATGAAAACGGGGATGATCCCGCCCACGGCAACGGCCAGGCCGGCCAGGGCAGCCACCGCCAGGGTCAAGAGGACGCCTCCTGTTCCGCCTTGTTGGGGACGCTGAACTTGTAGCCCACTCCCCACACGGTCTTGATGAACCGGGGCTGAGAGGGGTCCTCCTCTATCTTGTCCCGCAAGCGGCTCACCAGCACGGTGACGTTGTCCACGTCACCCTCGTAGTCGGACTGCCATACCTGGTACAGCAACTGCTCCCGGGTGAACACGTACTCCACGTGGGAGGCCAGCACCCAGAGCAGGTCGAACTCCTTGGGGGTAAGTTCCACCTTCTGCCCCCTGACCGTTACCGTACGCCGCCTGCGATCGATGGTCAACTCGCCGAAGTCGAGGACCGCCCCCTCCCTGTCGTCGCGGAGACCCTCACACCGGCGCAGTACCGCGGCTACCCGCATGGCCAGTTCGGCAGCGCTGAAGGGCTTGGTGACATAGTCGTCCGCCCCCATGCGGAACCCCACCAGCTTGTCGACCTCGTCGCCCTTGGCGGACAGGACTATGATGGGGACCGCGGACTGCTTGCGGATGATGCGGCACACCTCGTATCCGTCGATCTTGGGCAGGATGAGGTCCAGGATCACCAGGTCCGGCTTCGCCGCTTCGAAAAGACGCAGCCCCTGCTCGCCGTCCGGGGCGACCACCACCCGGTATCCCTCCTGAGCGAGCCGGTGCTCCACCAGCCTGGATACGGCGGGATCGTCTTCCACCACCAGGATGGTCCTGCCTGGCAAGCCCTCACCTCCTGCCCGCCTGCACGGGCAGCGCTACATAGAAAGTGGCACCCTTGCCGGGCTGGCTCTCCACCCAGATGCGGCCCCCCTGCAACTCCACCAGCTGGCGGGCCAGACTGAGGCCGAGCCCCGCTCCGGTGCCGTCGCCCCTGTCCCGCGCCCGGTAGTAACGCTCGAAGATGGCATCCTGCTCCTCCTCCGGGATACCGGGGCCGTTGTCCTGGACCGCCACCACCACCTCGGCCGGGGGATGCCACGCCACCCTCACCCTGATCTCCCCCCCGGGAGGGGTGAACTTGATGGCGTTGTCCAGGATGTTGCACAGTACCCTCTCCACCTTCTGACGGTCGGCCTCGACCGCCGGGATGCCCTCGCCCCCCAGGTCCACGTGCAGGGAGAGGCCCTTGCGCCGGGCGCGAGGCTCCATCCGCTTCACCAGAGGGGCGATGACCTCGGCCAGGTTCAGGGGGGCAGTACGGACCTCCATGCGGCCCGCTTCGATGCGGGCCAGGTCGAGGATGTCGTTCATGGAGCTGAGGAGTTCGTGGCCCTGCTCGACGATGCCGTCCACGTATTCCTGCTGGGCCGGCGTGAGCGGACCGGCCGCTCCCTCCTGAAGCAGTTCGGCGTAAGCGATAATGGAAGCAAGGGGTGCCCGCAGCTCGTGGCAGAATTCTGAGGTAAACTGACAGGCCCGGGCCAGCTCGGCATTGGCGCGCCGCAGCTGGGCCAGCCGCTCCTCGAGTTGCCGGTTAACCTGGGCGAGGCGCAGGTTCTCCCGGCGCAGTTCCTCGATCACGACCCGCACCCCCCACCCATATTACCGTCCTGGAAAAAATGTTGCAAGTGGATGACAATAGGGTTGCGCCCTCCTGACCCCCGGGGTACGCTATCGTGGAGAAGGGATGGACGGGTCAGGCACCGAATCGGGTATTCAGCACCGTATATAAAGAGGAGGGGTGTGTGGTGCGCAACTTCATCAGGCTGGTCACCGAAATACCCGGCCCGCGCTCGCGGGAGGTGCTGGCGCGGAAGGACCGCCACGTGGCGGCAGCCTTCAGCGTGCACGCCCCCGTGGTGATCGACCGCGGCCAGGGTGCCCTGGTGACCGACATCGACGGCAACACGTTCATCGACCTCACGGGGGGGATCGGAGTCCTTAACGTGGGGCACTGCCACCCGCAGGTGACCGCAGCCGTGCACCGGCAGGTGGACCGCTTCCTGCACACCGACTTCACCATCATCCCGTACGAGTCCCTGGTGACCCTCGCGGAGAAGCTGGGCCCCAGGGCCCCGGTCAAGCAACCGGCCAAGTGCGCGTTCTTCAACTCCGGTGCTGAGGCGGTGGAAAACGCCGTCAAGATCGCCCGCGCCTACACCGGGCGCATGGCCATCATCGCCTTCGAGGGTGCCTTCCACGGACGCACCATGATGGCCATGACCCTCACCAGCAAGAGCAAGCCCTACCGGGCCGGCTTCGGTCCCTTCGCTCCTGAGGTCTACCGGGTTCCGTACGCGTACTGCTACCGCTGCCCCATCCGGGCCACCTATCCCGCATGCGGGGTTGCCTGCGCCGACCTCCTGGACCGCATGCTGGAACTGTTCGTGGCCCCGGAGGACACGGCGGCCGTCATCATCGAGCCGGTCCAGGGCGAGGGGGGATTCGTGGTGCCGCCCCGCGAGTACCTGGGCCGCATCGCCGAAATCTGCCGCAAGCACGACGTCCTGCTCATAGTGGACGAGGTTCAGACGGGCTTCGGCCGCACGGGAAGGCTCTTTGCCCTCGAGCACTCGGGAGTTCTGGCTGACCTGGTCACCGTGGCCAAGTCCCTGGCGGCCGGCATCCCCCTCTCGGGCGTGGTGGGCCGCGCGGAGGTGATGGACGCCCCGGGCGACAACCGCATCGGCGGCACTTACGTGGGCAACCCCGTGGGGTGCGTGGCCGCCCTGGAGGTCCTGGACATAATGGAGAAGGAAGACCTCCCCGGCAGGGCGGAGCGGCTGGGACGCATCATGATGGACCGCTTCGCCGCCATGCGGGAGTCCCATCCCCTCATCGGAGACGTGCGCGGCCTGGGCGCCATGGTGGGCATCGAACTGGTCAAGGACCGCGCCACGAAAGAACCGGCCCCGCGGGAAACCTCGGAGGTGATCAGGCGCTGCATCCAGAAGGGAGTCATACCACTCAAGTGCGGCCTGTACGGTAACGTCATCCGCATGCTCGCCAGCCTGGTGATCACCGAAGAGCAACTGGCGGAGGCCCTGGACGTCATGGAAGAGGCCATCGCCGAAGTAGAAGAAGAGGCGGGGCTGAAAGTCCCGGCCTGACGGTGTCATCTCGCCCCGGGCCCGGGTGCTGCCCCCGCACCGAGGAGGAGGAAGAACCACGAAAACCAGGAAAGAAAGGGACTTCCTCGGAGAAGTCGAGGTACCTGAGGACGCCTATTACGGCATCGCCACCGTGCGGGCGGCGTCCAACTTCCCCGTCTCGGGGCAAAAAGTCCATCCCGAACTGATCAAATCGCTGGCGCTGGTCAAGCAGGCCGCGGCCCTGGCCAACGTGGAGGCAGGGCTGCTGGACCGCCGCATCGGCGAGGCCATCGCCCGCGCGGCGGCCGAGGTGGCCGCCGGTGCCCTGGCCGACCAGTTCATCGTAGACGCGTTCCAGGGCGGTGCCGGCACCTCCACCAACATGAACATGAACGAGGTGCTGGCCAACCGGGCCATCGAAATCCTGGGGGGGACGAAGGGGGATTACTCCCTGGTCCACCCCCTGGATCACGTCAACCTCTCCCAGTCCACCAACGACACCTACCCCACGGCCCTGCGCATCGCCGCCATCCGCCTGCTGCGACCCCTCACCGACGCTTTCGCCGCCCTGCAGTCGGCCCTGCAGGCCAAGGAGGCGGAGTTCGCGGGCGTGCTCAAGACGGGGCGGACCCAGCTCCAGGACGCCGTCCCCATCACGCTGGGACAGGAGTTCTCCGCCTGGGCGGAGGCCGTGGCCCGCGACCGCTGGCGCCTCTACAAGATGGAGGAACGCCTGCGCGTGGTGAACCTGGGGGGAACCGCCGTGGGCACGGGCCTGGGGGCGGATCGGCGTTACGTGTTCGCGGTGATCGAGAAGCTGCGGGAACTGACCGGGCTGGGACTGGCCCGCGCCGAGAACACCATCGACCCCACCCAGAACGCCGACGTGTTCGTGGAGGTCTCCGGACTCCTGAAGGCCGGTGCCGTCACCCTGGCCAAGATCTCCGGTGACCTGCGGCTCCTCTCTTCCGGTCCGGGAGCGGGCCTGGCGGAAATCTCCCTGCCCCAGCTCCAGCCCGGGTCATCCATCATGCCCGGCAAGGTCAACCCCGTAATACCCGAGATGGTCACCCAGGTGGCGTACCACGTCATGGCCAGCGACCTGGCCATCACCCTGGCCGCCCAGGCGGGCCAGCTCGAACTGAACGCCTTCCTCCCGCTGGTGGCCCACCACCTCCTGGGGTCCATGAGCCTGCTCACCCGCGCCCTGGAGATCTTCGTGGAGAAGTGCGTGCGTGGCATCACCGCCAACGAGGAGCGCTGCCGCGACCTGCTTGAGCGCAGCGATGGCCTGGCCACCGCCCTGGTCCCCCACATCGGGTACACGGAGGCCTGCCGGGTGCTGCGCGAGGCCCACCGGCGCGGGCGCCCGCTGGCCCAGGTGGTGGCCGAAGAGGGGTTGCTCCCCGAGGAGGACCTGCGGGTGATCCTGAGCAAGGAAGAACTCACCCGTCCCGGTATCCCCGGGTCTCGCCTGCTCAGGAAGCGCCCCGCCCGCGTCGAGGGCCCGTGCCCCGGCGGGCAGCAGCAGGACGGCGCGCCCCATGGCACGGGGGTGCAGGGGAAGCCATGAGCGACCGTACTCCCCGGGGTGAGCGGCTCCACATCGCCATCTTCGGCCGCCGCAACGCGGGCAAATCCAGCCTGATCAACGCCCTCACCGGACAGGACGTGGCCCTGGTGTCGGACATACCCGGTACCACCACCGACCCGGTTTACAAGTCCATGGAGATCCTGCCCCTGGGTCCGGTGGTGATCATCGACACCGCCGGCATCGACGACGTGGGGGCCCTCGGGGAACTGCGCGTGCGCCGCACCGAGAGCGTGATGCGTCGCACCGACCTGGCCCTGCTGGTGGTGGACCCCATCGCCGGGGCCGGGGACTACGAAGAAGACATCGCCTCCCGCCTGCGCTCGGCAGCAATCACGGTGCTGGGCGTGCTCAACAAGACCGACCTCCTCGCTCCCGGAGAGGCGGAAAGGGCCTGCCGGGAAATGTCCGAGCGCTTGCGGATCCCCTTCGTCCCGGTGAGTTCCCTGACGCGGGACGGCATAGACCGCCTCAAAATGGAAATCGTCCGCTCTGCCCCGGGAGACTGGGCCGCGCCCACCATCGTGGGAGACCTGCTCACGCCCGGAGACCTGGTGGTGCTCGTCGTCCCCATCGACCTGGCGGCGCCCAGGGGACGGCTCATCCTGCCCCAGGTGCAGACCCTGCGGGACATCCTGGATCACGACGCCTGCGGAATCGTCGTCAAAGAGAGGGAGTTGCGCCACCTGCTGGGTTTGCTCCACCAGAAACCCCGCCTGGTGATCACGGACTCCCAGGTATTCGCCAAGGTCAGTGCGGACACCCCCCGGGACGTCTGGCTCACCTCGTTTTCCATCCTGTTCGCCCGCTACAAGGGGGACCTGCCCACCCTGGTGCGGGGGGCCAGGGCCATCGACCGCCTTGAGCCCGGCGACCGCATCCTCATCGCCGAGGCCTGCACCCACCACCCGGTGGCCGACGACATCGGCCGGGTCAAGATCCCCCGCTGGCTCAGGCAGCGGGTGGGCGGAGAACTGCAGGTGGACGTGAGGTCCGGCCTGGACTACCCCGAGGACCTCACGCAGTACCGGCTCATCGTCCACTGCGGCGGATGCATGATCAACCGCCGCGAGATGCTCTACCGCATCATGCAGGCCCAGCAGGCCGGCGTCCCCATAGTCAACTACGGCGTGGCCATCGCCTACCTGCACGGCATCCTGGAACGCGTGCTGGAACCCTTTCCGCTGGCCCGCCTTGCCCTGGAAGAAGAAACCCCCTGAGCGCCCCTTCGCCGGCGCTCGCTCCTGCCGGGCGTGACCGCCCCGCCCGGGCGCGACCGTCCCCCGGGCGGTCAGGGCGACGAGGCGATGGTGCGGGCCCGGGCCGCAATGAGATCGGCCTGGACGCCCGCCTCCGGGATCGCAGCCGCGTCCTTGAGGAACGGGGCCGGGTCCTGTCCCGCCAGACGGGCCCACACGGCCAGGAACAGGCTGGCCTCAGCTTTGAGGTCCTGTTGTTTGGCCGCCTCCTGGAGATCGGCACGGGCGGCGTCTAGATCACCGCGGAGCAGGAGAGCCTCACCCCGGGCCAGCACCATGCGCGGGGTGCGGGGTGGCATGGCCCGGTTGCGCGCGAAGGCCGGGGCCAGTGCGGAATAGCGCTGCATCTGCTCCGCCACACGCTCGACCCGCTCCAGGTACAGGCGGGCCCGCTGGACTTCCACCTGCGGAGACAACGCCGCCCGCACGCAGGCCATGGCCAGGTTTTCGTAGCCGGCCGCCAGGGCAGGCCGGCAGCTGATGGCCGTCTCCAACTCGCGCAAAGCAGACTCGATTTCGCCCTGCCGCAGCAGGAAGTTCCCGTACAGAGTGCGGTACTGGAAGTTGTAAGGGTCCAGCGCCACCCCCCGCTGGTAATTCAGCCGGGCCTTCTCGAACAGTGCCGGTGCCCCGCTCTGCCGCCCCAGCCTTTCGTAAACCTGCCCCAGGTCAATCCGGAAGGAGGCGGTCCAGGGGTCGTACCGGCGGGCGGCCTCGAACTCCACCAGGGCCCGCTCCACGTTACCGCCGTTGAGGGCGACAGCCCCCCGCTGGCCGGCGCCGTGCCCGACCCGCAGCGACACCACCAGGAGCAGCATGGCCACCGTCACAAGCGGCACGCCACCGACCAGCCACCAGGGCGCGGTAGTCCTGCGCCTGCCCCGGGGCTCGGGCACGGGTTCGGCCGCTGCCACCAGCCCGAACAGGGCCCACAGGGTGGCCGCCACCGCCGGCAGGGAGAGGTTGAAGTCGATCACGGCGGGGGCGCCCGGGCCGCCCGCCGCCACGAAAGCGGCGACCAGCAGCCCTCCCGCCGGTCCCCGGGTAACCCTCCGGGCCCTCCAGTAAGACCGGGCCAGACCGCCCCACACTCCCAGAAATGCCAGAAGACCCAGGGTGCCGGCCTCCACCCAGACCTGGGCGTAGTGGTTGTGCACCTCGGTGCTGAAGTAGGGGTAGGTCTGTACCGTACCGTACAGAGCGTTCCACCCACCCCCGCCCGCACCCAGCAGGGGCCGCATGGAGACCAGCCGCAGGGCGTCCCGCGTCCACTGGATGCGATCCCGGGCTCCCGATTCCGACAGGTTGATGGCCGCCACCCGGTCTCGCAACTGGCGCGGCACCAGGGCGGCCACCGCGCCCGGGCGTGCCAGCACCAGCACCAGCCCGGCCGCCACCAGCGCAACCGCAACCCCCAGCGCCACCCTGCGCAGCACGGGGATGGCGGACGAACGGGACCCGCCCGGCCCGGCGGCCAGGCCGGTCCCCGCCTGCAGGACCAGGCGTGCTACGACGCCCAGCAGTCCCCCCAGGGCAAAGGCCAGGACGGTGTACGTCCACACCGCCCCCCGCGAGGCGCCCAGGCACCTCCCCAGGCCGGGGACGGCCGCCAGGCCGCCGAGCAGCGCCGCCCCCAGGACGGACAGGCTCGACGTTCGCTGCCCCGGGGGCATCAGGACGGCCAGCAAGAGAAGCAGGAAAGGAAAAACCACCCATCCGCCGCGGGAAAGGGTGAACACGAAGGCCAGGACCATCACGGCCATGGAACCGGCCAGGAGCCCGGCGGCCACCAGGCCACGCCACCGGGGAAGGGCCGTTCCCGCCTCAGCGCGACCGCGGTCCGTCCCGCCGACGACCCAGCCCGCCAGCCCGCTGGCCAGGATGATCCCGGCCGTCAGGTAGGGAGCGGCCGTGTTGGGGTACTGCAGGCTGGACAG
>Ga0080004_1129614_pt1 | contig 9988 bp, 10 predicted proteins | sample WasSprMetagenome_FD_69207 | JGI IMG/M metagenome (GOLD analysis project Ga0080004, IMG submission 69207) | Sulfidic aquatic microbial communities from Washburn Spring, Yellowstone National Park, USA - WS (SPADES assembly) (version 2) | ecosystem: Environmental > Aquatic > Thermal springs > Hot...
TTTATTTCATCAACTGAAATTGTAACGTATTGTGGCCATAAAGAATAAACCCTAGCCATAAAGGATTTATTGCTAATGATTTCAAATTTTGAGTAGCTTAAGTTGTAGAAATGTACATTAAGTTCTAAGTCTCTTACCGTTTCATTTGTTCTTACAAATAATATGAATTCTGAACTTTCATAAGTTAGCTGATGAGAAAACATATTGTAAGATACAGCAAGAACAATAGTTAACAATACTAAAGCAATTGTAGTTTTAAACTTCTTTAAAGTTTCAAAGAATTGTTTCTTTTCCATCTTTCTAAGATTTAGATAAGAATGCCATTATCTGACTGAGGTCGCCTTCTGCAACGACTTTATAGCTGCCGTCAATCACAGAAACATCGTAAAGTGTTAGGCTTTTCATTGAACCATGCGACGACGACCAATAATTTGAATAAGCTTGAAGTTCTTGTTGTACTGGTTTTGTCGCTATCTCACCATATTCTTTTGTAAGATAAGAACCCGCAGGGTCTATGATGCAGACTTGTCCTCCTCGAACTGGTAAGAAAACTGCAACATGTTCTGAGCCATCGGAGAATTCTATACTTGCTATGTAAAGTGAATACTCTGTGCCGACAACATGTTTCATGTAGTACTTTATCATCGCGTAGGCTAGTATTGCTTGGTCTTCACAGTCGCCTTGCTTTATTTCAAGTGTAAGTTTAGGCGTTTGCACATAATTTCTTACTGTAGATGTTTCAAAGCTGATAATATAGTCAAACCCATCAATGTTTATATGATTATAGGAGGATATGTATGGCATATCAACGTCGTTTGCGTACTTAACATCTGATGTTATATAGTTGTAGATTTTTTCAATAGAAGGCCAAAAAGATGTTGAGCCTCCTGTTACAGAGTTAACTGTAGAAGAAACTTCGTTAACGGCTTCTTCATTTAAGGTACGAGAAAAAGCTTGCTCTAAAGAAGTATAAGACAAGAGCAAGCCATTAAGACTTAAAACATTTTGGCTAAGCTCTTTATAGTAAGAACTAAGAGTGTAGTATTTATAGCCTAATACAATGGTTGAAGCAGCTAGCACCAAAACTAAGATAGCTAGTATTGTTAGTAAAGTTTTTTGCCCGCCTTTGCTTTGTACTTCAGTCATACTATTATTTGCGGCGTTTCTTATTTATAACATTTTTATCAAAAAGAAATTAAAAACATCAGCATTTACATACATGAGTGGTGAAGAAGGCCTAAGAAAAGCTTATCAATTTTAAACTAAGTTACTTCAAGTAGAAGTCAAAAGTGAATATTAGTAAAGGAGAAGCTAAAAAAGAGAGCGAAAAAGATATTTATAGCGGAACTTTAGAAAGCCTGATATTTTATGCTTTAAGTAGTGAACTAGAGCTAATGTACATGGATGAAGTAATAAGAGACTTAAGAGAGAAAATAATAGAGTTTAATAAAAGTGAAAAAGTTAGGCAAGAAGAATATCTTAGAACTTTAATTCCTACTTATGACTTATATTTACGTTACTTAGAAAGTATAGAAGAAAAAAGGAAGATAGCAATGGAGAGATGGCAGTCAATTGTTGACTTCATAGAAAAAAGAGGAGAACAGGAAGCAACTAGTAAGCTTCTAGAAAGATATGAAGAAATACATAAAAGAGTACTTAAAGAAAAGGAAAAAATGTTAGTCTGAACTATAAGTAATCCATAGTTAATGTCTTATCCTTCTTTCAAGCTTTCTCCTTAATGCTATATAAAAGGAACCAAGTATTGGAATTGAAATTAATCTTTCTAAAACAGTTAGCCAGTCGTTGTTGTAGTAAAGCTGAAAGAAAGCCGCAGTACTAATCTTAAGAGAATCCATAAGAGAATTCATATTTAGAACCAAAGAAGATGCTTCAAAGAGTAATCTAGCAAGTGCAAATAAAGGAATTGTTATAAGTATCCAAACAATGGTTCTTGTGTAACTTTCTCCATAGAGGCAAAGTAGCTCATAAACTGACATAACAATTTTTTCTGCAAAATTAGAAAACTTTTTCTTTAACTTCATTTCGTTGATGAAGAATTTTCCCAGATTCGTCGTACTTTAAGTAGTAGTCGTAGTTTTCTCTAAGAGCTCTATAAACAGCTAATACGTTGTCCAAGGTTAAATCTTCGTCTTCGCTAATATTCTCAAGAATATTTTTTTCTATTTCTTCGTCTTTGCTACTAATAACTTCTTCTACTTCACTTTTTATTTCATCTATTTTGTTTTCACATTCTTTAAGTAATTTATTAAGTTTATCTTCTTCATCCTCAGTTTTTTCTTTTTTGTTTTCTAACTGATTTATTTCTTTTAGCACATCTGGAATTCTTGACTCTAGCGCTTTTACTATCTCTTCTTCTGTTTCACTAGCTTTTCTCTTTCCTTCTAGCACTTCTAATATTTTTTCATTCGATACTTTTGATATCTCCTTAAGCTTTATTTTTCCATCCTCTACAAATTTTTTCCTTTCTTTTTCTAAATGCTTAAGTAAGAAAAGTTTCTCATCGTATATTTTAAAGTCTCTCCACTCTACATTTCTAAACTTGACTCTTTCTATGTCCGTGCAAATGAAAGAAACTCTTTCCATGTTGCAGCCATCGAACACTACTTTCTCTTGCTTTTCAAAATTAGAATGTCTAAACGAAATATAATTATAAGGGTCTAAGCATTTTTCTAGCACGTCAGGTGAAAAATCAGAATTTACAAAAGAAACAGCATCTAGAAAGGCAACGTAATCAAAAAACGCTATTCCTAGAAACTTTGTTTCGTTGAATATTGTTGCGCCAGAAAACTTTACTTCCCGAAAATCTACCATAGAAGAAAAGTTAGCAGAACCAAAGTATGCTTCAGAAGAGAACTCAGCAAATCTAAAGTATGCTTCATGAAAAATTGCTCCATTAAAGTATGCTATAGAAGAAAACTTAGCTCCATCAAAGTATGCTACAGAAAACTTAGTAGAACTAAAGTTTGCTCCTTCATGAAAAATTGCTCCAGTAAAATAAACAGGAGCTTCAAACTTTTTATCAGAAAGGTCAACTTCTGGTAAGTTGTAACCAATGCAAAGTAAAGAGTTTTTGTTTCTTATAGCATCTTCAACTTTTTCCATGAACTTTTTTCTAACTTTTTCTTATGCTCTTTCCAATACTCTGAATGATGAAAAATGCAAAGTCCTCTTCTTACGCTCTTCTTCTGTTACTCCACTCATTTTAGACGTCCACCTCAAAAATTTTCTTGGCTAGTGCTTTTCCAATCTCCACTATGCGCTTCATATTCTCGTTGGTTGGCGGTCCATTAATTTCTAGTGTGCCAACTACCTCAATTTTGAAATCTCCAAGAATTTCTTGAATCTGTCGTATTGCACCTCCACTCCAACCATAAGAGCTTAAAAAAACAGCAAATTTTGTTGGCGGGCGCAACGTCTTGAAAAGATATGTAGCGTAAATAGCCAACGGATGGGCCCCGCCTAAAACTGTCGGGGCGCCCAAAACAATAGCTCGCGAGTTCACAAGGTCTTTGGCTAAATCGCCAACATCGGTTACGGCTAGGTTGTGGAATGCTAGTTCAACACCCTCCGATGCCAATGTCTCAGCTATCTGCTTGACCATTGCGTCTGTGCTTCCCCACATGCTGACATAGGCTATTGTGGCTTTTGGCCTGGTTTCACCGGCCGCCCAACGCCTATATGCATTTAAAATAAGTTCTGGCTTTCTATGAACTGGACCGTGGCTTGGTGCTATCATTTTGATATCTAAACCAGCAATTTTTTCAAGAGCTTTTTGCGCCATAGCCCTGAAAGGCATCATTATTTCACCCCAGTACCGCTGGGCATGAACCAGCAAATCCTCGATTTCGTCGCTGTATATACCTCCAGCCAAATGGGAACCGAAGAAGTCGCATGGAAATAGCACTTTATCCTCTTCTATATATGTGAACATTGTTTCGGGCCAGTGGAGCATTGGCGCTTCAATGAAGCGTAGGGTTTTGTCGCCTAGGCTTATAGCTTCCTTGTCAGCCACAACTTTAATTCGCTCTTGTGGAACGTGATAGTAGATTTGAGCCATTTTCGCTCCCCTGCTGGTAGCCACCAGTTTGGCTTTCTGTGCAATCTTCATTACGTGGGGTATTGCTCCAGCGTGGTCTGGCTCTGCATGGTTCATAACAACATAGTCGAGGTCTTCAATACTCGTGAGACTGTTAATTTTATCTTCCAACTCTTTTTCAAAGCCCGGGTTCACAGTATCTATTAGGGCTTTTCCGTTTTTCCCAATTATGAGGTAAGCGTTATAGGATGTGCCTCTTGGAAGCGGAATCAAGGCATCGAAAATTCTGCGGTTCCAATCTCTTATGCCAACCCAATAAACGCTTTCTACTAATTTCATTACATTTCTTTCATTCATCTTCATTTTCACCTTTTATTACAATCTTAATAAAGTATATTTATGCCTTTTCCTAAAATACTACAAGAAGGAATGAACAAAATGCTACTACCATTCAAAGTCACCATAAAAAACTTACTCTCACCAGTGAGGGTTACAGTAGCCAAACAACTAATTGACAAAACATGGCTTAAAGCAAATAGAGGTAGCCAAACTCTTAGGTGTAAGCCAACCAGCCAATAAGCCTCTACAATAGGAAAATGCGGGGAAAAGCCATAAACTTGGAAAAACCAGAGAAATTAGAAAGTTAGTCAAGAATTTAGCGAACTCCTTAGCAAACAGAAACCCATCCATAAAGATTTCACTCTAAAATTCTGCGAGTTCTTGCCCACCCGGCAGCCCTATCTCCTTCGAGAATCCGGCACCTAGAAAAAACATGAATTCTTCGGGCCTCAATCCAAAGTCCTTCAATAGGCCCTCAACGTCTTTTTCCTTCACGGACATAACCTATTCAAAGAAAGAATATAAATTTTTATAACATGTTATGTGCTCTGTTAACTTAAGGTTTTTCTAGGCCAAGGATTACCTTCTTCGGTTTCTCTTTCAAAAAAAGAAAATTTGTCGCATGTACAGTACTTCAAAGGAAGCCTACACACGTCGCATACTTCTTCAAGTTCTCCTAACGTAGGAGGTATTTCAGGAAGAACAAAGTTTTCTGCGTCTATAACTTCTTTTTCAAAGTTGATATAGCCATTTTCATCTTCTTTTAAACCAACTAAAACTACAGGTTTTCCAAGAACGTAAGAAAAGACCTTGCATTGTACTCTTGCATAATCGTTTATCGGATACGTTTTGAATTCATAGTAGTTTTTGCCGTCCTCGAGGTCAGGTTGAGCCGCAATTAAAATGTCGTTGTACTCTTTAAACTGTGTCTTTGGTTTTTGACCTTTAACGCCTGCTCTTAGCAAAGCAGAATACATTTTGTAAGCCTTCCTTACAAGTTCTTTTGAGTATATGTTATGAGCTTTAAGTTCTGCAGCAATCTTTTTTAGAAAATTTTTGTTTGTTGAATTATGAAGGCGAAAACCTTCTTCATGAAGGTAGGTAGCGTAAGTGTAACATTCTTCAAAAATCTTTCCAAAAATTAAAGCAGTTTCATCTCCTTCTTGCGGTTGCGCGATAAGCTTTGCAATTTCGCTTGCCTTCACAACTCTTACTTTCATGGTCTCACTTCTGAATCCAACTTAAAACTAGCTTACTAGCCTCTTCAGGATTCCTTTCTAAAAGTTGTTTAAGTTCAGCAATCTTTTCTTCAACTTCTCTTTTCTTTGCACCTTGTGAAAGAAGCGCAGTTCTAGCTAAAGATTCTAAAGTTGATATTGCGGCTCTGTTCTGCTCTTTTGCAATCTTCAAAGTCTCACCTGGTCCTTCTAATATGAGCAAACTAGCATGAATTTTCTTGTATTCATTTAAAAGTTGTTCTTCATTTACTCTGAAGTAGCTTTCGTCTAAATATCCACCTTTGTGTCCTAGTAAGCGTTCTCTTATTGAAGGCGTAAGTTCTTCTGCTTTCGTTCTGAACCATTTTCTAAGAACGTGAATATGGTAAACATTGTACTTGTAGCTTTTTTTAGCTAGGCCACATTTTTTCAACAAACGTCGCCAGGCAATTCCAAAAGCTTGGTACCTCATTCTTTTACGGCTAATAATTAGACTTTCTTCATTGATTTGCTCGCCAAAGTTTTTCTTCCTATACTCAAAATACTGCTTTAACAATTTAGTAGCTTCTGAGCTCATAAAAGTTATATAACTAAATCCATTTTTGCTTAGCTCTTCAGGTACAACGATTTTTGAAATACCTGTTGAAGCATCGTAATCTAAGACTACGTCTTTCAGCTTTAAACCAAGAAGTGTACTAACTCTTATACCACTACTAGCTAAGATTGCAATTGCTGTTCTCATTTTTAATGTTGCATTCTTCATAAGTAGCTTAAGAACTTCTTCGCTTGGTATCTCGTCCTTCTCTCTAAACTTCGTCTTTGGAAGTATAAAGTTGCTGAAGTCTACCTTTACTCCATTAGCTTTAAGCCATGCCTTTATGTAAGTAAACATAACGCGTAAGCTTGCATTTGAAGGCTTCCTAGAAAGAAGCGCAAGTTTGTAGTCTTCCAAAACACCACTCCCAGTTTCAGGATTGTAAAGAACTAGCTTTCCTTCTTTTGCTTCTTCAATAACCTGTTCTGGTGTTTTGTTTAAGTGCTCACAGAACCGCAGAACTTGAGCAGCATAGGAATAAAGACTAGGAGTGCCTGCTTCTGCTCCTCTTTTTTCAAGAAAGTACTGCTCAAGTTTTTGGAGCGACTTGTCTTTGGCAACAGCTTCTACAACTTCTGAGCGTCTTTCAAAGTTCATGCAATACTTTACGAAATAGAGCTATTTAAGTTTTTCTTTAACTTACACGCTTTAGCTACGAAAGTGTTTCGCTTATACTTATAAGCACCAATGTTTTTATTATTCTACTTAAGTCTATCTATTTTGAATCTGCTGATGACGGCTTTGCTCTGGCGGTGTAACGGGTTTGATTGGTGCAAGTGGAATTTTGGTTGTTGTGCCAGCTCTCACAGTTGTTTTAGGGCTACCTGTTCATGTAGCCATAGGGACAAGCCTCGCTGTAGACGTTATAGCTTCGGCGGCTGTGTCATACGTTTATTATAGGAGGGGGAATGTGGAGTTGAAGTCGGGTATAGGGTTAGCTTTGGGAGCAGTGCTCGGAGCGCAGGTTGGTAGCAGACTGGCAGCCTATATACCTGAGTGGCGACTTGGAAGAGGATTCAGCATTTTCCTTATAATTAGCGGAGTTGGATTTTGGAGGAGAAGTATGGGGTGGAAGCTACCCATCCCTTCAGGCACCTCTAGAAGAGTTGAAGCTGATGCCACGAGAGGTTCACATGTAGAGTTAAAGCGGATTGCAGCTTCCTTCGTTATAGGCTTTCTCCTTGGAATCATAAGTGGTGTTTTCGGCGCTGGGGGAGGAATACTGTTCCTCTTAACACTCATACTACTCCTAAAGTATCCCATACACAAGGCAATAGGCACTTCAACACTCATAATGGCTGTAACAGCCTTGTCCGGCGCCATCGGCTACGCCATCAACGGATACACATCCCTCACAGCCGCCATCCTAGTTGGAGCCGGAGCAATTGTGGGAGGAAGAGTGGGAGCCATATATGCTAATAAAGTACACAAAAAATCACTGGATCAATATTCGTCATTCTTGGCGTACTCATGATCACCCAACAACTCCTCTAACTGTTTTTTCGTTAGTTTTTAATAAAGAAGCAAGTGCTTTTGCAGTAGCATTACTACGAGAAAAAGAGGCAGATTTTTCCTGATTATTTTCTTTGCTCGTCTGTTAAGTTTCTTAAGATATAATGAGGTAGCAGGAATCATATATTGCCTTAAGTTAGCAATCTCCTTTAAATGTAAAATTTAAGAAATAAAAACTCTGCTTATAGAATTAGTTTGGCAGTATCTCAAAATAGTAGTCAATTCCATAATACAGAGATGAAAAAGTAGAAGTGTAGCCAAACATATTGATTCTAAGTACTCTCAAATTCTTTTTCATCGATTGAAGCTCTTTATGACTAAAGCCAGGAGATTCTTGTTCGATAAAACTTAAGCCTTTTATCTATGTAGTTTGAGGCTATGTCAAAGCAATCTGCCAAATGAATGTAGCTCATAGCTCACCTGCTGGAGCTTTCTTCTACTTCAGATGGTCATTTACTTCTTATAAGATTTTTGATTTTGAGGAAAACTAAAACAGCTAAAAGAACGAAGTTTAGAGCCAAAGAAAATGAAAAGAAAAATGAGCTGAAATTAGGACTTGTTTTCTTTACCTCATAGTTTGTTAAAATGTTTGAACTAATCTTAATGTAACTTTTTTGCCCTCCTTGCGCTGTAACGTTTATGCTCTGTAGTTCTTTGATGAACGAAAATGTAGTTTTACTAAAGTTAGAGGAAATTGAGAAGTATTCCCCTATAGTTGAGGGAACTTTAAACAGAACTTCAACTTCGCTGTTATTATTACTTTGATCCCACTGCGCAACTAGTGTACTATTGTAGATGTCGTAGCTAAATTTTTTAGGAGGAAGATTAAAACTATAAGGATAAATTCTAATTAATGCTGAAAGTATATTCTTCTTTTCTTCGCCTTTACTTGTTAAAAGTCCAAAGCTATTATCATCTCTCCAATAGGTCCACCAAGTAGCACCTACCATATATTTGTCAAATATGTTAACGTAATCTCTTGCCCATTCTTGAGCTTTAGCTGCAGAAGATCCAACTCCAAACTCACCAACAAATAGCGGAGTATTCCATTTTAATGAAAGATTGTAACCTCTCAAGAAATCACTTTCAAGCTTGCTTATATTGCCATCATAACCAGTTTTTCCATCCCATGTGCCTTCAGTATAAAGATGAGTTGACAAAACTAAGTTGAAATCATTGAAGCTAATGTCTTGAAAAGCTTCAACTTCATCTCCCCAGGGAGGTTCAACAAATAGAATATGTTTACTGTCTACTTTTCTTATTGCATCGATAGCGCCTTGATAAAATAATTGCAGTTTCTTAATAAAAACGTCTCTATTCATCAAGTTATAGTTAACGTTAGGCTCATTTAGCGCATCGTATGCAAAAATTGTTGATTCATTTTTGTACCTTTTTGCAACATAAACCCACATTTTAAAGAATTCATTTTGAAGAGTTTCATTGTTAAAGAATCCGACTTTTGCTTCATCTTGAGAGGAATATTTTTCTACCGCCCAATTTGGAAGTCCATTACCACCAAATTTTGGAGCCCAGTTCCACTGGTGCATATCTAAAATAACATAAAGCTTATACTCTTTACACCATGAGATTACTTTATCTACTATCTTAAGATAACTCTCATTGTAGTAGCCTTCTTTTGGTTCAATATAACTCCAAGCTATTGGGAGTCTGACGACAGTAAACCCCCAATCTCTTATTCTCTTAAAGTCCTCTTCAGAGTGACCAAACCACCCAAATTCCATGCCCATATAATTCGTTCCTCTAAGAATGACAGTATTTCCACTTTCATCAACAATCCACCTTCCATTTGTCTTTAGCCAAGGGAGGTTATCCAAGCCATTGCCTTGAGAATGAACTTTAGGTGAAAGAATTCCTAATGATAATAGAACAACAATTGGTAGAATTAAGATCCTAATGCTTAGCATAAAAATGCAGAGGAATAAAAATATAAAAACTTTTTATAAGAAGCTAGCGGCTCTGTTAACTTAAGGTTTTCCTAGGCCAAGTTACCTTTTTCTTATGATCTTCGAACTAAACTTCAAGAGGCAGAGAACTAATCTTTCTTTAGTCTCTACTCTCTTTACTTTGTAACTAAGTTATAGAAAAGCTTCAAGGGCTAGTGCTCTTTTCTACAGAGAAGCTTGTAGAAGTTTAAATCTTGTTCATCGAACTTATGAATTTGATTCTTCGAAGTAATAGAAAGAGAAGTATAAAAAAGATAAAACTGAAAACTTCGATGACTATATTCCCTTGTAGTAAGAAAGTTTG
>Ga0080004_1135272_pt1 | contig 9988 bp, 11 predicted proteins | sample WasSprMetagenome_FD_69207 | JGI IMG/M metagenome (GOLD analysis project Ga0080004, IMG submission 69207) | Sulfidic aquatic microbial communities from Washburn Spring, Yellowstone National Park, USA - WS (SPADES assembly) (version 2) | ecosystem: Environmental > Aquatic > Thermal springs > Hot...
TTCCGCTCTGAGGGAAACGGCTAGAGAAATGGAAGTGGCTAGGAGAGCGTCCCTTGCTACGATGGAATGGACTAAAAGCGAGAAAAACATAAACACTCCCATGATTGACGTTAACGAACCAACCTTTCAATTCTCATTTGAGATTCAACTGGTGGAAGACTGACCCTAAGGACTCAAAAAGAATAGCAATCTTTCAATTCTCCTTTGAGATTCAACGGTGCTATTGGCCAAGGAAAAACCCCTTTTCAAGCTCCTTTCAATTCTCTTTTGAGATTCAACGGGAACATAATTGAAATTCCGGAGTTGCCAGAAGAAGTTTTCTTTCAATTCTCTTTTGAGATTCATCTCCATTGTTTCCACTAGCTTCTATCGTTCCATTGACTAAAGTTCTTTCAATTCTCTTTTGAGATTCATCAAACTTCTTTTTCTTGGTTTCTGGCTCTTCTATGCTGAAGTTTTCAATTCTCTTTTGAGATTCATCTTCGTCTTTCCAGTTGTGGTAACGTTGTAAGTTGCTCCCTTTCAATTCTCTTTTGAGATTCATCGAGCAAAGTTACGGGCATCGTACTGCAAGCTGGAGACTTTCAATTCTCTTTTGAGATTCATCATTTTTTAGTGCTTTAGGCGACAAAGTATTTGAGAAAAGCTTTCAATTCTCTTTTGAGATTCATCAGCAATCTGTACAGTTGCCTTTAGCTTTGCTTTAGTAGTCTTTCAATTCTCTTTTGAGATTCATCCAAAACTTTAGCTGTTCCTTCATGACCAATTGCACTTATAAACTTTCAATTCTCTTTTGAGATTCATCTCATAGTGAAAATCGATGAAAAAGTAGGCTACGACAAAATCTTTCAATTCTCTTTTGAGATTCATCTCAATGGACGTATGGATTCGTAAGGGCAAAGAAAACAACTTTCAATTCTCTTTTGAGATTCATCCTCCAGAAAAGACTACTACAATTACCCTGGTTTCATTGAACTTTCAATTCTCTTTTGAGATTCATCGCGCAGTTAGAAGAGCAAGCAGAATATTGTTCATTAAGTCTTTCAATTCTCTTTTGAGATTCATCAGTCGAGGGGATCAGAGTAAGGCCAGATAGGATTATATCTTTCAATTCTCTTTTGAGATTCATCATTTTATCTTCGAAGGAAGTAAAGTTGATTTGTCCATTCAACTTTCAATTCTCTTTTGAGATTCATCCAACCTAAGAGACTTTCAGGTAGAGCTTTTTTCAAAGGTCTTTCAATTCTCTTTTGAGATTCATCATTATTTGCTTTTTACATTCAACTACTGTTCTTACTCTTTCAATTCTCTTTTGAGATTCATCCTCGCAAAGTGTTATTAAGTTGGTTTCGTCAAGCTCTCTCTTTCAATTCTCTTTTGAGATTCATCTACGCTTGGTCTCTTGAGTTGTTCAGGGGCAAAAAATACCTGTTTCTTTCAATTCTCTTTTGAGATTCATCTGATGACGATGGCGAGTTTAGAGGAGAAGTCTTTTCAGACTTTCAATTCTCTTTTGAGATTCATCTAAGTAGCGAGGTGAAAGGGAAGAAATGCAGCAAGAGGAAACTTTCAATTCTCTTTTGAGATTCATCGAAGAACTAGAGGTGGGCTATTCGCTTGATTTCAGTAGATATCTTTCAATTCTCTTTTGAGATTCATCCCTCATTCTACTTGAACGTGCAACAGCTTAGCACACTACCTTTCAATTCTCTTTTGAGATTCATCAGTTGCCGATAAGTTGCTTGGGGAAACCATTACCCTTAGTTCCTTTCAATTCTCTTTTGAGATTCATCAAGGCAAATACTGAGAAGAGATTATGAGCAACATAAGTCTTTCAATTCTCTTTTGAGATTCATCTAAGGGAGGAAACCCAGACGGAGAGCCAACCTACTACTTACTTTCAATTCTCTTTTGAGATTCATCTAAACTACATGAGCCTTGTTTATGTACAAAATGTCGTTCTTAACTCTTTCAATTCTCTTTTGAGATTCATCTTAGTATATCTAAGAGAAAACGGAATTTTCATAACTCTTTCAATTCTCTTTTGAGATTCATCTCTTTAAAGATAACGTGGAAGCCAGAGCCAGAAGGAGCTTTCAATTCTCTTTTGAGATTCATCCGTTTAGTAAAGAAAAAATTAGAGAAATCTCAACAATCTTTCAATTCTCTTTTGAGATTCATCGTAAGGGAAGCTACAGATAACTCATTTAGTGTAAGACCACTTTCAATTCTCTTTTGAGATTCATCTAATCATAAGAGGAATTGAGCACAGGGATAAAGTTATGCCTTTCAATTCTCTTTTGAGATTCATCAATAATAGCTCTAGGGAAGGAAAGTACCAAGCCAATAACTTTCTTTCAATTCTCTTTTGAGATTCATCGTGCGGTCGTGAATACAATAAACAAGCGCCCAATTGTTCTTTCAATTCTCTTTTGAGATTCATCAAGGCTTGCTGAATTTGAAAGCATCAGAAAGCGTATTGCCTTTCAATTCTCTTTTGAGATTCATCGGGGCAAGCAAGGAAGGCTAGAGATAGTCTACGACGAGGTCTTTCAATTCTCTTTTGAGATTCATCTCCGCTTGTAATGAAGCCGAACATAATAAGAAACAAATCTTTCAATTCTCTTTTGAGATTCATCTATAGGGGTATGCTGAAGTGGAGGGGCAAGCAAGGAAGGCTCTTTCAATTCTCTTTTGAGATTCATCTTTCAGGCTTAGTCGAAATAGAGGAGGTGTTAAAGAGAATACTTTCAATTCTCTTTTGAGATTCATCTCAGGTGAATCCTGACTTGAATATTGAACTTGGCTTCTACTTTCAATTCTCTTTTGAGATTCATCAAAAATAAAGAGAGATAGGGATTTAGTAATAATAATCTACGCTTTCAATTCTCTTTTGAGATTCATCTATATCAAATCACGTATCGTATGCCTTCCCCGAATAGAGCTTTCAATTCTCTTTTGAGATTCATCCTGAGATTGTAGCGAGATTATGCTCCAAATACAATACTTTCAATTCTCTTTTGAGATTCATCAAAAATCACTCAGAAAGATTTAATAACTTTTTAAAAAGATATCTTTCAATTCTCTTTTGAGATTCATCTACGATAGCGTCTTCTCCATAAGTTCTTTTACCATAGTAACTTTCAATTCTCTTTTGAGATTCATCAAGGTGTGGCAAAAAGACCTTTAGTCGAGTGGTCTCAGTACCTTTCAATTCTCTTTTGAGATTCATCTGCTTTGGCTTTAAACCACAACTTACCAGAAGTAGCTTTCAATTCTCTTTTGAGATTCATCCATCCAATATCACAATATCACAATATCACGATGAAAGTAGAAGAGAACTTTCAATTCTCTTTTGAGATTCATCAAGGAAGTTGAGAAAGTAAGTCGGCGTTTAATTCTTTCTTTCAATTCTCTTTTGAGATTCATCGATACTGGACGTTATTTTTTATCTTGGCATAAGCCACTTTCAATTCTCTTTTGAGATTCATCTCCACTAATTTCAAATGGTTGGTTTACTGCAACTGAAGAACTTTCAATTCTCTTTTGAGATTCATCGGTTTTCAATAAATGCTGACGATAGGACACTTTCCGACCCACTTTCAATTCTCTTTTGAGATTCATCCTTTCGTCTATACCTTCATGAAAAAGGAAGAAGAGGTGTGCTTTCAATTCTCTTTTGAGATTCATCTTAGAACAAAGGGAGTAATCCCGAAGCGTCCGCTGACAAACTTTCAATTCTCTTTTGAGATTCATCTTCTTGTTCGCAGCAATTACCAACGCCGCTTTTACACTTTCAATTCTCTTTTGAGATTCATCGATGTCCTTTCCTGTATTTTGGTCATAAAGCAATACCTCTTTCAATTCTCTTTTGAGATTCATCAGTTTCAAGAGCTGTTTGGGATAAAGTTACCTAAAGTAAACTTTCAATTCTCTTTTGAGATTCATCGTATTCTCTAGTTTTCCATTTTTCACTTTTAGCTTGTGCAACTTTCAATTCTCTTTTGAGATTCATCGTATAGTGGTGAGAAAGATGCAACAAGAAGAAGTGGAAGCAACTTTCAATTCTCTTTTGAGATTCATCATATTGAAAGCCGGATTTGGAAATGTGTACTACGTAGATACCTTTCAATTCTCTTTTGAGATTCATCAAAAAGTCAAAGAAATCGCGAAACGAGAAAAAACAACCGCTTCCTTTCAATTCTCTTTTGAGATTCATCGCCGTAATGTAATTTCTTCTGGTATAACCCCTTTCTTTTTCAGCTTTCAATTCTCTTTTGAGATTCATCCTCCTTCACAACATACACAACAACGTAATCTTACACCTTTCTTTCAATTCTCTTTTGAGATTCATCCTCCTTCACAACATACACAACAACGTAATCTTACACCTTTCTTTCAATTCTCTTTTGAGATTCATCGTCCAAAACTTTCTCTTTCGTTATTCTGTACTCTATTCCCTTTCAATTCTCTTTTGAGATTCATCAGAGCTTAAACGTAAGTTTGTTGGCGCAGAAATTGACGCTTTCAATTCTCTTTTGAGATTCATCACTGTAACATAGATATCGTACTTCCATTCGCTTACCTTCATCTTTCAATTCTCTTTTGAGATTCATCTTCTTTCTTTGGCACTCTCTTATAACTCATGTTCTTGCATCTTTCAATTCTCTTTTGAGATTCATCGAAATCGGAGAAAAGAAGCAGTTCGTTTCGTTTCTGGCTACTTTCAATTCTCTTTTGAGATTCATCCCAGAAAGCATCAAAGGTAGGGTCGAGTTTCGAGCTTATGCTCTTTCAATTCTCTTTTGAGATTCATCGTTATTACGATCGTAACGGATTAGCCTCAAGAGATTACCCCTTTCAATTCTCTTTTGAGATTCATCAAACTTCTTTTTCTTGGTTTCTGGCTCTTCTATGCTGAAGCTTTCAATTCTCTTTTGAGATTCATCCATGTGGGGCATGTGCAGGATACTTCTAAACTACTAAAACTTTCAATTCTCTTTTGAGATTCATCCCCAAAGTGCTTTGCACTCAATAGAGGACCAAGTTCTTTCAATTCTCTTTTGAGATTCATCATATTACTTTGAGGTTTTCAAAGCCTCAGCCTTATGAACCCTTTCAATTCTCTTTTGAGATTCATCGGCGAGCTCTGGGGCAGAGGCTACGTAAGAAGGCTAGTTCCCTTTCAATTCTCTTTTGAGATTCATCATAGTTTCATTGGCTTTCTTTAGTAAGTCCATAATATCTTTCAATTCTCTTTTGAGATTCATCAACCCCAACTTTAGAGAACGAAATCTTAGCTATAATAGAACTTTCAATTCTCTTTTGAGATTCATCAGTGAACAATAAATGGAGCTAGAGACTATCAGATGCCCTCTTTCAATTCTCTTTTGAGATTCATCAAAGGATATCATTGCATTACCTACCTGATTAGCCACGTTAGCTCTTTCAATTCTCTTTTGAGATTCATCTTACCAAGAAGAGATTAACCACAGCAAGAAGTATTGAGTTAACTTTCAATTCTCTTTTGAGATTCATCGGAACCAAGAAACATGACTACTCTACAATAGAAATCTTTCAATTCTCTTTTGAGATTCATCTTTTTCTAAGTCATCTATGTTTTCTATTGGGAATGCAACTTTCAATTCTCTTTTGAGATTCATCTACTTCCTCATCTATTACCTACACTGCTTCTGGAAAAGCCTTTCAATTCTCTTTTGAGATTCATCAAAGTACGCAACGGATCATGTGTGGGCAGGGGAAATAAAGCTTTCAATTCTCTTTTGAGATTCATCGTAAATGGAGGTAGCTGTATTGTCGCAGGTTGCATTACTTTCAATTCTCTTTTGAGATTCATCTAAGCGTAGCAGAGATATCGGAGATTGTTGGAATTTCAGATACTTTCAATTCTCTTTTGAGATTCATCATTCTCAGAAGCAGTTAGAAGAGGCTCAGGCAAGATATAACTTTCAATTCTCTTTTGAGATTCATCAAATCCATAAGTATTGTAAGCCCAGCTCCACCACCTTCACTTTCAATTCTCTTTTGAGATTCATCAGCAGAATTTAGTCAATTGGAAAGATATGGAGAATATTTACTTTCAATTCTCTTTTGAGATTCATCTACAATAAGTCTGAGTTGCTAGCATCAAAAATAGAAAATATCTTTCAATTCTCTTTTGAGATTCATCTTATCACCTAAATAAATCGATTCTATGTCTAGGTAAATACTTTCAATTCTCTTTTGAGATTCATCTGAAAATCCATGGCTTACAATACTAAGTGAAAGAAAACTTTCAATTCTCTTTTGAGATTCATCAATTGCCTAGTGTTAGGTATTGCTATCTTGTTATCTTCTTACTTTCAATTCTCTTTTGAGATTCATCGCTTGTACGATAGCCTAAAGCTCTTTGGCTAGCTCTGGCTACTTTCAATTCTCTTTTGAGATTCATCGTAATATTTATATATCTACTTAACCTAGAAAGAGAAGATACTTTCAATTCTCTTTTGAGATTCATCTGATAACATGGTTTAGGGGAGACGAAAGAGTTACTATCTTTCAATTCTCTTTTGAGATTCATCTTTCTACTAACTTAGCCTTTTCTAGCCTAGCTAAAGCTTCTTTCAATTCTCTTTTGAGATTCATCTCTGTTCACTCATTTTCTTTTCACTCGGTTAGTATAACGTAACTTTCAATTCTCTTTTGAGATTCATCGGTAATCCAAGTAACTATCAAAAATATTCTAAATTCTTCTTTCAATTCTCTTTTGAGATTCATCTAAGCATGTCGTTACACGTGTATGTGCTGATGTGCTACTTCTTTCAATTCTCTTTTGAGATTCATCTCTCGCCACTCTTTAAGGACTTCGTGGAAGTTGCTAAGAACTTTCAATTCTCTTTTGAGATTCATCTATAAAAACTGTTTAATCTTAAAGTTTAAAAGCTCTTATCTTTCAATTCTCTTTTGAGATTCATCATAAACGGGCAAATTTACGTTTACTTTATTCATAAGCAAAACTTTCAATTCTCTTTTGAGATTCATCAGAAGTTCTTTTATTTTTTCAATGTCTGGCGGGCTGGTCACTTTCAATTCTCTTTTGAGATTCATCAGAGATTATACCAAAAATCTCAACAAAAACCTAAACAATCTTTCAATTCTCTTTTGAGATTCATCGAACTTGAGAGATAAGCCGTTTTATGCATACGTAAAGAACTTTCAATTCTCTTTTGAGATTCATCAAGGTTAAGTTAGGGTCGTTAGATTGAGAGCTAAGTCTTTCAATTCTCTTTTGAGATTCATCATATATAACGACACTAACGACTACAGTATCGGGTGAAACTTTCAATTCTCTTTTGAGATTCATCATAGTAAAAAGGACATGGAAGACTTCATTAATCACTGTTTCTTTCAATTCTCTTTTGAGATTCATCGCAAAAAGAGAATTGCAAAAACAAAACGTAAAACCTAGCCAATCTTTCAATTCTCTTTTGAGATTCATCAGCAATCATTAATTCCAAAGTACTGAGCCATTGCAACTTTCAATTCTCTTTTGAGATTCATCTTTTCTACTAAGTTCTTAGCTCTTAGTCTCCTTAGGTAACTTTCAATTCTCTTTTGAGATTCATCTCTAGGCCTTAAAAAAATGGCTTATTTTGGCACTTTCTTACTTTCAATTCTCTTTTGAGATTCATCAATATGTCGTTACATGTGTAGTCGTTGTCGTTATATGCCTTTCAATTCTCTTTTGAGATTCATCATTTTGACTTAGATAAAGAAGAGGCTCAGAAATTCCTCTTTCAATTCTCTTTTGAGATTCATCCCAGATAATCAAAACTGTTTATTAGTTCAAAACTTGATTTACTTTCAATTCTCTTTTGAGATTCATCTTAAGGCTTATATAGGGGTTCTCACCCCCTCTGAGATTTCCTGCCTTATCTTAAGAAATTTTAAGAATTTAAGTTTTTTGCTGTCAGAAAGTATTTAAGTAAAAGTTGTTCAAATAAGCTAAAAATTAATGAATTTGGAGCAAGATTTTCTGACAGGCTTCTAGAAGGCGTTTATTTATAAAGCTGTCAGAAATTAATAAAATTAAGAATCTTAGGAAAATGAGCTAAATTAAAGCTTATTTTGGCTTAAAAGTATGAAAAATTTGCTTTTTCATGAAATGGCAGAATGCTGAAAGTTAGAGCAAAAACCAGCAAAAGATAAGTTTGTGGTTCACTAAGTTAACAATCTCGGAGTTGTTGCTATACTTAAGCAAAGCCTACTTTTTTCATAAAAATCGATGCTTGAGTATAAAACAAAAACTAATGGAAAGTTTTCAGAGACTCTTTGGTGAAATTAGCTTCTTTATCCACTTGTTTACTTCTAGCCGACCATCTTTTTCCTTAAGTACGCCGCTGTTCAATAGCATGTCTACGACGCCATTGCCGTACTTTTGCCTTAGCTTTTCTTCAGATTCAAAGGGAGAAACTTCCTCCACTATTTTTCTTACGTCATCTCTTATGGAAACTGGAATCAAAGGAATACTTACAATTTCTTTAAAGCTTTCATGAATATAGTAAACAGCATTAGCACCAGAGATCATCGCGCCTATTGTTGCCGCTGTTACTTCTGGCTTGTAGCCGGCAGTGGCAAGAAGGTCAACTATGTAACCAGCTTCCCTTTTTGACTTTGTAATCTGCACAATTTTTCCAACCAAGTTTGAAATTCCCTCTTCAAAATCTATCCCATAGCCCTCAACTTTTATCTGCTGCACGTTCATCTTCATCTCCTCTTTCATGTATTTTGCTACTAGGTTAGAGCAAAGAGTTCCAGCACCAGTATCGGTGTAGTAAAGGTAAACTTCTGTTAACTTGTAAGGTAGCTTTAAGCTTTCATAGTTTATTAATGTATTAAGTTCAGCACTCATTCCCTTTGGGTCTTTTCTTAAGCATTCGTACAGGCCAGAAAAAACTGGAGATTTCTCAAAGGCATGCTTCCCAGCTTCTTCGTCTTCTTTGCTTTTTGGCTCAGCTCTTGCCCAGCTTGAAACCTTGTACTTATCTTCAAGATTTTTTATCCCTTCGCACTTATTTACGTATTTGATTACGTTGGTTAGGATACTTGTTCCACATGTCATCAAAATACATCTTTTTACATCGCTTACCATAACTAAAACAAGTAAAGATAATATTTTAAGCTTTTTTGCTCTGCTGCAAGAGGCGAAGCTACTTGGTAAAAAATTTTGTTTGGTTAGTTTTTATGTTCGCATAATACTAGAAGCAACAGGGAGTACACTAGCAAAATTACGCTAATACTGGAATAAATATAAAACTACGACTCCAAGAAAATGCTATTGGTACTTTTTCTCCAGCCTAAATACGAATGGCTTCTCTTCGCTTTTAAGGTACCTTTCTTTTGTTACAACTTGAATTGCGGTTTTCTTTGAAAGTCTCAGCTCTCTTATCCTCCTTATCTCGTTTTCTTTCAGTACAAAAATTGTAGAAACAACTTTCCAGTACTCCCAGTCTGGAAGCTTTATCTTTTTTCCTTTCTTTATTAAGTTCGGTTGCTTTCTCCCTCTGAAGAATACAATTGTTTTGTCTTCAAGAACAAATATACTTCTAATCTTAGCATCAAACTTCATATACTACACAAAGCACGACTAGCATTTATATATCTTACGCAGTATCAACATCAAATTTTAAATACGCTACAAAACTTCAAATTATTTTTTACGAAGCTAAGAAACAAATCTACTCAGAATACTCTAGAGGAATATAGTTCACCATTCCAAGCCCAGCAGTTCTTCCGCCGCCAACGTTTGAGAACTGAGAAAACTTAAGAAGTGCATCTAAGTCTTTTGCAAATTTTTTGTTGAATAAATCTTCAGGCAAAGAATAGCCTACTTTTCCCATAAAACCAACAACCCACTTGTTTGCTTTCTCATGCTCATACAGCTTGTAAGTTTTTATTCCGTAAGGAAATCCAGAAATTGCAACGCCTC
>Ga0080004_1114139_pt1 | contig 9987 bp, 13 predicted proteins | sample WasSprMetagenome_FD_69207 | JGI IMG/M metagenome (GOLD analysis project Ga0080004, IMG submission 69207) | Sulfidic aquatic microbial communities from Washburn Spring, Yellowstone National Park, USA - WS (SPADES assembly) (version 2) | ecosystem: Environmental > Aquatic > Thermal springs > Hot...
CATGCTAAAATTATGGAGAAGAAGCTATATGAAAGGAGAAAGAAGGAGAGAAAAACCAATTGTAAGAGAAAGGTTTGTTAGGATAAAAGAAACTTTATACTCATATAAGAATGGAAATATAAAAGTTTCAATATTCATGGATTTGAAGACTTAAGAAAGAAAAATATGTTCAACCATTCAAAAGAACATAACAGAAGGATAGCGAAGATGAACTGGAAGATAATAACTTCCCTCATGAACTATAAATCTAGAACCACAATCCTCAACCCTAAAAATTCTACTAAAACATGCTCCAGATGTGGGAAGATAAATGCCCCGAAAGGAGCATCATACAAATGCAAGAAATGTGGGTTGAGGATAGACAGGCAGCTTAACGCTGCCGTAAACCTCTACCTTCAAATGGAGGGACTTCCCCACGACCCAGAATGGTTCGATAAGGTCGTGGGAGGGTTCGCCCTGACTGGGGAGGAGGCTGATGAGGGCTCCAATGAACTCGAGAGGAGCCCTAGGCTAATGAATCCCAAGAGCTATGTAAGTCAATCAAAGACTACATAGCTCAGAACCCCTGTCTCTCCAAATCATTCTCATCTAAGACTTCTTTTCCCAACCATTTCATCCTAAGCTTCCTGCAAGCTTCACAGAGACAAGGGTTTTGAGATAAGATCCTAGCATTTGGGTATCTCATGTAGTCCATATGGAGCCCGTCAACCTCATAGCTTTCTAGAATCTCCTCCGCAACCTTTATGGTCAGATCCCTGTTCTCCTTCCATGACGGACAGATCCACCCCTTAGCCCATTGGGGTAAATTAATTTCGGTTTTCGTTTTATAGGTGCGCTCTGGGAAAAGCCCGAAGAAGGGTGATATGCTTCCGAAGCCTATAATCGGATGAACTTCAACTCCTGAAGCCTTTCCTGCCTTTATAAGCTTTGAGAGCATATCAATGCTAGGTTTCGGAATAACCTTTGAAGTCCATAAAAGTTTCTTTTCCGTTGTAATGAAGGCAAAGTAAATGCTTATGCCAGCATCAGACATCCTTGAGAAAGCTGCGTTTATTATATTCTGATCGTCCCTCCCCTCCGAAAATTCTATATAAGGATGGCCCCAAACCGCTAGCTTCATGCTTCCCGTAAAATCATCCTCCCTTTTTTCTCCACAATTTTCATGTCGCTCTCAATCTTTTTATTTGAAGAAGATAAAGTTTATGGTTTAATTGGGGAGACCTGGCAACTTAAGGTTTACGTGTCTTCTTGTTTAAGTTTTTATGTTAAATATTAAGTCTCTGGTTAGGTGTTTTCGAGGGGGATAGGGTTCCATTAGAGCTTAAGATTCTCGGCTTAGCATTCCACATTCAGCCTTATGAAAGATGCTAGAGCTTTATCCGAGACCCATAGGTTTTCTAAGACTGCCGTTTTGAAGGTGGGTTAGGAGATTTAGCGGGAAGATTAATGTTAAGCCTTCCATGACATTTAGAAGGTTTATAGCTCAAAATGAAAACACATTAAAGTTAACGGCATGCTGGAACCTAACAATAAAACTATTCACATTACACTACAACCACGTAAGGAGGTAAGCTTAAGTTGCCACGTCCCCTTATCTTGCGGCGCAGCAACTTAAAAGTAAAGGCTTTCCATGTTAAGCTGCCAGGTTCATTTGCTTCCAAGAAATGTTTAAATAATCGATTAAGATCAATTTTTTTATCTATCCTTTCTAAGTGGGGTATAAACTTGAAGAAGATTGGGGAAGTTCTTCACTTAGGCCCAAGCAACAGGGCTATAGCGAAGATTGATAATCTCCCTAAGATTGGTACAACTGTCTTTGACGTCAAGAAGAAGCCAATAGGCGTAGTGATAGATATTTTTGGACCTGTAAAATCACCTTACATTGAAATTGAAGTCAAGAATAAGAGCCCCAAGAAAATAATTGGCTCACCCATATATATTATGCCTAAAACTAAAAAATTAGGGGGAAGAGATGAAAATGAGTGAAAATGAAGAAAGAGAGACTCTTCCCCCAATTTTTAGGGATATTCAGCGCTGTCCAGAGTGCGGCAGCACGAGGTTGATGCGTGATTACGATTCCGCCGAAATAGTCTGCATGGAATGCGGATATGTGGTAGATATGAAGATTGTTGATCAAGGTCCTGAGTGGAGAGCCTTTGATAATGAGCAACGGGATAAGAGGGCTAGAGTTGGCGCGCCAGTAACATTCACAATACATGATAAAGGCTTGTCTACGATGATTGATTGGCATGATAGGGATATTTTCGGCAAGAAGTTTGACGCTAACCAGAAAGCACAAATGTATAGGCTTAGAAAATGGCAGAGGAGGATAAGGGTTTCGGATGCTATAGAGAGAAATTTGGCATTCGCTCTTTCAGAGATAACAAAGATAGCGAATGTTCTATCTCTACCAAAAAGCATCTTTGAAACCAGCTCAATAATTTATAGGAAGGCTGTTAAGGAGCGTCTTATACGTGGAAGATCGATTCAGGGAATAAGTGCAGCCGCCGTTTATATAGCATGTAGGCAATGTGGTCTCCCAAGAACTTTAGATGAGATAGCTAATGCAGCGAATATAAGTAAAAGGGAGGTTGGGCGGAGCTATAGGTTCCTTGTTAAGGAGCTTAATCTCTCCATACCCCCACTCAAAGCAAGCCATTACATATCAAAATTCTCAAATCAACTTACAATGCAAGGGAAAGTTGAGGAGATTGCTAATAAAATCCTTTCAGTAGCATCCGAACTTAAATTGACGTCTGGAAGGGGCCCAACTGGTATAGCAGCTGCTGCGAGCTACGTGGCTTCAGTGCTGGTTGGCGAGAAACGAACGCAGCGGGAAATAGCTGAGATAGCAAAAGTAACTGAGGTTACGATTAGAAATAGATATAAGGAGTTAATAGAGCGCCTGATGTTTGTTGTAACACTTTAGTCCGCATATTTCATGTTCGATAAATATCCACGTATTTTAAGATAAGATTGTTGAAGTAGGGATCAGAGAATATTCTGCTGCACATCTGGCTTCCACAATTATTTCCTTCGGAAAACCACGAAATTATGTTGGAAGAGAGACTTTTACGCTAAGATAAAAGACATTTCGAAGATAGATGGTTGGGAAACGTGGTTCCAGGTTTTCTCATAGTCCACTTTCATTAAGGTTATTTTGCATCTAGCAAACCTCTTCTCGTTGATTGGCTTCTCTCATGCTGTAGAGTGCAAGACTACTAGGTCTCCCACTACCCAAAAAGGTTAATCCAACCCCTCTCAAAGTCACTTAATAAAAACGCATCTAAACCTCAGCATGCCTCCTCCAATAAAACAGCAGCTGAGGGCCATTATAGAATTTCAATAGACAAAATTATATAGTGGATAAGAAAGAAGGGAGAAACTATGGAGGATGCGCTTAGTTCAAACACACGCGTTTTGAATGGCTTAAACAGGTTAGTGAAACATATCAATCATCTTAAGGAGAGCAATGTCAAGCATCTTGTTGAAAGTAGAATAAAAGAGTTTAAAGAGAACAGAAATAAGCCTATCACTGAAATTTTTAAGGAACTTTGCTTTTGCATATTGACAGCAAAATTTAGCGCCGAGAAAAGCATAAAGATTCAGAGGATAATTGATGATGGTTTCATAAATCTTTCGGAAAATGAGCTGGAGGAAAAACTTAGATTTTTAGGGCATCGATACCCGAAATTAAGAGCTAAGTACATTATTGAAGCAAGAAAAGCTATTCACCAACTGAATAGAATCTTAAATTCACCTCTCAACGAGGAAGATTTGCGGGAATGGCTCGTAAAGAATATTAGGGGACTAGGCTACAAGGAAGCAAGCCATTTTCTCAGAAACATAGGTTTCATGAATCTGGCGATAATAGACTTTCACATAATTAATCTATTGTTAAAGTACGGGTTAATTGATAAGCCGAGAACGTTAACAAGACGCAGATACATGGAAATTGAGAAAGTGCTTAATAAGGTGGCTGAGAAAACTGGGCTTAGATTAGGAGAGTTAGACTTATATTTATGGTATATGGAGGTAGGAAAAATTTTAAAGTAGTAGTCAACGTCGATCCATGAGTTTAAAATTTATCCTCGCATTTTTAAGCGTCATAAAAGATTGATTTTTATCAAAAAATTGAGTTTACCTTCAAATAAAAAGTATTTTAAAGTCTTAAATTCAGAAAATAACGATAAAAAATGATTTTATTTTGTAAATAAGGAAAATTCATTCCTTATTTACAAAAAATTTTTAGCACATTTCCCTGCCCTTTTTAGTAAACATTTATTTGATTCCCATATCTCAAATTGATTTCCGGATGGTGAACCGCCATGTCTAAGAGGAGAAAGACTATACCGGAAGAGGAGGAGGAAGAGGAAGAAGAGGAAGAATGGGAGGACTGGGGCGAGGAAGACTGGGAAGAGGAAGAATGGGAGGAAGAGGAAGAAGAGGAAGAATGGTAAGTTCGTCACCCCATAAAGCGAATAATAATTCCGTCATTATATTTTTGTCTTTCCCTTAAAATATTTTAGTTAAACTAGTTACGTAAGTGAAATTGTTTTTAATGATTGCAATCTTCTTATTGCCGAGTAGACTTTCATAATCTCTTTTGCGAAGTCTACTCTCAGCCACTTCTCATAAAACATGGCTATTTTTCTCAGAGAGACAAAATCGCTATAAAGTTTTTTCTCTTCTTCAATTAGACGTTTTCTATCTATTTGCTTCTCAAATAGTGCTCGCATAAGATTTTTGTATCCATCCAATATTTTTTCCGTTTTCTTTGCAACCCTTAATTTAACTCTTTCAAGCAGTATGCTTGTGGCTTCGGTACTGTTCACAATTATGATTCTAGGGATTATTTTTGCATCTCTATCATTCTCCTTCATGAGAGAGAAAAGATAATTGATGTTGAAGGCATCACCTTTCTTCCTACTGTATTGGTTGTTATTTTGGCAGAAAGCGTAAACTGACCGACATAACTTTACATATGGTGCTTTTCTGAGCAGACCCCTTATTTTGCCGCTTTCGTCTTTTTCAGCATTATAAATGGCAATAATAAGGCTGCCTAAATCAATTATGTTTCCTTCAGCATCATACATGGGCTTTCTGATGTCTCTAATTCTCCTCAATAATATTGGTTGATTGTCACTAACAACTTTTAAAACTTCATCAATTCTACGCTCATTTGCTTCCCAAAATGAGCTGCATATACGCTTGCAACCCAAAGTTTCAAGGCGCTTAGGTATTAAACTTCTATTTTTATATTCCTTCGAAGCTCTGTAAACGATGTAGAAAACCATTCAAACACCTTACCCCAAATACTTGCTTCTTTCAGATTAGGCTAAAGTAAACTTCAATGAGAAATCAATCTCCTCCCTCATCTATTTTAAACCCATAATTAAAACTTTTCAACCCTTATTTTGGGAATCTAGCATAAATTTTTATCGCTAAACTTGACATTAAAACCTTTATAATGCGAATAACCATGCTTATTTAGCGCTTTCCTCACCTCTATCACTATGCAAAATTTTAATTATTTTCACAATCTTTTCCGGCGGTATCCTCTCAGTATTTATGGCTATATCAAATGGAGGAAGCTTCAATATATCCGCACCAAATAATTGGCGCGTTAACTTCGCAATTTTTACGATCCTCTTCTTCAATTCTTTTAAGCATAACGAAGTCGGGTTTGCCATGTTCTTCAATTTATTTCTGCATTCTCTCATCTTTCGGTGCAACTAACAGGATTATTAGCCCTTTATCTTTAGCTGCGAAGATAGCTGGTTCCCCTCTCTATAATCGCAGCCCTGTTCATTTTAGCGTGAACCTCATCAATTTCCCTTTAATCTTTTCATCACTGCTAGTAGGCGATGATGAAAAGATTAATCAGCTCCAAGAAATTCCTTAACGAAAAGTATGTCTAAACCACCACTTAATCCAGCTATCACCGTTAAACTTAAATCCTTAATCATCAGCACCAATGTTTCCTTTAACCGTAGACTTTATTGTTGAAACCATATTTGTTAGCGGGTTGCCTATCATAGTTAGGATAAAAGTAAAAGTGGAACACTTAATAAACTTCTCCTTCGATTTAGCAGATCAACATGAAAGCATCACACATATCAGGTTGCTACATACCAAAAAGATAAGAAAACGTATTTCTTTTATAATTTCGGAAAAGTTAAATGCTGAAAAGGTGGGAAAAATAATTGGCAATTAGAGTTGGCATAGTTTTTAACTTGCCTACTAAGCCAGTAAGGGGTGAAGGTATTGACTATATAGCTGAAACCGAAGTTTTAGATCAGGTGAACGCCGTTCGAGACGCTTTAATAGAGCTTGGCTTTCAATATGAATTGCTCCCTATTAAGGATGATCTGGAGGAATTCGTTAAATCTCTAAAACTCTATAAGCCTGATGTTATTGTGAATCTCTGTGAGGGTTTTATGGGTGAAAGCGGGTTTGAAATGCATGTGCCAGCAATACTTGAAATCTTAAAAATACCGTATACTGGCTCAAACCCGTTAGCTCTTGGATTATGTCAAGATAAGGGCTTAGCAAAAGATATTTTAAGGGCCCACAATGTGGCGACACCAAATTATCAAATAATGGAGAAGCCCGAAACTTTAAAGCGGGAAATGCATTTCCCGCTAATAGTTAAACCATTAAGGGAGGATGCCAGCATAGGGATATCTAAACATAGTTTTGTTAGAAATTATGCGGAGCTTAAGAGGCAGGTGAATTACGTGAATAGGGTTTATAAGCAGCCGGCCCTCGTAGAGGAATATATAAGTGGAAGAGAATTTAATGTGTCCATCCTAGGAAATGAGGAGCCAACCATTCTACCAATATCTGAAATAATGTTTGGCTTCGAGAATGAACCAAAGATAGTTAATTATGCGGCTAAATGGCTTAAAGATAGCGATGAGTATGCTAAAACTAAACCAGTATGTCCGGCTGAATTAGATGTTGAAGTAAAAAGCCTCATTGAGGAGAACGCCTTAAAAGCATATAAAGTTCTAAGATGTAGGGATTATGCGCGAGTAGACATACGCCTAAAGAATGAAACAAAAAAACCCTATGTTCTCGAAGTTAATCCAAACCCGGACATATCTCCAGAAGCCGGCTTCGCTCGATCACTAAGAGCTGCTGGAATAACATTTAGGGAATTTGTTAAGATGATACTAGGTTTCGCCCTTAAAAGAGCCGGCAGAGATCTTCCATGATAAGCTAATTTTCACGGTATCTTCACTAGGGATCTTTTCTTGAATAAATGTTGAAGCCCGTATCTTTTCAGAGCCTGCCAAAGTATTGTGCAGATTAATTGATCATAGGTGAAGCCAGCCGCCCTAGCGGCTTCCGGAAGACATGAATGCGCTCTTGGATCTGGTATTAAGCCCGGTAAAGGATTTACTTCTAAAATTTTAGGCGTTCCCTCACCATCCAACCTAATATCTATACGGCACACATCCCTACACTCTAAGACTTTAAAGGTTTTAATGGATATTTCTTTTATGTAGTCTTCAAGATCTTTTGGAATTTCAGCTGGACACCTAAATATGTCTAGCGGGTTTTCAGGAGTATCCCAAATCCACTTAGCCTCATAAGAGTATATGGGGTTCACCGAATTTGGTAATTTATTAAGTTGTATTTCAACTATTGGCAAAACTACTGGTTCATCGTTTCCTATTAATCCAACAGTAAACTCCCTGCCAGGCACAAACTCCTCAACTATGGCGGGTTGCTTATAATTCTCTATAAGCCAAGAAACCTGCCTTCTTAAGCTCCCTTCATCTCTTACGAGAGATTTGCTTCTAATCCCCTTACTCGAACCTTCAAGTAAGGGTTTAACAATGAGTGGGAATTGTAAGTCGCCATCAATCTTCTCATATGGACTCTTAAAAACCTGGAATTTAGGTGATGGAATACCATATGAATTTAAAATCTTATGCGTTAGGGCTTTGTTAAGGCATATTGCTAACGTTGCTGGGTTAGAGCCAGTGTATGGGATACCCAACATCTCTAATATTGCTGGAATATGAGATTCACGGCTCTCACCACGCAATCCCTCAGCAATATTGAAGACTATATCAAGCTTTAATTTACGTAGTTTAAAATATGCTCTCTCATCAGCTTCGATCTTTACTACTTTACATCCACCTTTTTTTAGAGCTGAGGCAATAGCATTAACGGTACTTTCATCATCAAACTCTACATAAAAGTCTTCCGGTATGTTTTCACTGCCCTCAACTTTTCTTCTAAGATTATATGTTAAGCCAACCTTGAGAGTCATCGCAGGTCAATCTCTAACCTTATAAACTCCTCCCCTCAACATGCTGCTTAGATGCTCTAAATAACGGATAGATTTCTCCACTCGTCTCCTCAGGAGGTATTTGTGGGTAAACGTATATCTTCCCTTCATAATTTCTTAGAATTATTTTTTCATCATCCATTGAAATGACATAGTTAGGTTGAAGCGGTATTTTTCCGCCGCCGCCAGGAGCATCTATTACAAAGCGCGGCACGGCTAGCCCGGAGGTTTTTCCAATAAGGGCTTCAAGTATTCTTAATCCAACCTCAACTCTAGTTCTGAAGTGATATGTCCCTTTCACAAGATCCATTTGGAAGAGATAATAGGGTTTAACGCGTATTTTAAGCAGCTTCTGGACTAGGTTCTTCATAACCTCTGGATCATCATTTACGCCCTTAAGTAGAACCGATTGATTCCCAAGAGGTATTCCAGCGTCAGCTAGTAGCCCACATGCCCTCTCAGCCTCCTCAGTTATTTCTCGAGGATGCTCGAAGTGGACATTTACATACAATGGATGGTATTTTTTGAGCATCCGACAAAGTTTCGGCGTTATTCTCTGTGGTAGTGTGCATGGAACTCTAGTGCCTATCCTAAGTATTTCAACGTGCGGCACTTTCCTAAGCTTCTCCAGCAAAAACTCTATCTTTTCATCAGGTAACATAAATGGGTCTCCGCCGGAGAGAAGCACATCTCTTATAGATGGGTTTCTACGAATGTAGTCGATCTGCGCTAGGTAAATATCATCTGAGAACTTTATTGACGGTTTACCAACCATTCTCTTCCTAGTGCAAAATCTGCAATATGTTGCGCAGCTGCTTGAGACGCACATTAAAACCCTATCTGGGTATCTGTGTACTAGTCCCGTAACCGGGCTATCTTCCTCCTCATTTAGCGGGTCCTCATATCCATATGGATCTTGAAGCTCCAATGGGCTTGGTATACACTGCTTCCATATAGGGTCATCAACTTCCTCTATAAGATTAAAGTAATATCTTGAGACAAACATTGGATACTTCTCGGCAACAGCCTTAATGGGGTTTATATCAATTTTAAATCTTTCAAGAATCTGTTCTGGTCTAGTTATACTCTTCTTGAGAATACCTCTCCAATCTTCCATCATTTTCTATTTCGCGCGCTCACTGTAGCACGCTTAGGTGCTACAAGAAATAATGTATGCACAACATAATCAATATTTAAATTTTTCTATCAACATTTTTAGGAGTGGCAACTTAAGCTCACCTCTCTCATGTGATTGCAGTATAATGTGAATAGTTCTATTAGTAGGTTCCAGCATGCCATTAACCTCCTGAACTCCTTACTCCTATTAAATGGGTTTAATATTGTTGAAGAATATTTTTCCTCCGCTTGAATGATGAGTATGCAGGCTTCTATCTCCGAAAGGATTCAGCATTATATGGTAAGCCAAGCTCCTCCAGCGCCTGCCTAAGCCATGGAGCACTATCAACAATGAAAGGTTGGCTTACCATCACAATACTTCAAAACTTCACGTATAAACTGCTCCGCTACTAATCCATTCCTTAATGGGTAAACCCTCATAGATGCTGCATAAACCTCATACCCATTAACTTTAACGCATGTTTCATCTAGGGCTATTACCCTCCTAAACAAGGATTACCCTTAACCTCCCCGCTAACCCCCCCAACCACCCCCCAACACAGCAG
>Ga0080004_1121537_pt1 | contig 9987 bp, 7 predicted proteins | sample WasSprMetagenome_FD_69207 | JGI IMG/M metagenome (GOLD analysis project Ga0080004, IMG submission 69207) | Sulfidic aquatic microbial communities from Washburn Spring, Yellowstone National Park, USA - WS (SPADES assembly) (version 2) | ecosystem: Environmental > Aquatic > Thermal springs > Hot...
GTATAATTATAGCTATGCTAGTATTCAGCGTAATCCTACCACTCATACTATACTACCAGAGGATAGCAGAATACAATACAGCACAAGCAGAAATAGGAATAAAATACCTAGAGGAACAGGCAAGGGAAATGCTGAACGTTAGAGCTCTATCACTAGATGAAGTAACACCCTCTCCTGGTCGTCCTGTGATCGAAGCCGTGAACGTAGGCTCCATACCTGTAACCTTGAAGAGGATATGGCTTATCAAAAGTTCTAAAGTCGATATGCTAATAGACCTCTCCGAAATAGATCTTATCGATCTAGCTTTAAACGGAGAAAATCTACCAGGAGGAGAAGTACCTACACTACAACCAGGATACACTTTAAGAATAACCGTGAAAATCATAAGTTTAGAAGATGCTGAAAACTACGTTTTCTATCTAGAATCAGATAGAGGGATACTACATCCGAGAAGAGGAGTGCAGCCGCTCATACCTAGCGAAAGCGAAGAATTTCCTGAAAACCTCTCAGAGATATTAGGCCCTACATTCCTCGACTTCTTCTCCTTCAGATGGTATCTATACGATGGAAGATCTCTAACCCCATGGCCGTATGGCTACGAAAGCTTCACCATACCTACTGGATCTACGGTTGCGTTTGGAGTCTACGTATGTAATAAGGATCCTCTAAAGAGGACTATAAGGTTAGATGAGTATACGCATATGTGGATGTACTACTCTGGTTCTGGAGGAGAGCTTAAAAAGAGTGAATTCTACATAGTGGGTGTCGATACTTACGGTGGAGTCTATCCTTACGATCCCAATAACCCTATCACCATAGATTACGATCAAGTGGCTCTCCTAGTATTCGCAGCAAAAGATCCTGGAAGTGCTCGGGGAAATAATGTACCTAGTAGCGGGGGTGTAGGTTATACAAATCTTCTTATTCATGGCTTCGTCGATGGTCTTCCGTTTTCTCAGAATGTACCCTTCGTAGGGATAACGTTTACTTAGTGTATCACGATGCTTCTATATCATTTTAGGATAGTTACATTCTTACTTAAATTATCAGAATAGCGTATAGTTGAATTAATCTTTATTGTTTTATATCATCGAGCTATACTTTCAGGTATGTATATATCTGGTGATGTTTAAGATAGTTAACCTTTTAATAGGGGTTATCTATCGATTTATATAGCGTATGGAGGTCTGCTATACAGCGGTGTTCATGTATGATGCTCTACGTATAGTTAAGCTACGCTGTGAGGTGTATGGGTGTGTTTGATCGTAGGTGTCAGGCTGGTGTTGTAGGCGGTATAATTATAGCTATGCTAGTATTCAGCGTAATCCTACCACTCATACTATACTACCAGAGGATAGCAGAATACAATACAGCACAAGCAGAAATAGGAATAAAATACCTAGAGGAAGGAGCTATAGAGCTGTTGGATGCGAGGGGTCTTCCATATTACCGTATCGTTTCCACCGGCTATCCGGTTATCGAAGTTTCGAATATAGGCTCCATACCCGTAACCTTGAAGAGGATATGGCTTCTAAAGGCTTCCGCTATCGCTAAGATGATAGATCTAACCGGTGATAATGATTTAATCAAAGATTTATATCTAGAGGGTAGAAGCTTGAAGGGGCTTCGCACACTTCCAACCCTACAGCCAGGAGACACTATAAATATAACATTGAATATGAACCTGATCGAAGCGATAAACTACTACTTCTTCATAGAATCGGATAGAGGAATACTACATCCGAGGGAGATGGCGCAGCTACTCGTACCTGGAGGTCCAGAATTCGGAGAACCCCAAAACATCCTAGGCTCCTCAAGAATATACTTCTTCTCCTTTAGATGGTATCTATATAACGGTACGAGTGGTAGTCTAACCCCATGGCGAGACGGCTACGTAAACTACACGATACCTGTAAATGCTTTAAGTAGTGGAGGGGGCGGCGGGAAAGATAAAAAGCATGATGGCATCGTATTTAGCGTCAGAATCCTGAATATGGATTTCTACGAACGGAATATTATACTAGATGGGGATACGCATATTTGGATATACTATTCTGGTGGAGGTGCTCTTCAGAAGTGTAAGTTTCATATAGTAGGTGTCGATGAGGGTGGTAATGTTAAACCTTATGTTCCCATCACCATAGGATATGGTACAAGCGTTACGGTATACTTCTTAGCAGAAAGTGAGGAAGTACCCCAACCTGGACGTGGGAAGATTCTAATAGGCTATGGTAATCTCCTTATCCATGGCTTCATCGGTGACCTTCCGTTCTCTCAGAATATACCCTTCGTAGGGATAACGTTTGTAAATTTACAAAAGTAGTAAAAATGATTATTTCTATTTGATATATAAAATATTATTTTAAATTTATTAAATGATACACATCTGTGTTATGGTATGTGTGTTGTTTATATTTTATTTCTATTTTCTTCGTTGTGCATCGTTATTTTATCTATTAGTGTTTGTATCGATGTTTCGAATGCTGCGTATATGGTTTTTCCTGCGTCGTATAGTAGTATTAGTGAGAATGTGAAGGCTGCTATCGTTAACGCTATGCTCAGCCATCCTCCCACCCCGGGTATCGATGATGTTAGCGGTGTCGTTATGGATATGGCTATGGCTAGTAGGAATACTATGGCTATCTCTTTCAACGCTCTTATTATCGATGGGCTTCTATCAGGGTTGAATCCAGGTATACGCTTCAGCAGCGTATTCGATGCTATATCCACCAATCTTATGAGGTCTAGTATTATTCTTAGGGCTATGAAGAATAGTATCACCGTAATCATCAGGGTTAACGCTGCTACTACCGTGAACCCCTCCTGCGGTATAACCGTTAGGATCGATGGGATGTTTATGTTTAGGAAGCTTAGAGCTAGTATCATGAGGGCTAGTATTCCTATGTTAGCTAGTATCCTCAGTATCCTACCTTCGATCTCCCTCTTCAACCTCTAACTATAACCCTCCTAGAGACATGTATATTTATATTCTATCCATGAGCGTATCCATAGATCAGGTTTATAAATCCTAGCCTGATTATCGGCTATGTTGTATCGAGGTATGTCTAGGGATCATCTAGAGGAGTCTAGGATACGTATATTGAGAGCCTTGGAGAGGAGGGTTATCCTATCATCCTTCGGATCCGGGTTTATAAGCCCCTTCATATCTATCTACGCAGCTCAGCTTGGAGCCTCACCTACAGAGCTAGGCTTGGTTCAAGCTATAAACTCCGTCTCCCCTAGCATAGCTCAGATACCATGGGGTTTCGTAGTGGATAGGATTAAGCGTTGCATACCGTTCATAGCTCTCGGAAGCCTACTCTACGGATCTATACTCCTACTACTAACCGTTACGAGCGGGGTTAGGGATTTCATACCCGTGATACTATCGGCCTACATACTCCTAGCTATGGCTGCACCGGCTTCGAGCTATCTTCTAGGAGAGTATTCCACAGGATCTGATCGCGGTAGGATTATGGCTAGGCTTAACGCTATGGCTTCCATGGGTAGTATGCCTGCGACAGTCCTATCCGGATATATGATCTATAGGATGGGAGGATCGATCGAGGAGATGTACCGTATACCTTTAATCCTATGCTTCGTATTCAACCTAGCAGCAGCTCTAGCCGTCTTCAGGGTTAGGGAGGAGCATATCGACGGTCAACCGTCATTCTCGATTAGGGAGTGGGGTAAAGCTTTGAAGACTAATAGATACTTCAGTAAGCTATGCATACTATCCGTATTCCAAGGCTTCTCTATGGGTTTAGGCTGGCCTCTATTCACCCTAACCATAGTTAAGGTTGTTAAAGCCGATATGTTCCAGGTATCCCTTCTAAACGTTATCAGCGCTTCCACGGCTATAATCGTACGTAGATCCACGGGTAGGCTTGCCGATAGGGCTGGGCGTAAACCCCTGATAATCATAGGTAGGGTTGGATTATTCCTCATACCCCTCATATACGCTGTAGCTAGATCCATAAACGAGCTTATACTAGTAAACTTCGTAGTAGGGATACTGACGGCTGCATCCGATGTAGCTCTATCCGCATACCTACTAGACATATCTCCCAGAGGTATGAGGGGCTCCTATACAAGCCTATACAACGCCGTAGCCGGATTATCATCGTTCATAGGATCCACCGTAGGGGGATGCCTACTAGACTCGCTTATAGCTATGGGCTACGGATTCCAGGAGTCCATGACGATCATGTACATAGTATCGATAGTAGGTAGGATAGCCTCCGGGATACTATACGTAACGATAGAGGAGCCATACAAGTATCCAGCTAAATTCGAAGAGGAGCTTAAACGTATATTCGAGGAAGAGGTGGAGGCTGTGGAGAAGATGATAGCCGAATACAAGCAGGTGGAGGATGAAGATCTGGAATGGTTCGAAAGACTGTCAGATCTAAGCTCTAGGAGATAGGCGTATCCACCATTCCAGGATCGATGATATTAGAGTAATCGGGTTTAAGCATACGGTTTCGAAGCTACCAGGAGGGTTGAGGGATACCTAACGAGATTGGAGGGGGTTTGAAAGGCTCCCAGGAGCGGTGGAGTTCATCGATGTAACCCTCCCCTAGGATATGCCTAGCTGCGTCTACCCCCTCCCCCCTGGTTTTTCCATAGTATTTCTCCATACCCTGATCCATAAACCCTGTACAGCACCTTGAGGAGGCTCCATATCCTATCTCGAGTAAAGCCTTTAACCCCTACCCGTGGATCTATCCTTAGGCGGTGGTATAATTGGCGTATGAGCCTATCAGGGTTGGGATAGGTGGTCTAGGTAGGAGTGGCTGGAATATTCATGCACGAATATTCGAGGAGCTATCCGGCATGTATAGGGTTGTAGCCGTAGCCGATCCTTTAGAGGGTAGGAGGAGGGAGGCTTACGCTAAATTCGGCTGCCGCACCTACGAGGATTTCCAAGGTTTAACCGAGGATGACGATGTGGAGCTTGTAATCGTAGCTACCCCAAGCTATCTACACGCGCCTCACACCATAGCCGCCCTAGAATCCGGTAAGGATGTAGTATGCGAGAAGCCTATGGCTTCAAACCTCTCCGAAGCCGACGCTATGATAGAAGCCTCCCGTAGAACAGGTAGGATGCTTACCATATTCCATAACAGCCTATTCGCCCCCAGACTACCTTAAGGTTAAGGAGATAATCCGATCGGGTAAGCTTGGAAGAATACTTATGATCAAGATCTACAATCATAGCTTCGGTAGACGCTGGGATTGGCAGACTCTGAAGAAGTTCGGCGGAGGAGAGCTTAGAAACAACGGTGTACACCTCATAGCTCAAGCACTACAACTAATCGGCGATACAGATCTAGATATATCCTGCGATCTAAGGAGAGCCCTAGCCCTCGGAGACGCTGAAGACCATATAAAGCTATTACTGAAACCGAGATCACAGGATTCTCCGCTCGTAGATATAGAGATGACGAGAGCATGCGCATACCCGCAGAATAGATGGCTCGTTATGGGCACCCAAGGAGGATTGGTAGGAGACTCCAACGTTATCAGATGCAAATACTTCAACCCAGCATCACTGCCGCCTAGAAAAGTCGAGATCGAACCTACACCCGACCGTAGCTATAACCGCGAAGAGATACCATGGATAGAAGAGGAACATCGTATAGGGGAAGCAGTATCCAGCGGTATAGCATTCTATAGAAAGCTATACGAAACTATAAGGTTCAAGGCACCACCCCCAGTTCCGCTAGAGCTAGCTCGTAAAGTTATGTGGATCGTAGATAGATGCTTCGAGCTATCAAGTTAACCCTAACTATAAAACCGGTTAGATACTCTACCTAATCGATGTCGCCGCAGCTTCTACCGCATCGTCGATAAGAGTATTTCGGTAATACCGTGAAACCCTCCTAGATGATTATAAACCCTTGAAGGCATACCTCGCCGTAGCAGATGCCAAACAGCATACCGGGATACCTAGGTCTACTTATCGGGGACCACTAGAGGTAGCTTCCCTACCTTATAGGCGTTAACCGCGTCTCAACCCCATCCTTGGATGTATCCACCTCTACGGCGTAGAGCTCTGTCCTAGGTTTAACTCCATAGAGTAGGAGAGCTCCATGCTCCCTAGTAAGCTTCAGATGCATCCTGGATATCGATGGTAAGATATCCCGCATCATTTGATATATAGGTTTCGCTACGACTATGTTCAGAGCATCGATTCTTCGAACTTCGGCTATGCTTAAACTGATCATCCTAATGGAATTCTCCAATCCGTATCTAGCTATTAAGCTATCCATCCCGGTTACCACGAGCGGCGGCTTCCTACCCTCCATAAATCTACGTATATATTCGAAGAGGCGGTTGTAATCCTCACGGATATCCTTTCCCTCAAAGGTGATCATGTATGGATGCTCCGCCCCCTCGATCCCTGAGCTAACCTCCGCAACCCTTAGAAGCTCCTCTATCTTATCAGGACATTCGATATACCTGCCGTAGGATATAATATCTTTAACCGTAGTGTTCAACGGTGGGATGATGATAACGGGTCTATGTTTACAGATAAAGCTATAAACTAATGGAAGTATTAGGCTGAGCTGATACCCGGTATCCTCCACCCTAGGATCTACCTCTAAGATTACCGTCGAACCTTTAGGGTATCCTCCTATAGCTCTATCCAAATCCTTAATACCGGTGGTGTATGCTTCTTCCGATGGATCTTCAGGTGGCGGCGCAAGCTTATACCCCTCTAGCTTCGGTAGCGTAAACGGTGGGAACACCTTAACCCCACCGCTTAACGTGAAAATGAACTTATCCTCCTTAAGCTCCCTACCTCTTAGCTTAGCTATCGCTAAATCTCTTAGAGGTCTTCCGTCGAGAAGCCTCCTTCTAAGGATTAGTACGGCATCCGCTATGAATTCTTCTATCCCAAGCCCTATCCGTCTACCGCCTATAGGTACCTCCTCTACGAGTATGGTCGTGCAGCCTAGATCCCTAGCAATCCTATACAGTATGCTGTGAACGAATATACGTAGCTCAGCTTCATCCTCGAATGTATGAGCTAGAGCTGTGAATGAATCTATCGCAAGCCTCCTAGCCTTCAATCTATCGACGGCTTCGATTATAAGCTCAGCTACACCGGATACACCAAGCTTACCGATCTGCGGTAGATCTAGGTACGTGAACCTACCATCCCTCTCGAGCTCCTCGAAATCTAAACCCACCCCCCTCATATTAGAGTAGAACCTGAGCTTATCCTCTATGAAGCTGACGTAAACCCCGGGTTCACCATACCTATAGGCCCCCTCATACAGTAGCTTAGCCGAAAGCATAGTTTTACCAGCACCAGGATGCCCAGCTACGATTATCAACCCACCTCTAGGTAACCCTCCTAAAACCCTATCAAAGCCATCCCAACCAGTAGAGGTAAGCCTATCCATCATAATCCCTCCCTCGTAGGTATAGACGGGTTACTAAACCCGTTAACCTCGGATAACTTAACAAACACACTTCTAAGAGCATCCTTATCGCCGCCCCTAACTATGTGTAGGAATTGATCGAAGGATATGCCTAGCTCCATCCTAGCCTTAAGGTAATCATACACAGCTCTGAATATGAATACAGCCCCATACCCGTATATCTCCTCGACCTTCTCATAAACTCGAGCTGGATCTTCGAGGAAAACATCGAATAAACCTCTGCTTAACTTCCTACCTACATAGAAGGCGAATAATTGGTAAAAATCTCTACTGAATCCGGAGGATAATGCTTCATGAAAAACTTCCTCGACTACATCCCTCAGCGGGGCTTTACGCCTCATACTTTTTTTAAAAAAAAATCTTGTATATAAAACTTATTTCGCTCCATAATTTCAGGGCGAAAGTCCAGTTACATATGAACTTTTCGCAACATTTATAAGTAAGCCTAATGTCGAGCCTATGTCCAGCCAAGTAGCAGTTGGACACGCCCACAACTTCATAGCGATGAGTTCCGATTTATAGAGTTGACGGTTATATCGCTATGAACGGTAAGGCTGTGGTTAAACGTAGGCCTGGCTATTACTCTCTATGAGATACGCGGTTTAGGGTAGCTCTCACGTTTGGGAAACCTTACCTAGGTAGCCTAATGTTTATAGCCCCATGGGGAGGTTTGCGGTGTAGACTATAGGTTGGAGGAGTATATCTCTCGAATCGTAGGATGCATACTATATAAGTGTAGGTGAACGAAACGATATATAGGTCAGCTTCTCAGCTTAAACCCGATAGCAGATAGCTTCGGTAGAGATTTATGGACGCGTATAAACGGAAGCTAAACATTACTAGAGAGAAGACTGTAAACGGGCCTAGAATAGATGAGTAACTCATCAACACATAATATAGCTAGCCTTCCAGAATAGTGAACGGCGTTATATCCCCCAAAGCCTTTAATATCCATATACCCCTCTCTCTAGCCTTCCTCACAGCCTCGTCTGTAGCTAAACACGTATAGACCAATACAACCTTCTTAGGTTTCAGCTTATCCGGATAAAGCTTCTCCAACCTCTCCACCTTACCTATGAATCTATCTAGACTTCTAACCCCCAACCTTACAGTAGCTTCACCTATAACGCATAGATCCCTAGATACACCATAGATATCGATTTCAAGCATGGGAAGACGGAGAATATCCAAATCGACTTCATAACCCATCTCCCTCAACCTACTCCTAAGAACCTCCCTAGCCTCCTCCTCGATATCTAACGTAACCTTCTCAAGAGTCCTCTCAACCCTTGATAGCCTAGCCTCCATCCTCTTAACGACGCTAAGCATATCCCTAAAATCACGTCTAAGCCCAGCTATCTCCTGTGCGTGCATCGCTAGTATCTCATCATGCCTCTTAAACCCCTCCATCATATCCTCCCTAAGTTTCGCTAGCTCGGCTTCATGCCTATCTAATCTCTCGAGTATATCAGTGAATATCTCTTCATGCCTGTCTAGACGCTTGAAGATCTCTATGAATAGCTGCTCATGCTTATCAAGTCTACCTAGTAGCTCGTTAAACTTCTCGTCATGCTTCTCAAGACGCTTTAGAATCTCATCTAAACCTATAAACCCGGCTACGGCGTAACGGAACTCTAAATCTTCTTCAAGAAGTTTAAGGAACTCTCTCTTAAGCTCTGAAAGCAACTATAGACCCTCCAGACCTTTATTGATCCACTCTAGCATATAAACCGTTCCCCTCTGGAAGCAACCTACCTAATCTTCCTTAGAAGATCGATGTCATGCATATCTCATTTTTCATTCAATTAGGTTGAACGAAAATAGTGGAAGGCTAAGTCCCGTACGAGGTATACGAACAGTTGAACATTGAGACCCCAAACCCATTCTAGGTCTGGGTTTCCATAGTTTCCACTCTATATTTTCTCCATACCTACCATCTCTAGAGGATGCTGGATAGAGTAGCTCTAGAACTCTATTCTCCTACCTGCTTCCTCATCTAGCTTGTATCCTGGGAAATCTTCTATCAGCCTCTCTATCGTTTCTGTGAATCGATCTATAAGTTGTTTAACTATGCTCTTCTCCATAGAATCCTTTCTAACTACTAAATCGTATCTCTCGTAGCCTATGGGTGTGAACTCTAGACCGTACCTCTCGGCTACGTATCTAACCGCTACCCCTACATCCACTATACCCTTGGATACAAGGTATGCTACAGCTTCATGAGTCTTCACCTCGAAGTTATACCCTTTAACCATAGCTTTCAGCTTCTCAGGCTCTATACCCCTCCTCTTAGCTTCTCCTTCGAGTAGCGTATCTACTAGGATCCTCGTACCGCTACCTGGATTCCTATTAACGAAGCTTAAACCTCTATCGATTACATCGCCTATAGACGCTACCTTTACGCCTTCCCTCCTATATACGAAGCCCTGCTCACGTAGATAACCTCTGACAAGTACTACATCCTTCAAACCCATCCTCTCTATGAACGGTACGTTATACTCGCCTGCCTCAGGGTCGAGTATATGCACTCCTG
>Ga0080004_1109783_pt1 | contig 9985 bp, 7 predicted proteins | sample WasSprMetagenome_FD_69207 | JGI IMG/M metagenome (GOLD analysis project Ga0080004, IMG submission 69207) | Sulfidic aquatic microbial communities from Washburn Spring, Yellowstone National Park, USA - WS (SPADES assembly) (version 2) | ecosystem: Environmental > Aquatic > Thermal springs > Hot...
ATATCTCTAATACGCCATTTTTCATTAAATGAATATTTTACCATTGTAAAATAAAAAATAGACTTAAACTAATTAAAAAAGATTTTTTCTACAAGCCCCTTTTACTGGAAAACTTTTTATAAAATACCAATTTAAATATTTAGATTTTTCTTGTTTTTCTAAAATATCTTTAAATGCCCAAAAATCTTTAGATGAATGATTGAATACTCCATCTAAAATTATTTTAATACCATTTTTATGAGCTTTAGAAACTAGTTCTTTCAAAGTATTTATATCTCCGAAATGTTCATCGATTTTCATGTAATCTATTACATCGTATTTATGATTTGTTTTTGATTTAAATATTGGAGTTAAATATATTGCTGTAATACCAAGCTCTTTAAGATAAGGCAATTTTTCTATTATTCCTCTCAAATCTCCACCAAAAAAATTATTTCTAGTCGGTTTACTACCCCATTCTACTGTTTTTGGAGGATCATTGTTTGGATCTCCATTATAAAATCTATCTGGAAAAATCTGATAAAAAATAGCATGCTTAACCCATTCTGGTGTCTCAAAAATTTTTGTTTTTCTTAAATTGAAAGTAAATGGTTTCCCAAAATTTTTTAATTCAAAAATTCCATTTTCAAATAAATAAACAGTTTTATCTCTATCGTTTATCATGAAAAAATATTGAATCACTTCTTTATTTTTTACTTCTAATTCTAATTCATAATAATCAAAGAATTTATCATTAAAGGCTTTTTCCATTATAAAGACTTTCTCTTCATCATTATTTAAATAAACAAATTTTACATTTGAAACATCATTTTTTAAAGTTCTAATTTTTATAATAATTTTCTCTCTACTTAAAGGATTTAAATAAAATAAGCTTTGATCATGATAAATAGCTTTTAAATTAATTATTCCATCATTTACTTTACCTTTTGCATAAAGTAAATCTTGTTCTCCTACTATTAATAAAGATCTTTTATATCCATTTTCATCGAATGTTTTAAAGGGATTATCTGGATCTAAAATCCATTTATATCCATCAAGAACAAATGCGTAAGGATATTCGCCCTCATAAAATTCCATTGATATTTTCCATAATTTTTCCTCTTTTTTCATTGGATGAGAACCTGGAAACCAGCAATTGAATGACCCTACAAGATAAACATTTTTGGCTTTTGCTTTTAAGCTAAATTCTACAAGATATTTTCTAGATTTATCTAATTCATTTTTAATTTCGATAATTTTATTAATCATTTTTAAACCATTTTTTAATATTATTCTTCAAGTACAGATACATATGCTTCAACATCTTCAATTTTTGCTCCTCTTCCACCAATAGTAAATTTTGTCCCATCTTTTGTTTCTAATATAAAACTAAGTACTTTTCCTTCAGAAATCTTTGTATCAACAGCTAAGCCGCTCAATTTAATTTTTTCTCCACTTTTTACTAATTTTCCTTGGACAAATACTTTTGGCTTTTTTCCTTCTTGAAGAAATTTATTAATTTCTTCAATTATTCTCCAAATATATGTAAAGCTTTTTTTCCCTTTAAACTCTGTTGCTTTTGTTATATAGCTTGATGGTTTCCATAAAGAATAATAGAAATAATAGTCCAATACATGATTGAATTGAAAATCTTGAGAATAAATTGCATGCTCATCAATATTTGAAATATATGATTTAACTAAGCCTGCTTTATAATCACTCATACATACAATAGCAGATTGTATATCTCTATATTTTATGCAAGCATATTTTAAAATTTCTTCTGTATCTGAATTTCTTATATCTGAATAACTAACAATCGAAATATTCAAGCCTCTTTTAGCATTTTTTATAATATCATTTTTTAATCTTTTTAAATATTCTAAATCTAATGCTAGAATAACTTCATATTTCGCATTATTAATCATTTCAGCTATTTTAGTAATAATATTTGATCTTCCATTTATAACCCATACAACCGAAGGTTCTATAGCTTTTGCTGTTTGAATTTCCTTTAAATTTTTTAGAAAAGAATTTCGAGCTATATTATAGTTTTCCATTAATCTATTTAAAGCAAGTTCAGGATTTACAGCTTGATATTTTCTTCTTTTCCCATAATGTATAATTTCAATAAAGCCTTTTTTCTCCAATCTACTCATAATATCGTATATTCTTGGTTGAGGAATACCTGAACTTCTTGAAATTTCTGTAGCAGAAGAAGCTCCAATAGTAAGTAATGTTATATAAACTTTAGCTTCATTAGTAGCCAATCCAAGCTCTTGTAATGTATGAATTAATTGATTATATAGCACCATATAATATTCCTTACTCATAATTAATGAATATTTATTCAAAAACTATATAAAAACTATATATTAACATGAATTTTTTAAAATTCTTAAAAAAGAACATATTTAAACTCTCCCTCTTGATTTTAAGATTTATGGATTTCGAGTTATATAAATATTTACTACAAAAAAGTAGTAAAATTTATATATTAGAACGTGATTTTATTATTGAGTTAAAATGTCAGGAGAAAAAGTTGAAAAGAAAAAAGTTAATAGACGTGAATATATTAAATATATTGGAGCTGGCGTTGCCGGATTAGCAATTGGTGGAGCTTTAGGATATCTTACGGCACCAGGAAAAATTGAAAAAATAACAGAAACAATAACAAAGACTGAAACTACTACAGCTGCAACAGTTACAAAAACAATCACAGGTCCTGGAACAACAGTTACGGTAACTTCCTCAATAACTCCAACTATAACGCCACGAAAACGCGTAATAACAGTATGGCATGGTGATGCGGAGCCTGTTGCAAGAATTACAGAAAATCTTATAAAAACAGAATTTAATAAATTATATCCAGATATTGAGGTTAGATATGAATTAGCCCCAGAACCTTTTAAGGAAAAACTCTTAGTTACTATTCCAGCTGGAACTGGCCCAGATCTTTTTGAATGGAATCATGATTGGATTGGTACTTTTGTGAAAGCTGACTTGCTTGTTCCGATTGATGATCTTGTTACCATAGAATTAAAAGAAAAATTTGTTGAATCAGCATTTAGAGCAGGGCAATATCAAGGTAAGCTCTATACTTTACCGATTTCTGCTGAAGCAGGAGCTTTTGCATATAATAAAGATATGCTTGGTACTAGACCTGTGCCGACGACAACTGATGAGCTTGTAACACTTATGAAGGAATTTAAGGCTAAAGGGCTATATGGGATAAGTTTTCCTCTTGTTCCGTTTCTTGTTTCGGGTTTTGTACATGCATTTGGAGGATGGTTTTGGGACGATGAAACACGAACTGTTGGTGTAAATAGTCCAGGAACAAAGCAAGCAATGAAATGGATATTAGACACATTTAAGCCATATATGTCAGAAGATGCTTCATGGGATTCACAAGTAGTATTATTTACAGAGAAGAAGACACCTTTTGCTATTAATGGACCATGGATGCTTGGATCATGGAGAGATGCAAAAATAAACTTTGGAATAACTACATTGCCTGAAATATCAGAAATAAAAAAGAAGCCAATGCCATACACTGGAGTAAAAAGTATATACATGACTAAATGCGTAAGAGATAGAGAAGCAGCATGGGCTTTTATGGTATGGGCTACAACATCTAAAGAACGTATTTATCAGAGAGCAAAACAACTTGGTTACATTCCAGTTTTAAAGGAAGTATTGAATTTACCTGACATTAAAGCGGATCCTATTATCAGTGCTTTTGCAGAACAAGTTGCTTTAGGCAAACCTATGGCTTCGGGGCCTGAAATGGTTGCTGTTTGGGGTCCTATGCAAGATGCATTAAATGCTATGTGGTCAGGAGCAAAGTCTGTTGATAAAGCGTTAGATGATGCTCAAAAAGAGATTGAAGAAGCTATTAAGAAAATGGGATCATAATGCCAAAGAGGGCAAAATATTCCATTTGGCGTACAAAAAGAGCATATCTATATATAATCCCTAGTTTAATTTTATTCTTTTTCTTTTTTTTATATCCTCTAATTTATACTTTATATATTTCAATGACAAATGCTAATTTTTTTAACATAATGAAAGAGCCAACATTCTATGGTTTAGAAAATTATAAAACATTGATTTTTGAAGGAAAATTTTTTAATCCATTTATAAAAACTATACTATTTATTCTTACAAGTGTTCCATTAAAAGTCTTCACAGGATTACTTTTAGCAGTTTTATTTAGTTCTTCATATATAAAAGCAAGACGTATTCTTTTTTCTCTTATTATTATTCCTTGGTCAGCTCCTTGGTTTTTCTTAGTTCTAATTTGGAGGGGAATGTTTAACCAAGATTTTGGTATTATTAATCAATTTCTTCGATCAATAGGTTTAATGCCAATAAATTGGTTAAATGATATTAAAAATGCTTTTATTTCCTATAATATAGTTGAGGTTTATTTGGCATATCCATTTGTTACATCAGTTATATTTGCTGCAATCCAGAGTATTCCTTCTGATCTTTACGAATCTGCCATTGTAGATGGTGCTAATGCTTGGATTAAATTTAGGTATATAACTCTTCCGCTCATTAAAAAGTCGATACTTTGGGCTACTATTATGACAACTATGGCTTCCTATTTAATATTTGGTGTTCCATTTTTGTTAAATAGAGGTGGCCCTGCTCGAGAAAATGAATTTCTTCTAATATATGGATATAAAGAGTCTTTTGATTTTGGATACTACGGTTATGGAGCTGCTTTTATGGTATTGGTTTTCATTATTTTAACAATTTTAGTAATAGTATTTTTAAGACTGACAAGAATGTTAGAGGAATAAAAATGAAAATAAAAATCTTAAGTATTTTATTAACAACTTTTGCTATATTGCTTATAATAATAGCATTAATCCCATTTTATTGGATAGTGTTATGTTCCATACGACCATATAGCACATTATATACTACCGAAGTGGCTCTTATTCCTACTAACATAACAATTGATGCTTTCCAACGGGTATTGTTTGAATCAAAATTCTTTATTTGGCTGAGAAATAGTTTAATCGTATACATAATAACTTTATTCGTTTGTATGTTAGTGACATTACCAGCCTCTTACTCTTTCTCAAGATTTGAATTCCTTGGAAAAAAGACTTTACTTTCAAGCTACTTTATTTTATCACAAATAATGAGTGGTATGAGCGTAATAGGCTTAATTGCTCTTTACACTCTTTTAATGAAGCTTAAATTAATTAATTCTCTAATAACATTAGGTTTCGTTTATGCCGCCTATAATGTACCTTTTATTAGTTGGTACTTAAAAACATATTTTGATACCTTACCTAAAAATTTTGATGAAGCTGCATTTGTAGATGGGGCTTCTTTTATTCAAAACTTACGTTATGTTGTATTGCCAATTGCAAAACCAGGAATTATTGTAGCAATAATTTTCATAACTATCATAACTTGGAGTGAGTGGGTGATAGCCTCGATGTTATTAGGATCTGAAAATTTTACTTTAGCGGTAGGACTAGTTAGCCTACAGGTAAGATGGGAAACACCATGGAATCTTTTTGCTGCAACATCAATTTTATATGCCTTACCTATAATTATAGTTTTCATAATAGCTCAAAGATATTTAAAATCAGGTTTAACTCTTGGTGGAATAAAGGGTTGATACGTGATGAGAGGTTCTTTTCCAAATTGGATTAAGAATGCTATCTTTTATGAAATTTTTCCTGAAAGATTCTTTAATGGAGATCCAAATAATGATCCAAATAATGTTGAACCATGGGGGGGTATTCCAACACGAGATAACTTTTTTGGTGGTGACTTGCAAGGCATTATTAACAAATTAGATTATCTAGAAACATTAGGTATTAATGCTATTTACTTAACTCCAATTTTTGCTGCTAATACTAATCATAAATATGATGTTATTGATTATTATAAAATTGATCCACATTTTGGAGACATAAATATTTTTCGATTATTACTTAAAGAAGCTCATGATAAAGGAATTCGAATCATATTAGATGCAGTATTTAATCACGTAGGAGAAAATTTTTGGGCCTTTCAAGATGTAGTTAAGTATGGTAAAGATTCTAAATATTTTAATTGGTTTTATATTAAAAGCTTTCCTATTACTAAAACACCAAAGCCTAATTATGAAACATACGAAAATGCATATTATTTAGTAAAACTTAATACGAATAATCCTGAAGTACGTCAGTACCTTTATAATGTTGCAAAATATTGGACTAGTGAAGGAATAGATGGTTGGAGATTAGATGTTCCTTATTTAATAAGTCATGATTTCTGGAAAGATTTTCGTCGTATAGTTAAAGAGATTAATCCAGAATTGTATATAGTAGGTGAATGCTGGAATGTAGCTACAGATTGGCTTCATGGAGATGAATGGGATGGAGCAATGAATTATCCATTACGCAACCTTATAATCGATTTTTTCATAAATAAGGAAATAGATGCCTCAATTTTTGATCAAAAATTAAAAGATCTTAGAATAGCTTGTCCAGGGGAAACAGTTTATGCTATGTTAAACTTATTAGGTAGTCACGATACTCCTCGCTTTCTAACTTTATGTAAAGGAAATAAAGAATTATTCAAAGTTGCTGTAGCATTTTTATTCACTTATGTTGGTGTACCAATGATATATTATGGTGATGAAATTGGTATGACAGGTGAAAATGATCCTGATTGTCGTAGATGTATGATATGGGATCCTGCTCTACAAGACCATGAGCTCTTTGAATGGCATCGTAAACTTATATCTATTAGAAAAACTCATTCTGCTCTTCGACAAGGTTCGTTTCAAAAAGTTTATGCTTTAGGTGATATTTATTCCTTTGAGCGACAATATGATACCGATCGTATTGTTATAATCCTTAATAGAGGGGCTACTACAGAAATGATTCGATTACCAAATGAAATTTGGTATGGTAAATATAAAATTCGTGATGAGATTTCAGGAGAGGTTTATGAAAAACAAAAACCAATTGAAGTTGAAGGATATTCTGTAAAAATTTTAGTGGTTTAATGAAGTATTATTTTAATATTTTTAATAAAAAATGTAAGATAGGAGGATAAAATATGTCTTTTAAAAATAATGAGATTCATATAGATTTTATTCCTTTATCTAATAAATGTGCAAAATTGATTATTTCTAATGGAAAACCATTTTTCCATAAAAGTTTTACTATTATTCATGAACCTAAAGAGGAAAAACATTATTGGAATTTTAAAATAAATGATAAAGAATGTTTTATTTCATGGAAAGGAAAAAATTTAACTATTTTTTCAAATTTTAGATTTGATGAAGGTTTCATAATTTTTGAAAATATTTTAGAGAAAGATGATAATATTTATGGTTTTGGAGAGAGAGCTTTATGGCTTAATAGAAAATTTAAGAAAATACGTATGTGGAATTTAGATCAATTAGACCATTTAAATGGCGGGCCAATGTATAAATCCATTCCATTCTATATTGTAGCTAAACCTGGAAAAAATTATGGATTTTTCATAGATTATACGGGCTATATATTTTTTGATACTTCCATAGAAGATTCATCTAAAATATTAATAGGAGCAAATACAAATTATCTAGTTTGTTACATTATAACTGGAGAATCTATTAAGGATATAATAGAAGAATATATAAAGCTAACTGGAAGACCATACATGCCTCCTAAATGGGCTTTAGGATATCATCAAAGCAGATGGAGTTATGAAACTCAAGAAGAAGTTTTATCTATAGCTAAAGAATTTAGAAAAAGGAAAATTCCATGTGATGCAATTTATTTAGATATAGATTATATGGATAATTATAAAATTTTTACTTGGAATAAAGAAAATTTTCCAAATCCTGAATTAATGATTAAGCAACTTCATGATTTAGGATTTAAAGTAGTAACAATAGTTGATGTTGGCATAAAAGAAGAAAATGGATATTTTGCATATGACAATGGTATAGAAAAAGATGCTTTTATTAAAAGCTTTAATATGAAAGATTATTTTAAAGGTACTGTTTGGCCAGGCGTATGCGTTTTTCCAGATTTTCTAAGATCTTCTATACGTGAATGGTGGGCTGATTTGCATAAAAACTTCTTAAATATAGGTATTGATGGAATATGGAATGATATGAATGAACCAGCTATTTTTTGTATACTCAATAAAGTTGAAAAATTAATTACGGATATTTCAAATAAGTTTAATAATAAGAAATATGATGAAATTAATATAAATCCTATCGGTACTGTTGTTACATCTCAATCTATTTCAGAATCTTTAAAAAATTATATAAAAATTGATGCTTATCATTTAGATGATGATGGAAAAATTATAGATCATAATGAAATACATAATGCTTACCCATTATTAGAATGTATTGCTACGAAAAGAGCCTTTGAAAAATATAATCCTAATAAAAGGTTTTTCATTCTTAGCAGATCTGCATTTTCAGGCATCCAAAGATATGCTGCTGTTTGGACAGGTGATAATAGTGCTGATTGGATTCATTTAGAAATTTCTATACCTATGCTATTAAGTTTAGGTTTATCCGGAGTTCCATTTTGTGGAGCAGATATTGGAGGATTCTATGGAAATGCAGATCAAGAGCTATTTGTTCGATGGTTTCAATTAGGAGTATTTTATCCTCTTTTCAGAAATCATAGTAGTAAAGGAACTAGGAGAAGAGAACCATGGACATTTAAAAAACCTTATGCTAATTATATAGTTGATGCCATAAAACTTCGCTATGCTTTATTACCTTATATATACAAGCTTTTCTATGAAGCATATGAAAAAGGATATCCAATAATGAGACCACTTTTCTTCGAATTTCCTAAAGATAAAGAAAGCTATAATATAAATGATGAATTCATGTTTGGAGATTCTCTTCTTATAGCACCAATAACAAAGCCAAATGTAAGAGCAAGAGTGGTATATTTGCCTAAAGTTAAATGGATGAATTGGAAAAATAAAAAAATATACGATCCTGGATGGATATTAGAAAAAGCATCAATAAATGAAATACCTATGTTTATAAGAGAGAATGGAATAATAATAACAACAGACCCTATTAATTATATTGGAGAAAAAAAGATAAATAGTATATACTTGGAAACTTTTTTAACAAAAAATGCATCTACAATCATATACGATGATGATGGAGAAACAAAAGATTTTGAAAAAGGAAAATATTTTCTTGGATTTTTAAATATTAAAAAGAAAAATAATGAAGTTAATATTTCTTTCAAGGTAATAAATAAAAATTATATGCCTGAATGGAAATTTTTAAAAATAAAAATATTGAATGGAAAAAAAATTAAGAAAGCTACTATTAATAAAATAAAGAAACCGATTGAAAAAATAAATGATATTGCTATAATAAATTTAAACATAAATGAATTAATTAAAAAAGGAGACAGTTATACTGTATAGTGTTAGGACCTTCCTTTTCTAAATATTCATTTATTTTTTAGGAGTAGCAAAATTATTTCTTTTCATTACTTTTTCTAATGCTTAAATGTATGTCCATTGTATTTCATAACACATAACAAAATTAATTAAATAACAGCCAGGCGGGATTTGAACTCGTGATTTCCAGTTAAATTAATCTCCGGCTTAGGAAGGCCGACGCCTTAGATGCAAATTGTGCTTTATCCATACTAGGCCACGGGTCCATCATTATATTTCCTAACTTTAATTAAAATTAGCTATATTTCTATTTTTTATTTCTTTAATCTTATTGTTTAATATTTTAATGTTATTTATTATATTTTATTTATGAAATGAATTTATATTTCAATTGCTTCTTTACTTGGTTTAAATCTTTTAGAAATTTTTGGATTTATATTATCAATTGATTTTAAAAGATATTCTAATTTTTCATTATTTATTAAATTTTTAAATTCTTTTAATTCTTCTAAATTTCTTAATATTATTCCTCTCTTTTTAGTTGGATTTCCAAATTCATCTGAAGGATTTAATTCAACAACTATTCTTGATGGAGTATCTTTAT
>Ga0080004_1135299_pt1 | contig 9982 bp, 16 predicted proteins | sample WasSprMetagenome_FD_69207 | JGI IMG/M metagenome (GOLD analysis project Ga0080004, IMG submission 69207) | Sulfidic aquatic microbial communities from Washburn Spring, Yellowstone National Park, USA - WS (SPADES assembly) (version 2) | ecosystem: Environmental > Aquatic > Thermal springs > Hot...
CGGAAGACGCTGCAGCCGATATTTGAACGGTTGAACCGGGGTCATACCAGTAGGTTCCAGGCGCAGGGTTCGTAGTGCCGCCGCCTGAAGGGTTAACGTTCATCGTTAGGATGTACTGGGTCTTGTATGTGGCTATGACGTAGCCGTTCGCGTTCACTGTGAAGGAGCTGTCAGACTGCTTTGTTGACAAGCCGCTTGTGGAAACCCAAACGTATCTGACTCCTGAGCTTCCGCTAACAGGAGAGCTCCATGAAAAGCTGTGTGTTGAGCCTGAAACCCACTGGAAGGTTTTTGGAAGCTGGCTGTAAGTGCAAGTGGACCCATCGACTGTTAAAACGGTTCCTAACGCGTCTGAACCCAGTCCTTGAGCGGCGAAGGTGACGTAGACGGATTCGCCTGGCGGAACCGTCTCTGTGGTTCCGCCTTGAACAGGCGCCTCTTCCCAGAACACGTTTCCAAGAGAGGTTACAACGCCGACTGGCCACTTTGGTGGCACGTCATACTTAGAAAGGTCAATTGGTCCCGACCACAGGAGTGGGATAATGATTGGGTCGTCGGACCGATCAATGTATCGTGGATTCTCGCCCAACCCAGGGTTGCGCGTCAAAAGCCCAACTATGGTGACAGGTGTAGAGCCCTCGTTTGTGACGTTAATTTGGTCGGCGCTCACCCGCTCGACGACTAGGCTTTCCCTCGTCTTAGTCGCCACAGCCTCGTTGGCATATTTCACACTCGTGTTGTATTGGTTTGACTCCATAATGACGATGCCTATACACGTCAGAACGATCATGAAGACGACTATGATGGCTATGGCGCCGACAGCCACCGTTCCCGTTCTCTGCCTTAAACGTTTATTCGCCATATGAATATGCCTCCCTCCTTCGTGGTGAAAATGGCGTCGAACTGTGAGAGGAGCGGGTCTATCGTAGTTTTCAACACAACAAGCTCCTTGGGGTCTATGCACCCATTACCAACTGTGCCTCCGTACTCTTGGTAAATGCTATACGAGTATGCTGAACCACTGATGTAGAGCTTGTCGGGAGTTGAAGCCTCAGACCCGTAGTTGTAAATGTAGAGGTACAGATTGCTCCCGTCCTTGTAGGCGTAGGTCAAGCTCAGGAGCTGACGTTGCCTCCTCTCAGCTGCTCTAATCAGGTCAACCATGCTGAGCGCCTGGCTCTGCGCCGTGCTCCTCCCGGCCATGACGTATGCAGCAGACATCGCTATCGTTATCATGGCTACGAGAACAGCGCCTACAATCTCGCTTACGGCGCGCCTTCGAACAAATAACCTGTTCACGAGCTCACCGAAAAAAGTTGGAGCGAACACTTTAAAATGAAGGATATGGAGCAAAAAGCAGGAAAAGGGGTGTCAGCCCGAACAGTATATTGTAATGATCTTTTCGAAGGTGCTGGCGCCGTCGCCTGCCTTAATTTTCACGGGATAGCTTTTGCCGACAGTGAAACCTGTCCCTATGTTGGCATCAGTAAAGCTATATGAGGCAAACGCACCCGGGTTCAGAGTCGCCGTTAAGATCTCCCCTCCTCCTGTTGCTGGTTTCTCTGTTCCAGAATCGTCCCATATGGATACTTTACAGGTCGTTATCGGCTTGTTACCTGTGTTTTTCACTGTTATGGAGAGAAGGACTCTCGACGGCGTTGCAGTTTTAACGAGGTCGCATGAAATGATGTCGACTTGCAAGGTAGAGCTTATGGTTCCGGCTGTGCTGAAGAACAGGTTGTATATGACTAGGCCTGCGGCGACCGTTATGGCTATGAGGATTATCGTCGCCAGCAACGGGCTTACGGCTTTTCTGCTTTTCGCAACATTCATTCACACATCACCTCGCTAACCGGTACAGACCACCGTCAGCGACTTGTCGAGCTTGCTGCCGTCGGACGCTGATACGCTAATCGTGACGGGGTAGGATCGACCAACAACTGGTTCGTTGGCACCTGTTGGGAGCGTAGTGCCCGACGAGCTCCAGACCTGCCCTGGCTGCAGATTGAGGCTTAAGCCTAAAAACGTCCACGCGACCGGAGTTGTACCAGACGACGGCTCAAGGTACACTGTCACCGTGATGGAGCTTATCGGTTTGTTCCCCGAGTTCTTTATAGTGATGGAAAACAGCCTCGTTGACGATGTTTTCACCAGGTCCATAGAGACTATCTGTATGTTCAGCTGTGCGCTTATCGTTCCGGCTGTGCTGAAGAACAGGTTGTATATGACTAGGCCTGCAGCAACTGTTATGGCTATGAGGATTATGGTGGCTAGCAGTGGGCTCACAGCCTTCCTGCCGAATGCCCTCCTTCTCAGATGCATTTCACGCTTCACCGCTAGCCTCTCCGCGTGAGAACTTTAAAATGAAGGTTGAGGTGGAAACAAAAAAGAGGGGGTTTAAGAGCCTGAAAATCAGCCCGCTTAGCCGTACCTGCACATGACGGCCTCTGTCTTCGTGTAGACGCTGCCGTCGCTGAACTTAGCCTCGATCACCACGTTGTAGCTGTTGCCGACGACATATGGAGCTGGCGCGTTAATGTTGAGCAAAGCAGTTGCGGACTGTCCTGGCTGAAGCGGGTTGTCAGAGGATATGGCCGTACCGTTGACTTGCAACTTCATGGCAGTCTGTCCCTGAAGGGTTACGTTCAACGCAACGGCCGGCTTGTTGCCTGTGTTCTTGAGCGTTATACTGAAGGTTGCGTTGCCCTCCGTGTTCTTGACGAGGTCAACTGCCTCCATGGATATTTGTCCTCTGGCGGACATTGTGCTTGAGGTGCTCATGAATATGCTGTAGACGAGGAGTCCTCCGACGACACAGATTGCTATGAGCATAATTGTGGCTATCAGCGGGCTTATGGCTCTCCTAGAAAGCTTTCTAAACGTTTTCATGTGTTTTCCCGAACGTTTGGCGCGTGAAAACTTAAAAATGAAAGTTATGAGACCAGTCGATTTTAAAGTTTTGACGCTGAAAGCTTTGAGGTTTAGGGTTTGACGGACACCGCGAAGTGCCCAAAGTGCGGCGCAATTGTCCATATGCCCGTTAAAAGCTGGGATGTCAAGCCGAAGAGGGGAGGAGCAACCTTCCACGTCAGCCTTTATGAATGTCCGAAGTGCCTTAAACGCTGGACTGAGAAGAGGAGGCTGAACGCGCCCGCCTCAAGTTGACGTGCAAGCCAATTTTCGCGGGGGAATTCGGTTGCTCGGCTACGCTTTAGCGCTTGCAGTTCTGGCATACGCGTCTTACAGCGACGTTAAGACACGCGAGGTTTCAGACCTCGTCTGGCTTATAGGCTATCCAGCTGGCTTAGCTTTAAGCCTCTTCGAAACCTTGACAGGCGGGTTTCCTGTTACTGCGCTTCTCCTTTCAGCAGGCTTGTCGGCCTGCCTTGCGGCGCTTCTCTCCCGCCTCGGACTTTTCGGAGGCGCAGATGCGCTTGCGCTTCTCTTCCTCGGCTTAACAGTCCCAGCCTACCCGGAAGGGTTGCCGCTTCTGAAGGATCCATTGCCGCTGCCTTTCCTCGCAGCCCTCTGCAACGCCGCGCTGTTGAGCCTCGCCTGGCCCCTCGCCGTCTTCGCCTTAAACGTCGCCGACGTGTTGAGGGGGAGAAACCCGTTCAGGGATGTTGAGGCGGACTTCTGGGGGATAGTTGCGTTCATGTTCACTGCTAGGAGAGTCAGCCTTGAAACGCTCACGTCAGGACTCCACTACTTCCCAGCCGAGAAGCTCGTGGAAAATAATGGAAGGCTCGGCAGGACCCCAGCCTACTTTGTTAAGGCCGAAGCGGACGTGGCTGCAATAACGAAGCAGATGGTTGAGCACAGGGAGCTGTACGCCGAAGGTGTGCTTGCCTCGCCGACGCTGCCGATGATCGCCTTCCTGGCTGCGGGTTTGGCCTTAACCCCCTTCGGCAACATGGCTCTCCAGGCGGTGCGCCTCCTAGCCGGGCTGAACTTTTAACGTTTCAAGGCTTAGGCTTTCGGGTGGTTGCTTGGAAGAGGATTTCTACATGATTGTTGGGAAGGTCGTCTACGGCGGGTTGGATGGCGAGGGAAACGTCCACGTTGTGCTGAAGAACAGCAGCCAAACATGGGCTGAGCTTGCAGCGAGGTTTCTGAAGTCCGTCGAAGGGAAAGTTGTGAAGGTCAGAGTCAGCCTCTGGAACAAACGCTCAAAACCTCCTTTTTAAGTTCTCACGCAGAAAGCTATCGGTGAGAACGGGTGGCGAAGTTCAAAATGATAAGAAGGTTTGCACGCAGGCTTAAGGAAGCCGTGTTGCTGGCTGCACAGGAACAGCTTAGCCCATTGTTTACGGCGATAGCGCTGATGAGGGCAAGAAGGGAGGAGGAGGTTTCAGTAGGCTACGCTGGAGTGGCGTCATGCATAATGGCCGGCATAATCATGGCGGTCGCGAAGCCCCTTGCAACATGGATTACAGGGATAGATGTTGATAACCCACCAACAGGCATGGAGCAAATAGCGCCCATGATCTCGAAGCTTCTAACTTTGATCACGTACCTCGGTGTTGTGTTAATGGTCTTAGGCATAATTTGGGCCGGCATAAACCTTGCCAGACGCAGAGAGGACTAGGCGCTTCCTTAAAGTCCTGAAAATAGGCATAGCGGTTGCGCTTGTAGGCTTCGGCTTACCAATCCTGCTGTGCCTGTCTTCCATTTTCGAGCTTGCTGGTTCAGCCTTCCCCATATTTTGGCTTTTCAGTTTCGCTTTCGACGTTTACACTACGTGGCGCTTCTACACGGACGACCCGGGCAAGTTCGAGAGCAGGGAGCTAAGCGCCACGTTTAAGAGGTTGAACGTGAAGCTCGGCTTCAAAAAGGCCGTTTTGGCTTTCGCCTTCACGGTGGAGGTCCCGGCTGGACTCCTAATATCCTTCGTCGGCGCCCCGGCAGTCGCTGGAACCATCGGAGTCCGTTCCACTGCGGCCTGTTTAGCAGCCGGCTTCGGCCTGCTCGGCTTCATCCACCTCTACGCGGCCGTGAGGAACCTAGCAATCGAGGCGTCTGAGGGAAGACGCCCATAGCCTCAACTTTTAAGCTCTGGAGAGTTTAGCAGGTGGAGATGAAGGTTTTGAGCGGAGAAAGCGTCGTCTGGTCTGGGAAGCCGACGGTTCTAGCGTTCTACGACGCCCTTGTAGGAGGAGCGCTGCTCGTCGCAATCTCAACCATTCTCCTTGCAACGCCGCTTTCGGCGATAGCTTGGCTTTCGGCGTTAGGCGTTATCTGCGGCGCCATCCTCGTCCTAACGGCGTTCATCAGAGCTCAGGCGAACAGCTACGTTGTCACGGATAAATGCGTGCGCAGGGAGTACCGCTTCGTGGCCGTTAAGGTTGACGAGGCGCCGTTGAACAAGGTGACGAACGTTGTCGTGGAGCAGAACGTCGTCGGAAGGGTTTTCGGCTTCGGCGACGTGAGGTTTGACACTGCTGGCACAATGTTCACGGGCGTCCTGTTCAAAGGAGTTAGAAACCCCGTGAAAGTGAAGGAGCAGATAGACGCAAAACTGAGGCGTCCATGAGCAAAGCCTCAATGGAAGCCAGCAGCGTTTGATGTGTGACCATGCGTTTTCCTTTTAAGTCTACAGTGCGAAAGCCTAGAGGAGAAATGTCGGCGCTCGAACTCCTTCTAAACGCGTTCTCCATAGCTTTAGGGGTTGTTTTTGGAACTGTTATCGCCCGGATTATGAGCTATTTTCTGGCGAGGAAGATGTTGCCTTCGCTGATAAGGATGCTTTATGAGAAACGCGAAACCATCGAGGCGCTGCGCACGCTCATGGAAAAGTTAGGCGTCACTGAAGGCGGCTGGATCCTGAGGCTGGATGAAAGCGGGAAAGTCCTCCAAATCTACAGGGAGAGGGAAAAACCTAGCCGTTCTTCACAAGCTTGATTTTTAGGTTTACGTCGACCGAAGCTTATGCCGTTACTTGAGCGGCCGGATCGGCGGCTGACCGCTGACGAAGCCCTGAAGCTTCAACTGCCAAACTTCAGTTTTCCAGAAGTTGCCGGACGGCCTTATCCTCGGCTGAACCAGCAGGGTTCCCAGGAGCTTGACTGCGTTGTCTGAGGCGACCGTTCCCTGGACGAAGACGTTTGCGTCCAAGCTCCAGCCGACTAGGGTGATCCTGTTGCCTGCGAGAGTCCCGTATCCGGTGAAGTTGAACTGCCTGTCACCTAATTTAACAGTTAAAACCTCAATTTTTATCCGGCCGCACTATCCGTTTTTCGACGGGATGATCGGAAGCCACGGGCGATACTGCACTTTGCCGGCCAAGTAGAGGCTTGCCGGAACCACGACACTTTTGAACTGCGACGTCGCGTACCCGTCTGCAACTATGTAGATCGGCTCCTCTCGAGGCTCAGGAGGCTTCAGAATTGGGATAATTGGCATTGATGAGGAGGCGTTGATGGCTGGCTGTGCGAAGGCTGGGCCGACGAGTAGGAGGAGCGTGAAAGCCGCGATCCAGAGCGATACGAGACGAACTCTGCTCATTTTTCAACCCGAAAGGTTCTATGCGCCAACGCTTTAAAATTGCACTCATGGTTGAGCTTTTCGCAAGGTTGATTTTTAGGTTGAGGCGCTTAATGCTAACGGAGACCGACTTGAACGTTAGAAGAGCCGTTAGCCCTCTTTTGGCGACCCTGATCCTCATAGCCATCGTGGTTTCTGCAGGTTTAGTAGTGTACGGAATTGTGTCGGGATGGATAGGGATTTTCGGAGCGAACTTGAAGGTTCAGGCTGTCTCAGTTGACCTTGTGAAGGCTGGAGATAAGGCCCTCCTGAGCGTCTCAATCAAGAACGTTGGAAACAAGCCTTTAGCTGGCATTGTGGTCACAGGACATGACGACAACGGAAAGCCGTTTAAGATCGCTCTTCCCCCAGCCGAGCCTGGACAGGTTTCAGGGAACACGTTGGTGATACCTTTAGGTGTTTCAAACATCGTTTTGGATGCCTCAGGAAACAACAACCACGGAACGCTTTATGGCTCCTGGAGCTGGGTTTCAGACAAGAACTTCGGAACTTGCCTAAGCCTTTCAGGAGGGGGCTGGGCTGAAGCGTACGTCGACGTCCCAGAATACAACTTCACAATAGAGGTCTGGATCAAAACCTCGCAGGCGAACCAGGGAGTCTTCGACATAGACTGGAACGGGCACGACAGGCACTTCGGAGTAGTTTCCAGCGGGCTGATATACCACAGGGTTTGGACCGGCAGCGGCTGGACTGGGACGAAGGCCGTGAACGATGGGAAATGGCACGCTTGGGCTTTGACCGTTAAGACTGGGGAGGGACAGAAGGCTTACGTGGACGCGTTTTTCGCTGGAAGCTTTAGCTATGACCACTCGGACTTCAACTGGCAGAAAACCGCTGAGATAGGACTTTCAAGGGACTTCAGCAACAGGTTCAGCGGCCTGATAGCTGGCGTCAAGTACTACAGCAAGCCGCTTTCAGAGGCTGAGCTCCAGTTCAACATCAGAAACCCGAACTTCCCGTTGACGGAAGCGCTCGTCTTCTGGTATCCTCTAGCCGAGGGAAACAACGCATCTTACAGCTTAACGGTGGGAAACAGCTACGCTTTAACAGTCACGGCCTACTCCCTCGACGGAGGCTTCTTCACCGTCACAACGGCTGCGGAGTGCCGTTAGCAGGATTTTAAAGCTTTTGCTCACTTTACGTGTGAGGGGTCAGGCTTGGGCGACGTAGTGATCCATGGTCGTGCGCAGAGGTTCAAAGAAGCCATGAAGATCTTCGCGGAGGCGAAGCTCTCAGGCTACAACGCTGAGCTTTGGCTGATGGAGGAGGACACCGACGGGAACAGGTACGCAGTCATATCGAGGGTTAAGAAGAAGGGGAGAAATCCGAAGCTTAAGCTTCTGGATAGGCTGGACGGCGAAGGCTTAGACGCGCTGAGGCTTCCCAAGGAGTTCAAGATCGTCGGCAGGTGGGTTGAGTGTATGGCGCTCAACGACAGGAAAACGCTCCTTGTAATGGGTGAAAGGCTCAGGCTTCAGCCGAAAGCGCGCGCTGCAGGCCAGGCGCGAAACGCATAAAGGCTTTTTCCGCGTTAAATGCAGGCGACAGCTAAGCTTTTGGAGGACACGCTCCCGTCAAGCCACTTGACGGTCACCGTGACGGCGTACTTTTGGCCAACTGTCACCTGCAAGCCTGTAATCGTTAGGCTGGTGGTCCTGCCTGGCTGAAGCTGAGCTGCGGTTGAAAGCCAGTAGGCGAAAGCGGAAGCATATCTGCCTGAGGTTCTGTCGTCAAGGTCGGTTTCGCCATAGCTCAGGAAAAAGCCGCCACCCATACGGACGGCTGATGCCAAATAGCGGTCTGAAGCGGGACCATAAAAGACGTAGGCAGGAGCAACTCCGTAAAACCGTACTGCTCTGACGCAGCGTAATGGGTTTTGAGGCGTAAGCCTAAACTTCGACAACGCGTCGTTCCCGTCGGCTGTGGGTGAAAACTGAAGGTCATATCCTGAGTCTGCGGACGCCCCTATGGAGGACATGAAGGTCTGAAGTCCAGAGGGCCCTGTGGTCAGGGACATCCCGCCGCAAACATAGAAGAATTGGTATGCCCTCCCGCCTGAAAGCACCCATCCCTCCCTTTTCACGTTCTCTGCTAAGGCGAGGAAGTAATCCTGCCATGTTGCCCAGCCGCTTGGAATGGGCCAAATCTCTCCGTGACAGTTTATCACTACTGCGCCTTCAGGAGGGTTCCTGACGAGGCTGTCGAGGTCGCTTAAAGTGGATATTCTGGTTACGGTTGCGTCGCTGGCTTGCGAAAGGACGTCCACGCAACCCTGGTAGAATTGAGCGGGGTCAACCCAGCACCCAGGCACTCCATCGACATATATTAGGTAGAAGTTCTTAGTTGAACCGGCCACGTATTCAACCGGGCCGCCGTCGGCCTGTATTGAAACCTTGACGAGCTGCGCAGTTGCGGATCCCGTGTTCTTAACCGTTATCGAGAGCATCCCGCCTGTCGACGCTTTGACGAGGTCAACGTTCACTATGTCAAATGTGTGCTTCGGCGCCAATGAGCCGAATAGACCTGAGGTTAAACTGTAAACCACTAAGCCGGCTGAGACAACTATGGCTATGAGGATTATAGTGGCTATGAGCGGACTGACTGCTTTTTTGCACTGCTTCACCTATAACATCACATGTAAGGACAACTGGAAACTTTAAAGTCGCGTTTTTCCATGCCTTCCATTTTAACGTTTTCGCCGTTGAGAGCAGGTGATGAAGAAGGCGCTTCTGGCCTTAGCAGTCTTAATGTTTGCGGCTGTCTGCACAGCGTCCGCCTTCTTCATGATTGTGGATCATGCCCCTGTAAGCGTGGACTTCGAGGACGCCAGCTGGGGAGGCGGCTACGCTGAGAGGATTGGCGGAACGTGGAGGCTTGCGGTTCCGCTGCATGGGCAAGAAGCTCGCGCCGTGTTAAGGAGCAGGCAGGAGTTCAGAGGTGGATACTTCGAGGTTGAAATCAAGACTGTGAGCAGCCGCGTGGGAGGAAGCGCCTTCTACCTTTACGCTGGAAACGAACCGGACGACTTTGAAGAGGTAGACGTTGAAGTGTACGGTTTCATGGAGAACGTAAGCGACGTTTACGCGAACCTCAACCCGGCAACCGCGGACTTCACGTGCTGGGTTAACGGACAGCGGCACATGGTTAGGAGGAGGGGTTTCTGGCGTGCGAAGGCTTCCACACTTACGGTGTGAAGTGGGTTCCAGGCGAGGCCGTAGAGTTCTACGTTGACGGAGTTAAGGTTGCAGCCTTCCATGGGGAAAGGGTTCCTAAAAGGCCTATGAGGCTTTATTTGCAGACGTGGTACGCCGGATGGATGAGGGAGTTCGGCACGCCTGAAGGTGAAGCCGTCACGCTCTTCAGGGACGTCAGCGTTCACCCGTGAACGTGGGCTAGAATCAGCGCTGTTTCAAGGGTGCCTCGGATAAGGAAGTTTGTG